>ERZ887849.1365-NODE-1365-length-23233-cov-8.728147_pt1 | contig 23233 bp, 18 predicted proteins | sample MGYA00521267_ERZ887849 | MGnify/ENA primary metagenome ERZ887849 (study PRJEB32303, sample SAMEA104408601) | aquatic metagenome | biome: Brackish water; feature: Pelagic; material: water | place: Baltic Sea | collected 2014-06-06T16:11:00 | depth 2,863 m ... | reverse complement strand
GTTTTGTGGTCAAAGCTCGCCGCCTAAAGCAACAAATTGCTCGCAATCAATAGGCTCAAATCTGACCCATTGTCCGATGTTGATAAGTGTCGGAGGTGTAGCGTTTACATCGAATAATAGTGTTGGGCAACGCCCGATGATGTGCCAGCCACCAGGCGAGACCTTCGGGTAGACCGCGGTTTGACGATCAGCGATCGCGACACTGCCGGCAGGTACTGCGCGCCGTGGAGTGGCCAGGCGGGGCACGGCTAGACGTTCATCTACTTCGCCTAAATAGCTGAAGCCTGGTGCAAATCCATTAGCATAGGCAAAATAGACCTGCCCACTATGGATTGCTATTAGTTCCTCAAGTGAGAGCCCTTTATGTTCAGCCAGCGATAGGAGATCGGGCGCTACGTCGGGGGAGTAAAGTGTGGGAAGAGCGATAACATGTGCATCGTTGGAAGAAAAGAAATCTCCTGCATAGCGCGCTGTGATTTTGGCAATATCGAGAGACGCCAGTAGGCGTTGCACGCGCTCTCTGGGATAGTGTGTGAAGTCAATAAAGACAGTTAGCGTGGTGTAGCCAATGGCACTATCTATCCAGGCATTACCCAGTAGTTCTCTGATCTCTTGCTGCAGCGCGACAAGCCCTTGGGTTGTGGATGGGGAAGGGTGCTCGCTAAGCACCAGCCGCAAGGCATTCTCTCCAGCAGGTGTCCAGTCCATAGGGATTACGGCGCGGGCTCCATTAAAGCGCTTCGAATCGAGCGTATAATCTCGAGAGCCTCGGGCGTGTCACCATGCACGCATAATGTGTCCGGCCGTAGTGACAGTTTCCGACCGCGCGAGCAGCGCAAGGTGCCTTGTGCGATTGAGAGTGCTTGTTGCGTGGCCTGCTCACGGCTGAGTAGGGCGCCGGCCTTGTCCCTCGACATAAGATGACCGGCGCTTGTGTAACCTCGGTCGGCAAAGGCTTCAAAACGCAAGATCAGCCCATATTCTACGCCCAGCTGAACAATTTTTTTGTCTTTTGGCGTTGCGAGTACCACAAGGTCAACCGGCCGATGCCACGTGGCAACCGCGCGCATGACGTCATCAAGAAGATCTAAGTCCGTTATCGTGTCGTTATAAAGCGCACCATGAGGCTTCACGTAACCTATTTTACAGCCTTCGGTACGCGCAATACCATCAAGTGCTGCCATTTGGTAGTGCAGCATATCGACCAATGCGTCTCCGCGGATGTTCATTGATCGCCGACCAAAGCCCATTAAGTCCGGATAAGAAACGTGTGCGCCAATCTCTACTTTATGCTGCTTAGCCAAACGTACACAGCGTCGCATCACTGATGGATCACCCGCGTGGTAACCGCAAGCGATATTCGCGGCATCGATGAGCGGCATAACATCCGCATCCGAACCCATGATCCAACTGCCGTAACTCTCGCCAAGGTCACAATTGATAGTTAGAGATCGAGTTGATTCACTTTTTTTTGCCATAGTTTACAGTACCGCGAGCTCCGCATTGCGTGTGTCAGTAATCAGCATGTAGCCAGGATAGTGGGTAAAAGCCAGAGGCAATTTGGCCTGCTCCAAAGCAATTTGCGGCGTCACACCGCATGCCCAGAAAACCGGCACCTCTCCAGAGTGTACGGTAACACGCGAGCCAAAGTCAGGGTTGTTAAGGTCCGATATACCAATAGTCTCTGGTGCACCAAAATGTATTGGGGCGCCATGTACTGAGGGAAAGCGCGAGCAAATCTGAATGGCTCGAATGGCATCTTTAGGACTCATTGGCCGCATGCTCACCACCATATTGCCCGCAAAGACACCTGCTGGCTGGCAAGCAATGTCCGTCCTATACATGGGGACATTGACGCCCTCAGTAATATTGCGAATCTCGATGCCTGCGGCCAGCAACGCCTCCTCAAAGGAGAACGAACATCCCAATGCGAACGCGACATGATCGTCTTGCCACACGTCCATTAAGTTGTTTGGTGTAGCCGTAGCACGGCCATGTTCCCAGCGCCGGTATAGAGGCGCATCTGTCCGCACGTCAATATCAACGCCGAGATCTGGAAGTGCGGGATTTCCTGGCTCTGGGCTGATCGCAAGTAGCGGACAAGGTTTCGGGTTGCGTTGACAAAACAATAGAAAATCGGCCGCAAAATCAGCGGGAAGAATCACTAAATTACACTGCACGTAGCCCGGCGCCACACCGCTTGTCACGTCGGAAAAGTCGCCGCTGCGAATACTTTGGCGGAGCTGGCGAGGGTTATTTTTGTCAACTGTGTGATTCATTAAATAATCCTTGTCTGGCAACCTATGGCAGCTTGCATTAACGTGTAAGACTACACAAATAAAACTACAACGGAGTGTTTTATGCCTCACTTTTCGGTAACCGCCAAGGAGACCCCTGCGAAGCCCGCCTATATTATGGCGAACACAGGGGAGGTAATCACTTACGCTGAGCTCGATAGCAAGAGCAATCAAATTGCGCAGCTGTTTCGCCTATGTGGTCTACGAAAAGGTGACCACATAGCAATGATGATGGTTAACTGCAGCGAATTCCTGCAGATCGCTACCGCGGCGATGCGCACGGGTCTTATTTTCACGCCGATTAGTACACACCTAAAGGTCGACGAGACCGCCTATATTCTTGAAAATTGCGGCGCCAAGCTGTTTGTCGCTTCTGCAGCACTCGACGCAGTTGCCACGCAATTGAGGGGCAAGGTGGCTGGTATCGAGCGATTTTATATGGTCGGCGGCATAAGCGATGGTTTTGAATCATGGGAAGAGGCAGTTGATGTAATGCCCAATCTGCCCGTCGATGATCAATTCATGGGCTCCCCCATGCTCTACTCATCGGGAACAACGGGCAAACCCAAAGGAATATTTATCCCTCCAGCGACTGAGATATTCGACGCCCCTGGCACACTCACTGGTTCCTTAGCGCCAGCGTTTGGCTTCGGCCCTGAGACAACGTATTTATCGCCGGCACCGCTCTATCACGCGGCGCCCTTGCATTACAATTTGATGGTGCTGGACACTGGCGGTACGTCGATTGTGATGGAGCGATTTGACCCAGAGAGTGCGCTTGCGTTAATTGAAGAACACCGAGTAACGCACAGTCAGTGGGTGCCCATTATGTTTGTACGGATGCTAAAGCTGGCTCAGGAGGTGCGGGCTCGCTATGACGTCAGTTCCATGCAGATTGCTATCCATGCCGCAGCGCCTTGTCCTATCGAAGTGAAAGAACAAATGATCGAGTGGTGGGGTCCGGTTATCGTTGAGTACTACTCGTCGAGCGAGGCGGCCGGCTTTACGATTATCGACTCGCCAACGTGGCTCACCCACAAGGGGTCGGTGGGAAAACCGTTATTTGGTGTGCCACACATTCTCGATGAAGACGGGAACGAGCTTGGGGCTGGCGAAATAGGCACAGTGTATTTCTCGGACCTTCAGAATAAATTCGAGTACCACAACGAACCCGAAAAAACGGCGCAAGCCTATAATGAAAGAGGTTGGTCCAGTTGTGGCGATGTAGGCTACTTAGACGCAGAAGGATTTTTGTACCTAACGGATCGAAAGAATTTCACCATTATTACGGGTGGCGTCAATGTGTATCCTGCCGAGATTGAAAACGTCCTCATCGGACACGCTAAGGTAGCTGACGTCGCTGTGTTTGGGATTCCAGATGATGAGTTTGGTGAGGTTGTTCAGGCGGTGGTTCAGCCTGCAAACTGGGCCGATGCTACCGATGAGACGGCTTTTGAGCTCCTCGAATGGCTGCGTGAGCGACTGTCGTCGATTAAGGTGCCTAAAAACCTCGATTTCAACGAGCAGCTGCCTCGAATGGACAATGGCAAGCTATACAAGCGCCATCTCATGGAGGCGTACAAAAATCGCGACGGCTAGCGCCGGTTGCAGACGCCGGTTGCAGAAAAGCCAGCTTAGACGTGTTCTAACCGGGCTAGTTGCGATAAGGTGGCATAATGATTTTCCCATTAAAGAGGTATCGCAGTGGGTAAACGAACAAGACGGTTGAAAGCTCTTGATAATGAAATGGTGACGGCTAATAGCTACGATCAGTGGCGCGCCGCGGCCATAGAGCATGACGAAGTGTCTGGTATGGCCGAGTGGCGTGACGTTGAGAGCACGGATCTTTTTGATTTCGCGCAGATACGTTTACGCCTCGATCGCCTGCAATCACTTCGGGCGCGCAATGATTACCAAGGTCTGCTCTTTGCACTCAATGAAGGCATTCACGGCAATATGGGCGGCATGGGGAAAAGCGCTCTCTATCGCCAGGCTAAATTTGGAACTAAACGACTTATTGAGGATTACATAACCGAAATTGACGCCTCTTTACGGCTAATCGCTGAGTTAGATGACGAGATTATTCCAGCCCAAAAAAAAATTGAGTTCTTTTACCGCTGCAACGTGTGTTTTGGTCGTTCAGCGCTCATGCTCAGCGGTGGTGGCGTGCTGGGTTTTCTGCATTTAGGCGTGATCAATATTCTGGTTGAGCAGGGCTTGTTACCGCGGGTGATTTCTGGCTCTAGTGCAGGCTCGCTCGTGGCGGGCGTGTTGGCTTGCCATACCGATGAAGAGATGACGCAATTCCGTGATCCTGAAATTATGCGCGGAGAGGCTCGTAAGGACACTAATTTCTTTAGGCGTTTGCTACTTGGAACAGGCCCGCACCTAAGCCTTGACGATTTGGAAGAGCTAATCGAACGTCTAGTGCCTAATATGACGTTTGAAGAGGCTTATGCCAAAACGGGGCGACAAGTCAGTGTCACTGTTGCACCCGCACAGCCTCATCAACGCTCACGCTTGCTCAACGCAGTAACATCCCCCAATCTATATATCCGATCGGCGGTAATGGCGTCTTGCGCGGTGCCAGGGGTGTTTCCCCCCGTGATGCTGATGGCAAAAAATGTTCATGGAGAGCCTCAGCCTTATTTGCCCGGGCGTCGCTGGATCGATGGTTCTGTTGCAGATGATTTGCCGGCGAAACGCTTATCGCGTTTGTTTGGCACCAATCACTACATCGTGAGCATGGTGAATCCCATAGCTACGGCATTCTTGGCCAAAGACGAGAAAAAAAGTGTGCTGCGCAGCGCTGCAGGGAGTTTAGGTGTTGGTGTTGGGCGTGAGGTGCTTAATTTTTATCGTGGCATTGCACAAAAGTATGGTGATAACTGGCCCCGTTTTAACATGGCATTACATGGACTCCACGCTTTAATGGATCAGGAGTACTCCGGTGACATTAACATTGTCCCTAGTTTTCGCATTGCCAACCCACTGCGCTTGCTTTCTCACTTAGATGAGTCTGAGCTACTTGAAATCATTCAGTATGGGGAGCGCGCTTGCTTTGAAAAGGTAGAATCAATCAGACGCTGCACCATGATTTCGCGAACGCTAGAAGACATTCTCTATCGCTTTGAGTACGGTGACTTGCGCCCTGACCCCAAAAAGATTCATCGACCACGCTCATCTCGGCGCCGTCCTCCGCCCACAAAAGCTCAGCTAGAGCGATTAACTAAGTCGGTACCCGCCAAGGCCTCGGCGAAGAAGGCCGCAGTTGGCTCTAAGTCGGGCTCTCGATCAGCAAGTGTCGTGACGCACTAGCTTATTGAGTTAAAATCGGATTATGAGTAGAGAGTAATAGTAGGGCGCCTTAGCGCCCCTCTATAGCTTTTAAGCCTAAATCGGCTAGTGGCTGAACTAAATCTCCTCGGCTAGCGGCATCTGGGCTTGACGCATTGCCGTCGAGAGCACGCTTTTTAACCCCTTGCACAATGGCGGCTAGGCGAAAGTAGCAAAACGCTAGATAGAAATTCCAATCGCTTATACCGCTACGACCGGTCCGCTCGCAGTATCGCGCGATGTAGTCCTCGTCGCTGGGAATGCCTAAAGGCGCGCGCTCTACCCCAGCCATCCCATTGATACTACCGCCTCTCGGAAGTTGCCAAGCCATCACTTGGTACGCTAAATCGGCTATGGGATTACCTAACGTCGACAACTCCCAATCGAGGACAGCTATGATTTTGGGTTCAGTCGGATGCCACATAACGTTGTCGAGCCTATAGTCGCCGTGCACCAAGCTAACTCTACCGTCATCGACAGGCATATTGGCTGGTAGCCATTCAATAAGACGCTCCATCGCTGGCAGATTTCCTGTCTCGGAAGCTCGGTATTGCTTGGTCCATCGGCCGACCTGCCGCTCGAAATAGTTGCCGGGTTTGCCGTAGTCAGCTAGGCCCACTTCGTTGATGTCAACCGAGTGAAGTTCAGCTAACACACGATTCATCTCATCATAGTATGCACCGCGATCTGCGTAACTGAGATCTTCTAGAACAGGATCCCAAAGTACCCGACCATCGAGATATTCCATGACGTAAAACATAGACCCAATAATGGAGTCGTCTTCGCAGAGCGCGATGGTTTCTGGAACGGGCACAGCGGTTTTTTGCAGTGCGGAGATGACTCTGTACTCGCGATCAACCATGTGCGCGGACGCCAATAATTGTCCGGGCGGTTTGCGTCTAAGAACGTATTGTTCCTTGCCCGCGGTGAGCTTAAATGTGGGGTTTGACTGGCCACCTGCAAATTTTTCAGCTGTTAGCGGACCGTCAAAGGCGGGCACGAAGTCTCTTAACCAGCTATTTAGACGGCTAATGTCAAGGGTTTGGGTGCTCACAGTGCATCTCCTGAGTTATCTATGGCAGCTTAAATCCGAGCATTCGAAAAAAAACTGTATTTGAAGTTGGAAAGTTTGAACCTTGAGTATGCTGTGGTTATGCTTGGCACCGCAAGTTCCTGCAATCACATAAAAAAAGCTGTTGGGAGAACCGATGAGCATTATTGAGCATTACAAAGCGGCACGTGAACTAACATTACAAAGCGGCACACTCTTTGAAGTTGGTCCGCAAAATGTTGGTGGGCAAGAACTGTTGGGTTACGTCAACGCGCCTGGCTCAATGCGCGACTTGTGGCTCCTCGCCACAGGTCATGGCGAAAACGAATACCTCATCTTTGGCGACGAGCGTTGGACGTATACGCAAGCTGCTGTGGAGGTTGCCGCCTTCGCTTGCTGGCTCAAGGGCCAGGGGATTGAATCTGGCGATCGCGTAGCGATCTCCATGCGTAATTATCCTGAATGGATGCTGGCTCACTGGGCGATCAATGCCATTGGCGCGGTTGCCGTAGGAATGAACGCCTGGTGGGTCGGCGAAGAAATGTCCTATGCACTCAAAGATTCTAAGCCGCGAATACTGATAGCCGATGACCGTCGATTGGCCACGTTCGCTGCCATCGCGGACGAATTCCCTGATATGACTGTGGTCTCAGTACGCGCTGACGACTCACCAGTAGCCGCGACCAAGTGGCAAGCCGCTACTGCTGCCGGAGGCGACATGCCAGACGTCGTCATAGACCCCGACAGCGAGGCGATGATTTTTTATACGTCCGGTACAACTGGCCGACCGAAAGGAGCTCAGCTGACCCATAGAAGCTGCGTTGCAAACGTCATCAATGTCGCTTCAATGGGCAGAATTTATGCAACGACTCAAGCGCGAGTGCGGGGGGCGGAGGTTAGCGAGCCAGTAGCCCCTCCTGCACCGGCAGCTCTAATTGCCACACCTCTTTTTCACGTGACGGCGAATAACTGTATCTTGCAAGGTGGGACGGTAGCCGGTGGAAAGTTTGTACTCATGTATAAGTGGGATCCGATCGAAGCTATGCGCCTTATTCAAGCGGAGAAGCTCAACACGCTGAGTGCTGTCCCCATGATGACCCGGGAGTTACTGAATCACGCCGATCGCGACGAGTATGATTTGAGCTCACTCACCTCTATGGGTGGTGGTGGCGCAGCAATGCAGCCGGACTTGGTTGGCAAAGTCGCCGCGGAAACTAAGCGCGCTAAGCCCACCCAGGGATATGGGATGACTGAGGTAAGTGGCATTATTACTTATATTGCCGGAGATATTTTTATCGAACGTCCCGAGAGCGCCGGCCCGTTGGTGCCGACACTTCAAGGCTGTGCCCGCGACAAAGAGGGTAATGCACTGCCTGCTGGAGAGATCGGCGAAATTTGTGTCCGCGGTACCCCTGTGATCAAGGGCTATCTTAACCGCCCAGAAGCCACGGCTGAGACCATCGTTGATGGGTGGTTGCATACTGGCGACCTCGGCTACTTTGACGAAGACGGGTTTATTTATTTAGTAGATCGCGCCAAAGATATGATTCTACGAGGCGGCGAAAATATCTATGGTGCTGAAGTAGAGAACGCAATTTTTGATCATCCGGCGGTGCTGGAGTGCGTCGCTTTTGCCGTGCCCGATGACCGGCTGGGCGAAGAGGTTGGCGCTGCCATCCACCTTAAAGACGGAGCGTTACTAGACGCTGCAGGTTTACGGGAGCATTTGGCGGCTAAATTGGCGGCGTTCAAAATACCCCGCTATATGTGGTTTCTAGCAGAGCCATTGCCACGTAATGCTAACGGCAAATTCTTAAAGCGCGAGTTAAAGGACGTACTTGACACTGCCAGTGCCGACTAGCACCGCCCACGCTCCGCTTTCAACCGAGGACGCCGACCAGGTCGTTCGGCGTGTCCATGTGGATTGTGGCCGCGCTGCCGCGATTCTAGGCATACCACTCGAACCACCCCCCGTGCTTTTCGATTTAAAAGGATCGGCGGCTGGGATGTTCTGCGCCCGTGGTCGTGAAGTTTGGTTACGGTTTAACCCATGGCTATTTGCCAATGACTTCGTTACGCATCTAAACGATACCGTCACTCACGAAGTCGCACACCTTGGGATTCATCGACTCTTTCGAGGCGGCAGGGGGGTGCGGCCACACGGCGCTGAATGGCGGGGCCTTATGCTCGCATTGGGAGCTAACCCCAGCGCCACCTTCACCGGTGATATGTCGAATATCCCCGTGCGACGCCAACGGCGGTTTAGCTATTTTTGTGGTTGCCAGAAACATGAGGTATCTACCACTCGCCATAACCGGATTCTCCGTTCAGGCACTGTTTACCGCTGTCGCTACTGCGGTGAAGACCTTCGGCGAAGTCGCGCCAAGTAAAACATTCAGTTCAGAGGGATAATAGGCGCTTGGCGCTTGGCGCTTAAGTGGTTAATCTTCACTCCCGAGACAAAAAACATACGGAGAGTTCAATGCTTGCTCGACATTTCACCGAAGAACAGCAAATGTTCCGCGAGGCTTATCGGCGATTTTTGGCGGAGGAGATCGTTCCTCACATGGAGGAGTGGCGAGAAGCGGGTATTGTAGACCGCAGTGCTTTTAAAAAGGCGGGAGATCAAGGATTCCTAATGGTGTGGCCTGGAGAAGAGTACGGCGGTATGAACGACTATGATATCCGCTGGGAGCAAGTGATCATCGAGGAACTTTCATATGCGCGCGCGTCCGATTGGTTTGGATCTCTGCACAGTCGCATCGTAGGCCCCTATATCACGCGCTTTGGCAGCAAGGAGCAACAAGACCGCTATATGCCCGGTGCGGTGGGTGGCGACATCATCTTAGCAATCGCAATGACCGAGCCCGACGCCGGGAGTAATTTAGCTGGAATGAGAACCAGTGCTGTAGAGCACGATGACCATTGGGTGCTGAACGGACAGAAAACTTATATTTCCAACGGTATTAACTGCGATCTGGTCGTGGTTGCTGCTAAGACAGACCCAGACAACAATCCTCATGCAATGACCTTGTTTCTCGTTGAATCGGGCTTTGAGGGATTTGATCGTGGCCGTAATCTGAAAAAGCTCGGGCTTAAAGCGCAAGATACAGCCGAACTATTTTTCAATGATTGCAAAGTACCTAAAGCAAACGTTCTGGGTGAGGTACACAAAGGCTTCTATTACCTTATGGAAGGATTGGCTGAAGAACGCCTTCTGGGCGCTATTGGTTACCTTGCTGCGGCACAACTGTCCTGGGATTTAACGGCAGCGTTCGTCAAAGAACGGCAGGTTTTTGGCAAGCCATTGGCGCATATGCAAAATACGCAGTTCAAGCTAGCCGAGTTGCGTACTGAGCTCGACATCACCCAGAGTTTTGTTGATCAATGCACTCTAGCGTTTAATGCTGGTACCTTGAGCCCATCGGATGCAGCGAAAGCAAAATTAAAGACCTCAGAATTGCAGCAAAAAGTCGCTGACGATGGCCTTCAACTGCATGGTGGCGCCGGTTTTATGGATGAATACGCCATTAGTCGTCAGAGCGCGGACGCTAAGATTGCTACCATCTACGCAGGCAGCTCCGAGATCATGAAAATGATCATAGGCCGAGACTGTCTGGGCGATGATTACCAGCCCTTTAACACTCGTAACTTCTAGCCACATTGTTACGTAGGTAATCCTAAGGATAAAACCGAGAAAAAGTTATGAGTGAATTTGAAACGGTCACAATTGAGTCTGATGGTCCAGTCGCGACCCTGACGATGAATCGTCCCGACAAGATGAATACCTTTAACACTGCTTTACGGCGAGACGTACTCGCTGCCGCGCGACAGCTCAATCTTGACGACAGCATAAGAGTGGTTGTGTTGACAGGTGCTGGACGTGCTTTCGGGGCAGGGGCGGATTTAAGCGAGTCTCAGGCGGTGGGGATTGGGGGCGGCAGCGAGGTTCAGGACCAACTGGAACATGAATATAAGCCGGGTGTGTTGGCGATTGCAGAGTCACCCAAGGTGTGGATTGCAGCGATTAACGGACCGTGCGCGGGTATAAGCTATTCCTACGCAATGGCGTGTGACATCGCGCTCATGGCTGAATCTTCTTTCTTGTACCAGCCATTTGCAAATATTGGATTAATACCCGATGGGGGCAGCACTTGGTTGTTGTCACGTTTAGTAGGGCCGCGCAAGGCGTTTGAGCTTATGATTGGCGGTGAAAAAGTAGGTGCATCACTGGCGTGCGAGTTGGGATTAGCCAATCAAGTGTTAAGCGATACTAGCTTCCGCGAAGATTCGGCACTCTATGCGCAAAATATTGCAAGTAAATCGCCGTTAGCATTGCGCTACACCAAAGAAGCGTTGAGAATCGCGGGTGACAGCACATTATCTGAAGCCATTTCGACTGAAGCGAGACTGCAAAAATTGTGTATCGACAGCGAGGATTGTGGCGCCGCTATTAGTGCATTTTTTGCCCGAGAAACTTACGAGTGGCAGGGTCGCTAAAAAAAACCGCTGAGAGATTTTGAACTATGAAAATGATGAAAAAACGCTGTTGTATCGCGGTTCTTGCCTTTGCTGCGGCAACTGTCTCAGCGGCCGACAAGCAACTTCTTTGGGGTGACACGCACTTGCACACCACGTATTCATCAGATGCGTTTGCGAATAATAATTTGACGGCCACCCCCGATGTCGCGTACCGATTTGCTAAGGGCGAGCCCGTGCTTCATCCCTATAACGGCAACCGAGTTCAGCTAGAGCGCCCGCTCGATTTTTTGGTGGTTTCAGATCACGCTGAATTCATGGGCGTTGTGCGCAGCACGTATTTTAACGGCATTGATAATCAGGGTTTGGACTGGATTACTCAGTTTAAGGCGTGGATTGCGCAGATCATTTTAAAGGATGCGGTCGATGATCAAACCGCCCGCAATTTGTTCGTCAAGATTCTTCCTGAGCCATTTGATAACCCGACTGACGCTGCAGCGGTATGGGAGGTGAGTGTTGGATGGATTCCTCAGCAACCGCGCGTTGAAGCCAACACCTGGAGAGACATAACGGAGGCAGCCGACCAGCACAATCGGCCCGGAGAGTTTAGTGCCATCATCGGCTGGGAGTACAGCAGCATTCCGGGAGGTGGTAACTTGCACCGTGTTGTTATGACCGATGTAGATGCACCAGTAGCCCAAAGTTTTATACCGTTTGGACTTGATCAAAGTGTTTATCCTGAGGACTTATGGTCGTGGTTAGACGAGGTTAGCGCAACCACAAAGGGTGATTTCGTTGCCATCCCTCATAATTCCAATATTTCAAAGGGGGCTATGTTTTCCTCAAAAACGCTGCGCGGTGAGCCGATGACGGCTGAGCTTGCGGAGACTCGGCGCTATTGGGAACCCGTCGTTGAGATCACACAAATAAAGGGCGATTCAGAGACACATTCGCGATTGAGTCCCGCTGATCCTTTCGCGGACTTTGAAAATTACCCCTTCTACATTCAACGAGACAATACGCCCTACAACCCGCGTGTCGGTGATTTTGTTCGACCGGCAATGCTGCGTGGACTTGAATTGCAGGCGGACATCGGTGTTAATCCTTTTCAGTTTGGTGTTATCGGCTCTACAGACGCTCACACGGCTCTATCATCCGCCGATGAAAACAATTTCCTCGGTAAAATGGCGACTGACTCGATTCCAGCCAATAAGATGGTTCACTGGGGTGATAACGCGAAGAGCTCTTTTGGATGGGCGATGAGCGCATCAGGACGTGCGGCAGTGTGGGCTAGCGAAAATTCTCGCAGTGCGATCCTCGCGGCTATGAGGCGGCGTGAAGTGTATGCTACTACCGGGCCTCGCATAGGCGTTCGGGTCTATGCCGGATGGGGCCTGTCAGCCAATGAGCTGCATGCGGCTGACTTCCCGTCGAATGTCGCAGGGCGCGCCGTGCCTATGGGCGGTGAGCTGCAAGCGGGCCTCGATGGCGATGCGCCGACCTTCCTTATAGAGGCCACGGCAGATCCGTCATCCGCTTTTCTTGACCGAGTGCAGGTCGTAAAAGGTTGGCTCGACGACAATGGAGAGAGTCATGAGCGCGTATTTGATGTGTCTTGGGCGGGTGACGACAGGGTGCTCGAAGACGGCTCGCTGAGGCCTGTAGCCGATACCGTCAATCTCAGTACCGGCGCGGTCGACAACAGCGTGGGTGCGCCGCGGCTGACTGCAGCGTGGACAGACCCAAGTTTTGAGGCGCAGCAGTCTGCTTTCTACTACGTACGTGTGCTACAGATACCCTCTGCCCGCCACTCGCTCTACGACAAAATAGCGCTAGGTGGTGATGTCGATACGCATCGTCCCGACACCCTACAAGAACGCGCTTATACGTCTGCTATTTGGTATCAGCCGGCTAAGTAGCGATCGCTACTCTAAGCGCCTGCTGCGTGATGCGCGCATGCGCAATAGCGAGCTGACTGTCGTCGAGTCGCCGGTCCACAGCATCAATTTCTGTCTGCCTAACGGCTGGATTAACTCTGCGCAGGTACAGAAGTCGATCTCGCTCACTTCCTAACTCGCTTGCAAGCGCGTGCAGAGCGCTATTTTTGAGTGTCGATAGGCGCTCATTCGCGACACGTTCGGCCTCGGCTATTTGCTTCTGAAGCAGCGGTTTTATCTGCCGAATGACATTGGCAGACGTGGTAGGTGGTACAGGTTCCAGCATGCGGTTGAGCGCTTCGTGGCCAATGGCCTGTGCCGCTTCCTTGCCCTCGGGCAAAATCACCAAGCGGATCGGAACCATTGATAAAAAACGGCCTATTTCAAGTGACTCAGGCGCCAAGCAATCGATACCAAACAGCGCCTCAAGAATAACAGAGCCAGGCTTGATCTTGCTGTGCTTAAAAGTGCCCAGGGCAGCATTACCTAATTCGCTGCCTGCAACCACATCCATGGCTTCACGAATGAGCGGATGTTCCCAAGTGAGAAATTGAATGTCGTCGCGGACGAGGGCAGTTTCCCGATCAAATGTGACGGTAATTCCCTCGTCATCAAGGCCGGGAAGTTGACCTGTAATGAGCATTTCCGAGGGCCGTAAGACATAGCAGGTCTCTGAGTGGTAATCCTGAGTCACACCGATGCGATCAAACAAGAGCTCCGCATAGTTATCGATTTTCTCTGGCTGCTCTTCTTTCCTCACCGCCTCGATAATATCGCTACCGACGAGTGGATCATGGGAATTTATTTCCAGCAATCTGTCCCGGCCCTTCTGCATCTCTAGCTCTAGGCGCGTGCGCATCGACGCGGTTGCATCAAATAAATCGTGATGCTCCTCCTCAGGGGCCTCCAACGCTAGTGTCAGCGCTGAAAGGAATTCTGCGTATACCGCATGACCCACAGCGCAAGGATGTGTAAATGCGGCCAAACCGAGGTGATGCCAGTAATACAGAACTTCCTGCGCGCTATCGCCAAGGTAGGGCACATGAATATTCACGTCAGTGTTTTGCCCGATTCGATCCAGGCGACCGATCCGCTGCTCAAGCAGATCAGGATTCTGAGGCAGGTCAAAGCAAATAAGATGGTGTGCAAACTGAAAATTTCGACCCTCACTACCAATCTCTGAGCAGATCAGTGCTTGCGCACCTCCGATTTCATCAGCGAAGAATGCTGCCGCGCGGTCTCGCTCCACTAAACTTAGGCCTTCGTGAAATGCTGCGCAACGAATGCCGGCGCGCATATGCAAATGGTGCTCTAGGGCGAGGGCAGTTTCAGCATGTGCACATATCACTAAAACTTTCGCTGGGCGCAGCTTGCGCAATTGCTCCTCAAGCCAGTGAACTCGAGGATCTTCACTCAGCCACGTTGATTCTGAACATCGCTGTTCAGGATGCAGCTCACCTCGGTGATCTGCGTAGATGCTTGGACTACTTAAGCGGTACCCCGTGAGTAGCCTTTGCGGGAACCCAGGCACTGAGCTGCGCGTATTTCGAAAGAGTACCCTACCTGTACCGTAGCGATCGAGAAGCTGACGCACCTGACTATCAGTACTCTGGCTGATATCGATGTCATCAGGTAACTCGTCAGGCGTGACTCCCGCTTGAAGCTGCTCAATTAAGGCATTCCACTGGGTGTAATGGCCTTGTTCCTCGAGAAATTGCTCTAGAGTATTAAAGCGATCAGGGTCCAGCAGTCGTAGGCGTTCAAAATGGCTTTCGATTCCAGCCTGCTCTGGCGTTGCTGTCAGCAGTAACATGCCTTTGCTTACGCTAGACAGTGTTTCTACGAAACCATAAAGCGCTTCATCTTCATTGCTACCGCGATGAAGGTGGTGCGCCTCATCAATAACCACCATGTCCCATTCAGCTTCAATCGCCATAGCACGTGCGAAACTGGAGCTGAATAGCGAGTAGGGCGCTAACACTAATTGTTCTGTCTCAAAGGGTGATTCTTCATGGCCTTCTTCAAGCCGAGATTTGTCAAACAAGGCAAAATACAGATTAAAACGGCGCATCATTTCAACGAGCCACTGATGGATGAGAGCATCGGGAACTATGACCAGCACACGGTGCGCGCGACCCGTAAGCAGCTGTTGAGAGAGAATCAAGCCCGCTTCAATGGTTTTACCCAAACCCACTTCATCGGCAAGTAATACACGTGGCGCAAATCGCCGGCCCACTTCTGAGGCAATATAAAGTTGATGCGATAACAGTGATGTTCTGGCACCCAATAGACCCCTGACGGTACTAGCGCTCGCGCTTGCTTGGTGAATGAGCGTGGCATAGCGCAGCCGAAAATCGACTAGCTTGTCGAATTGATTATTGAGTAGTCGGTCGATAGGCGCGCTTAGCTGGATGTGAGCATCGAGTTCAAGCTCGGTGATGACTTCCGGCTGCTGTTCACCTTCAACCACATAGGCTAAAACACCGTCAAGATCTTCGACATCAGTAACCGTGTATTCATGACCGTTGGCTCGACGCAGCGTATCGCCTGCTTTTAATGTGAGGCGAGTGAGAGGAGCGCGATCTAGCGCGTATGTACGATCTTCGCCGACCGCTGGAAAATGGAGCGTGACTCGCCTGCCATCGATTTCGACCACAATACCTAAGCCGAGCGTAACGTCGGCATGGCTTACCCACCTTTGCCCAAGCGCGAACTCACTCATGGCGCGTCAAAAAACAGCGCTAGGCTATTTCTCCGTGTGATGGTCAGCAGTTGTTCCACATCAATTTCCTTTAATTCGGCAATCTTTTCGGCAATGAGAGGTAGGTACAGCGGCGAATTGACCCTGCCGCGATAGGGCACCGGCGTGAGATAGGGTGAATCCGTTTCCAGCACAAGTTGGTCAACAGGGGTGGCGCGTACGACGTCACGTACATTTTCAGCTCGGTTAAATGTAGTAATGCCATTGAAGCCCAGATAAAACCCCTCACTAAGGCAGTACTCAGCGAGAGAAAGGCCGCTGGTGAAGCTGTGTATCACCCCTTTTTTACGCAAGCTCTTTGACGCATTCGCTAAAATTGCTCGGGTGTCTTCATCGGCGTCCCGTGTGTGTATGACAACGGGTAGTTCGAGTTCTTGAGCCATAGCTAATTGTGCTTCGAAAGCAACGGCTTGGGCTCTTCGATCGGCGTGATCATAGTGGTAATCCAGGCCAATTTCGCCAATCGCAACTATGCGGGGCGCTTGCGCTCCTTCATAAACAGCTTTGGCAACATCGCCATTCCAGCTATCCGCCTCGTGTGGGTGAATGCCTTGGGTGCCCCAAATATCATCCGCGTGCTGCGCTAACGCTCTGACTACCGATAAGTTATCCACCGACACAGCAATCGTGACAAAGCGTTCTACGCCTACATCGCGCGCCTGCTGTAAAACGCCATCCAAAGCATCCGGGGCCAGATAGTCGAGGTGGCAGTGGGTTTCTATGATGGGAGTGTTAAACCGGGGGACCGGTCTGGGATTCTTTTTTGACATACCGCTATCAACCTAGACTCAAGCTACATTATCGCATGCTTGACAGCTGAACCCTAGAGTCTCAACCGCGATGTACGGTTCTTACTCGCATATTTCGTACGGTGTCGACGATCTCATTCCATAACCATTGATGGATAGCAGACTGCGCGGTCCTCTCGTGCGCAACCAGTGTGTAATCAACACTTTGTGCTTCATGAGGTGGCAGTGGCAGGGCAATCACATCGCGAGTTGCCCCCTCGTTGCGCGCCAAATAGGCGGGACATACCAAGGTATAATCGGTTTCTCGGAGAACTTCGAGTGCTGTCAGGAGGTGCGATGTTTCTAGCATACCGGTGAGCTCTCCGGCTGACCGTCCTTCTGGCAGTTCCGGCAACTCCACTTCCATACGATCCGATACGTACAAATTAATCGCTGGGTAATAAGATAGCTTCTCTCGCGTAATCGTTTGCCCTATTAGCGGATGTCCCCGCCGAACAAAAATGGCCAAAGGCGAGTTGCCCAGTGATTGATAGCGATACTCTGGTGGGTACTTACTGCGACTGAGCTGGATGGCAAAGTCCAGATCGCCCGACGCCAACTGCTCTAATTGATGCTCAACTCGCGTAATGGTGCGCAGTCGGAGCTTCGGTGCAGCGCGTTGCAGCTTCGCTGATAGGGGCGGCAACAGCGAGATACCGACATACTCGGAGATCGCTATTTGAATCTCGCCTCGGTAAGACGCTGGAGTAAAGTCTTCGCCGTCAAGTAGGGTTTCAATCTTCGATAGGAGCACTTTAAGTTCCGGCCCAATTGACTCGGCGCGCGGCGTCGGTTGCATGCCACGTTTGGAGCGCACGAAAAGTGGGTCGTCGAAGGTTTCTCGAAGTCTTGACAGTGTCTTAGACATGGCGGGTTGTGTAATCGACAGGCGCTTGGCCGCCGCAGATACAGACCGCTCCTCAAGTAGTACATATAGAGCTACAAGTAAATTCAGGTCAGCTTTGGCGAGGGCTTTAAGGTTCATGTGCCCAGTATGCCATAAAAGAATATGTTTAATAATAATAATACATTTGATTTATGTGCCTGCCGAGCCTAGAGTTTGCGCTATTGCACGTGAGCACGTACCGGAACGGCAGAGCAAACCGTTAGGGTATTCCACTCAGGTCCGGAGACTTTTTTTTACCCGCTTTTTAGGCGGGTTTTTTTTGCCTGAAAATCAAGGCCCACGGAGCCAGTCAGACCTACCGGTAATAGCCGATAGAGGAGCGTTTTACGGTAAGTTAAGCTTGGCCTAGGAATGTTTGTCCAAAAACCCACACTTGCTTCTGCTATCCTACGCCGATGATTTTTCGTTCACTTTTTTACGCAAGCGCATTCATCGCGTCGTATGGGTCTTCTGCCATAGCGACTGAACAGCGTCCATTTGGCGTGGGTATCGGTTACTTTAACCAGGCCCTCGCACCGGTTAATAAAAACGCAACTGACGAGCCTCTCGATCACACTGCGCGAGTTAACACAATTAGTGCGCTTGAAGCTGAGATAGGGCCGTATCACCCCAAGCTGTCTGAAGCGCTTCTCGAAGCGGCAGAACAAGCGTTACGAGCAGGCTGGTTAGATGAAGCAAATGGCTTGTTTAGTCAGGCGTTGCATAACAAGCGGATTAATGAGGGCTTGTATAGCGAGGGCCAGTTACAAATCGTACAAAAACTTGCCACGATACTTCGAATGCAAGGCGATCGAGCTGGCTTGCGAGATCGAGCTGACTATTACTACCGCATACTGGGGGCGGGCAAACCTCCGCTTACAGAGCAAAAACTTGTGGCCGCCGACCAGTGGTTGGACGTTAGAACCGAGCTATTGGTGTCGTCAGGCTGGCAAGAGTCAGAACGCGATGTTATTGATTTGTATGAGCACGCAGAAGATTTGCTTAGCGCGACCTGTTCAGCTGACACCCCAGATAGACAGCAGACGGGTGACGGCTGCAAAGCAATTTCCCTGCGATTTCTGGCCCTAGGTTATCTGATCGATTGGCATGTCGAGCCTTTGATACAGAATGAATTTGGCACCCGATACAGTGGGCAAGCTCGCTATTCACGAGAGTGGGACAGGCACCCTTCGACACAACGTATGGAAACGATTGAACGTGGTATCGACTTAACAATGCGACGGGTCATTGATCAGGCGCTGGTGATGATGCCCGAGGACCCTGAATTGCGCTTAGCGCGGGCGGATTGGGATTGGTTTAATGGTCGCAATGCTCGAGCGCTCATCGAGTACCGAGTACTGTATAGGGATTTTCCAGACTGGTTTGCTGCGCCGCACCCCTTACCTCAGCACCCGCGTTTAAGCACTGACCCGCGCTTAGCGGAAAAGGTTGACACCGTGTTTGTCAGATGTCGAATAGGGACGTCCGGCCGTGCCAGTCATGTAACTGTGGCCAACGAAGAGTCCGTTGAGGCCGTGCAGGGCACAGTTACTCGCGTCAAACGTCGGTTGAGAGAGATTAAATTTAGACCGGCATTTGACGCAGGGGGAGAGCCCGTGGAAGCACTCTTCGCGAAAGAACTTGCGCTACTGAGATAAGCCGCTAAAGATTAAGCATTGTTAATGACCAGTAAAGCGCCGGTAGCTGTCACCGACCCATTTACGGCCCAGTTAATTAGGTCACCGCCATGCTTGTTGATGACGCGCTCCGCCATTGTGTGAAAGGTGGGGCGTTCAGGATCAGCGATAACAATTTGCTTAACGCCCGCGTCGAGCGCTTTGTCGATCATCACGCTCACAGGTTTAACCAGCTCGTCCCAAAAGCAAATATCACCCCCAACTAAGAGATCAATGTCGCCAAGGTCTCGCTTCGTTAACTGCTCGAAACGCTTAACCAGGGGAGTTGTGGCTGCCCCGTTCAGGCTCGCTACGGCCTCCAGATAGGGGAACACTGCTGGATCCGCATCCAATGAAATGACATTGGCACGCAACTTTTTTGCGCACCACATTCCGGTTATGCCCCAGCCACAGCCAGCGTCAAGAACCGTGCGAGAATGCTCAGGTGGATTTTTATGCAGGTAATCGATGATCAAGCAGCTGGATTTCCAGAGCTTCGTGCCGTGTATCGACGGCTCGTGCCCAGCTCGCTTTACCTGCCTAATAACGCGATGTGACGCCGTGGGCATAAGAATGCCTCGGAATTTCCGCTCAGTAACTCTCGGTTTCTTCTCGGCTTGGCTTAAATCGCGGGTCACAAGGGAGTAACGTCTTCAGCCTGAGGCCCGCGGTCACTGTCGACTACGTTATAACTGAATCGCTGTCCGGGCTTAATTCGGCGCTTGTCAACGTCGTTAACACTTTTGAAATGCACGAATACTTCAGCACCATCGTCACCTGCGATGAAGCCATAACCTTTTGTGCCGTTAAACCATTTGATGCTGCCCTTGAGCTGGGTGCCCGATCTTGCAGCAGCTGGCTTAGCGGCAGGCAGATTGAATGATGCGCTGCCAACGAGTGCGCTGATGACGGCCAGGACGAGCAAAGCCACCAACCACTGATAATCAAAAGCAGGTATGAAAGAAAAAAGTGCATAAATTGCGATGGCAATAATCGAGTACACAACGATCTTGCCAGTGCCGGTAAGTTGGTGATCAGGAGACGCCATACTACTATCCAGTAAAATTTGGCGCATTCTATCAGAGGTGCGCAAGCCTGTCCCAGTCGTTCAACGTTTTATCACGTCTTCTGCCTGTAAACCCTTGGGGCCTTCCACGAGCGTGAACTCAACTTGCTGGCCTTCGGCCAAGGTTTTATAACCTTCGCCTTCAATAGCCCTGAAATGCACGAAAATGTCCGTGTCAGGACTCGCTGGTTGGTTTATGAAGCCGAATCCTTTAGCGTTATTGAACCATTTAACGACGCCAACCTGACGCTCAGACATACGCCATTCTCCATGTTATGTTTTTTATTAAGGAGTGTGTAACAGTGTTCAGCTCTCAACGCAATCCTTGGATCCGCTTTACCTGCTCTTCGAGTTTGCCCAAAGCATCGCTCGCCGCACCGAGTTTCTCGCGCTCTTTATCCACAACATCAGTAGGTGCCCGATTAATAAACTTAGGGTTTTCGAGCTTACTTTTAAGGCGTTGCACTTCGCTTTTCTGCTTTTCATGTTCTTTGGACAGGCGCGCGAGTTCAGCTTCGATGTCGATAACTCCAGCCATGGGCACGAGAATTTCCATGTGCCCGCAAAGGGCAGACAGTGCGGGCGGATTCCCATCATCAGAATCCAGAGCCTCTAAAGATGCAGTCTTAGCGAGTTTTTTTAGAAAGGGTGCGTTGCGCTCCATTCGCTCCCGATCTGAAGCGTTGGTATTCTTAATCAGGACATTGAGTTCCAAGCTTGGTGCTAAATTGGCTTCACTACGGACAGTTCTTATCGCGACGATTAGCTGCTTTAACCAGCCTATTTCTGCTTCGGCTTCTTCATCAATCATGTCAGCATCGGCGAGGGGGTAACCCTGAAGCATGATAGTTTTACCCGTATTGCCGGCGATTGGCGCGACGGATTGCCAAATTTCTTCGGTGATATAGGGCATTAACGGATGAAGTAGCCGGAGGGTTTGTTCGAGTACCTCGATAAGTGTCTTGCGCGTTCCAGCAATTAGCGCCGGATCACCTGCTTGATCCCAGAGTACGGGCTTTGACAATTCCAGATACCAATCACAGTATTCATTCCACACAAAATCGTAGAGAGCTTGCGCGGCAAAATCTAAACGGTAGGCGTCAATAGCTTTTGCTGTTTCCTCTGCCGCGCGCTGAAAGCGGCTACGAATCCAGCGATCCGCGAGTGAGTAATGGACGGCGTCGCCGCTAAAGTCATGGCCCTCGCAGTTCATGAGCACGTACCGCGCGGCATTCCATATTTTGTTACAAAAGTTCCGGTAGCCTTCCATGCGCCCAATGTCGAACTTAATGTCTCGGCCTGTCGAGGCAAGCGAGTAAAAAGTGAAACGCAGCGCATCAGTACCGTAGCCCACAATACCGTCGGGAAAGTGCTTACGAGTTGCTTTTTCGATTTTAGCAGCCATCTGCGGCTGCATCATGCCACTGGTCCGTTTCGCGACTAATTCTTCAAGGCCGATACCGTCAATTAGGTCAATAGGGTCAATCACGTTGCCCTTAGACTTTGACATCTTCTGGCCTTCACCATCCCGGACAAGGCCATGGACGTAGACCGTGTGGAAGGGTACATCGTCGCAAAAGTGAAGTGACATCATAATCATCCTAGCAACCCAGAAGAAAATGATGTCGAATCCTGTAACGAGGACTGAGGTTGGGTGAAACGCCCGCATCTCAGCTGTGTTTTCAGGCCAGCCAAGGGTCGAGAAGGTCCACAGTGCTGATGAGAACCAAGTGTCTAGAACGTCCTCGTCTTGGGTTAGGGTTACCGAATCAGAAATGTTATTTGACGCGCGAACGTCGGCTTCACTCGCTCCAACGAAAACGTCTCCCTCAGGCGTATACCACGCCGGTATACGGTGCCCCCACCAAAGTTGGCGACTGATACACCAGTCTTGTATGTCGCGCATCCAAGAGTAGTAAGTGTTCTCCCACTGCTTGGGTACAAATTGAATTGCACCGTCCTCGACTGCCTTAATAGCGGGCTGGGCAAGTGTTTTGGCATCAACGTACCATTGAGGTGTCAAATACGGTTCGATCACAACGCCTGACCGATCTCCCCGAGGTACCTTTAAGGTGTGGTCGTCGACTTTGTCTAACAAACCTAGTGCGTCCATATCGGCAACGATGCGCTTGCGCGCGTCAAACCTGTCGAGGCCACAGTACGCTTCCGGAGCAGTGTCGTTTATCGCCGCATCTGCGGTAAGAATATTAAGCAGGGGAAGTTCGTGCCTCTGGCCCATTTCGTAGTCATTGAAATCATGTGCAGGCGTGATCTTGACGCAACCCGTACCGAACTCAGGATCTACGTAATCGTCAGCAATAATAGGGATTTCACGGCCACACAAGGGAAGCGCAACCATTTTCCCAATAAGTGATTGGAACCGTTCATCGTCAGGATGTACGGCGACTGCCGCGTCGCCCAGCATGGTTTCCGGACGGGTAGTTGCGACGACGACGTGGCCGCTGCCGTCGCTTAGTGGATAGCGAAAATGCCAAAGGGAGCCTGCCTCTTCCTCTTGAACGACCTCAAGGTCAGAGATAGCGGTATGGAGTTTAGGATCCCAATTGACCAATCGCTGGCCGCGATAGATGAGGCCTTGCTCATGTAGCTTGATGAATACGGTTTGTACCGCCTCCGATAAGCCTGGGTCCATAGTGAAACGTTCACGTGTCCAATCAGTTGAGGCACCGAGTCGGCGTAATTGTCGCGTAATCGTACCGCCAGATTGCGCCTTCCATTCCCACACTTTTTCAATGAACGCATCGCGGCCGATATCATGTCGACTCTGGCCTTGGGCTTCTAGCTGGCGCTCGACAAGCATTTGAGTCGCAATCCCTGCGTGATCGGTTCCGACTTGCCACAGCGTGTTGTGGCCTAGCATGCGATGGTAACGAACCAGCGCATCCATAATGGCCTGCTGAAAGCCATGTCCCATATGTAATGACCCGGTGACATT
>ERZ887849.1363-NODE-1363-length-23274-cov-28.797450_pt1 | contig 23274 bp, 25 predicted proteins | sample MGYA00521267_ERZ887849 | MGnify/ENA primary metagenome ERZ887849 (study PRJEB32303, sample SAMEA104408601) | aquatic metagenome | biome: Brackish water; feature: Pelagic; material: water | place: Baltic Sea | collected 2014-06-06T16:11:00 | depth 2,863 m ... | reverse complement strand
ATATTTTAATTATTATTATTTTTTATCTTAGGTAAATTACCTTTTCCAATTATGAATATATCATATTGATTTAATTGATTATGCAACGGAAACTCATTAACACTATTTGTTGTATATATTTCATCTATGTATTCAAAAATTGTATCAAAACCTTTAGAAAATATTCCATGCGTGATAACTAAAGCTATTTTTGATTTTTTGCCATAATCTCTTCTGATAACTTTAGCTAACTCTATAAAAGTTCTACCTCCATCACATATATCATCAACCATTACAAAGGTTTTATTTTCTGCATCACTAACCTCGCCACTAATTGATGTATGAGTTATGTTACCTTTTAAGTCTCTGTTTTTAGAGCCTATTAGAATATCTTTAATGCCAAACCTTTGTTGTATTTTAAACACTTTTTTAAGCGCTCCAGCGTCAGGTGATACTAACACTATTCTGTCTTGGGCTCCGTCTTTATTGTCAATATTTGCTAAGGCCTTAAGAACTAAATCGCGATTATCTCTAGAATAAAAGTTGTTTATACAAGCCTCCAAAACATCTGAATGAGGGTCTAATACTGTAACTTTTTCAAAATTTTGAGAATTAATTATTGGTGCTATAACTGTTTTTATATAGTTAATTCCGCCTTCTTCAAACTTTCTATCACTTCTGCCACCAATACAATAAGGTATATATAATCTAACTCTTTTTACGCCAATTTCTTTTAAACACTGATTGGCGCAGACAATTAACTCTAAATCCTTAAAGTTATTTAATCTTGAGTTAATTGTAATGCCTTGATTATTATTTTTTAAAGAATAAAAAGTGTTAAATCCTTTCTCAACAATTTTAAGAGTTTGTTGTCCGTCTGGGAATTTTGAAATCTCATATCCACAAGAAAGTTGGTCATCTGGGTTTGCTAAGTTTAATGTTTCAGCCATAAATATATTATTTATTCAAATGTAAAGATAAATTAAAAGAATAGCAAATATGCACGCTCTATTTTCTTTGTTTTTATATTAACGACAAAATACTAAAAATATTACAAAACATTTCATGTTGCAGCTATGTAATAAAGGATTCTATTAATTTGAATATATTTATTAATAAACTAAATATGTACGAATATAGAGCTAAAGTGATTAAAGTTTATGATGGAGACACTATCACAGTTTTGATAGATTTAGGATTTGGAGTAACGTTCAAAGAAAAGCTTAGACTGTATGGAATAAACACCCCAGAAGTTAGAGGAAAAGAAAGACTAGATGGTTTAATTTCAAGAGATAGACTTAGGGAAAGAATTCTTGATGAAGATGTAATTATAAAAACTCTTAAAGATAAAAAAGGTAAATACGGAAGGTATATAGCTGAAGTATATCTTGAAGAAGAGAATATAAATGATTGGTTAGTTTCAGAAGGCCTTGCAGAAAGAAGAGACTATTAAGATGTTAACTCTTTGTACCTTTTTATAAAAGCGTCTTTAGTTTCTTCCATGCTATAGTTTAAAATCTTTAAAAAAACCTTGTCTTTTATTGCTTGTTTGTAAAGCTTTGTTCTTTTATCTCCACCCATAAGCAATGCCCACTCTATATTGAAAGCGTGTATATCCGCTTCCTTTACCTCTGGAGGTCTTGGCCACTCTAGATTAAAACGTATAGCTATTGCTCTTTCGATTTTATCTTCCATTTCTTTGAATTTAGGAACTCTTTTTTTTATGGGAGTTGGAACATCAACACAATAGGCTTCAGTCAAATCATGTAAAAGACCCCATAAAGGATATTTACAGACATAGGAAACATATAAAGAATGTTGTGCAACAGAATAATGTTTCATTTTATCTTTCCACTTAGTGTGTCCAGAATATCTACACTGCAAACTTAAAGCTTGTGCACCATCTTCAAGAACAACGTCTAATGAACTAGGTTTAAATGGATAAAACTTTACACCGCTAGCAGTTTGTATATGCTTTTTATCACGTTTTAATTTACGTTCCATCTTGTAAATATAGTTTTTTTTTGTGACAAATCAAAAAGTCTAAATTTGCAAAAGCATATAATACAACTTTTTTTTAGGGCGAGAAACTGCTACATAGTGAACATTTTTCTCCTCTTGATATCCATCCATGCCAGGATAAAAAGTGTAATACTCTTTTTTGTCATCTGGTAACTCTATGCCGTTTCTTTTTATTAAAGATTCTGGTATTGAATTAACTACAACACAAGTGTGAAACTCTTTACCTTTGGACTTATGTATTGTGGTTACAAAGTTTTTGTTTTTTTTGTTTTCTTCTATAAAATTAATCAAATCCATAACACCCCCAGAAAAATTTTCCAAAACATAGTCTAATCGCTTACGTATTAATGGGTTTATATTTCCATTTTTTATGTCTTCAACATCCTTCTCTTTTAGGTAATTAAAGTATTTCAAAGGAACTTTTCTACTGAGTAGATTGAACTCTATTAATTTAACTATAAAATTAGTCCTTGCTAGAATTACAACCTCATCTTCATTATTAATTAATTCAACTAACCTATCGAAGTCTATGAATTTTTCATTTATTTCACCATCAAAAGTGTGAAAAGATTTTGCGTCTAAACTTGAAAATTCATTAGAATTTGCAATTATTTGTTTAGCGCTTCTAAAATTAGTGGTCAAACTCATTTTTTCAACCTTTCTCCTTTTTTCTAAAATGTCTTCAATAGCCATACAGTTGCTACCGCTATATCCATATATAGACTGATTTAAGTCGCCAACCAGATAATACTTTTTAGCATTTAACTTCATGAGTATATCCATTTGAATAGTGCTAGTGTCTTGATATTCATCCAGAAAAAGGTAGTCATATTTGTCTTTAAACATTTTCAACCACTTGTTTTCTTTTAGTAAGTTTCTTACATCTAGCAATATATCAGAAAAGTCTCTTTTTCTTTTTTCTCTTAAGTACTTTGAATACTGAATGTAATAATCTGGTATCCTAACTTTTATTCCATCTGCTGTTTGTAATTTATATGATGAGATTTGAGAATCTAAAAAATCAGCATCATCATAGAGGTTTGAAATAATTTTATCAAATTTCAAACTCTCTTTTTGAGACGATTTGTAACTGGGTTTATTTGTATCTTTATACCAATCTATAAATTCATAAAAATTAGTAACCTTCTTAAACTTGCCCATTCTATGTAGCATCCAAAAACAAAATGAATGTATTGTAGTTATTTTTATATCTTTGTTGTTTACCCTCTCTTTTAACTCATCTACCGCAGCATTTGTAAAACTAAAAAATATAATCCTTTTAGGGTCTACTCCTTTTTTTAAAAGAAATTTCAACCTCTGAACACAACAGAAAGACTTACCACTTCCAGCAGTAGAAGAAACTATAACAGACTTTTTACCTTCATATAGAACAAATTGTTTTTGCTCTTCTGTTAAGCTAGATAAAATATCGTTATCTTCTTTTTCTTGAAAAGCGTCTAATTGTAATTTTGAAACCTTACTCATTCATAATATTAATTATACCACCTTTTTTAGATTTTTCAGACCATAAAAGTAAAAAATCACCCGACAAACCCTTCATGTTGCTTTTTTCTAAAATTAAACTCCTACCTTTTTTAAAAATACTTTTATATGTAATATTAATTTCTAAATACCCCCTTAATTTTCCAATGGGATACAATTCAACATCCCTAACATTAATAGTATCAAACACCTTAGTAGTCTCATTATGATAAAGCTGATTTCCTAAAATGTCACAAATTGACATATCACTTAATATAGCGCAAAAATCTTCAGAAATCGGACTATTAGATTCTGTTTCGAATACTATTTTATTACACATTCTGTTAATAGCTGTTATAAAAGTATTATTCCAATCTAATCTACTAGTATAAGGAGTTATGCCTCTAGGTTTTACAAAGTCATAAGAAAACCATTCTTCTTCAAACAGAACTTTACAAATATTATTTTTGTAGTTTGGGTTCATTTTGTGTTGCTCTACTTTTCTCCATTATTTTTTCTAAAACTTTTTTTGTGTCAGTTGAAAAGTCTGACTTCATAAACCAAGTGTAATATCCTGGGTTGTGTTTTAAAACATCAGATACCGATTGGTCTTGGTATTTTCCAAAATTAAATACAGGAACATCGTTGTCGTTTAAAACAATCCTTCCAGAGTAATCTAATTGTCCCTTAAAGTTTGTAAAATCATGAAGCTTAGATATGTCATTTGCTATAGGGCTTTCATTTATTGTCCCGTCAGACTCTTCGTAAATTGAGTCTTTATAGTGGTCTAATTGACTTTCTAATATAGCAGCAGTAGCTCTAATGTCATTCATAGCATCATGTGCTCCTTCCAACTCTTTGTTACAATAAAACTTATACGCTGCCTTTAAATTTCTGGGTTCCATTTTTTGGAATATTTTCCACACATCAACAGAGCGTCTATTGCTCATATCAAAGTCTATACCCGCTCTATAAAACTCTTCTAAAAGTAGTGGAACATCAAACCTATTGCTGTTAAATCCACACAAATCAGCATCGCCTATAAACGATTGTATTCCTTTAGAAATTTGATTAAACGTAGGTGAATCCTTAACCATTTCGTTAGTAATACCATGAATAGCAGAAGCTTCTTCTGGTATTGTTACAGTTGGATTTACTAATCTATTTTTTTCTTCAGGCTTTCTTCCGTCAGAATAGTATTTTATCATTCCTATTTGAACTATTCTATCATTAGAAACGCTAACACCTGTTGTTTCTAAATCAAAAAATACTAAGTCTTTATTTAAATTTAATTTCATGAATTTATATTTTTGTTAAATTTTCTTTATTTGCCCAAAATATTCTTATAACATTTTGTTCAGACACCGTCTCTAGTTTAACCATGTTTTTTGACAAATCTTTTTCCACCTCCCTTAAGAGTACGTCAGTAGATATTGAATTTCCATCCTCAAAAAAAATTTCTTCTTTCAGCTTATAGTTTGACATGTTTAACTTAAATGTTGTTTTAATACCTTACTTCTACTTCTGTGTCTGAGAATTTTTATTGCAGAATCCTTTATTTGTCTAACCCTCTCTCTGGTCAATTCATAATATTCACCAATTTCTTCTAGTGTCATTTTGGGATGTCCCATAATGCCATAATACATACAAATCACCTCTCTCTGTCTATGTGGTATAGTCTTTAATGTTGACGACAAGTCTTGATGCAAAGATTCTGAAGCTATGTTCAAATCTACATCATTCATCTCTCCTTCTGATATTGTGTCATACAGACTATAGCTATCATCATCTGATGACACTGGTGCATCTAGAGATGTTTGTGGTTGGGCTGAACGTAACAATCTAGATATTTTTACAACATCTTCTTGCATTATTTCTGCTATCTCCTCTTCAGTTGGCTCTCTTTGATTTATTTGCTCAAACTCTCTAGACTCTTGTTTTAATTTATAATAAGTACTTATTTGATTTGTTGGCAACCTAACCATCCTGGAGTTATTTGCTAAAGCCTCCAATATAGATTGCCTAATCCACCAAACAGCATATGAAATAAATTTAAAACCTCTTGTTTGGTCAAATCTTTCTGCAGCTTTTATTAAGCCGTAATTACCTTCATTTACTAAATCTTCAAAATTTATACCCTTTCCTTGGTATTGTTTTGCAACACTTATAACAAACCTCAGGTTCCCAGTAATTAATTTTTGCCTAGATTTTTCATCCCCCTTTTGAGATTTAATTGCTAAATCGTGCTCTTCCGCTTCAGTTAATTGTTTTATTTTACTTATTTCGTTTAGATATGACTTTATAGAATCTGAATCTCTGTTTGTTATTTTATTTGTTATTTTTAGTTGCCTCATTATAGTTTTTAGTTATTTATATTTGGTTACTCACTGTTAAAGATTTTATAATACAAACAAATATAAGAATTATTTTATATTATATAAAAAAATACCACACAAAAGTATGGTATTATTCTTTATTTCATTAAATACTTTATAGTTATAAGTATTTTTGTAATAATTGTTTTGTAGAGCTGTTTTCAAAAAGCTTTTTTTCTGCCTTCCTTATTATTTGTCTAATTCTCTCATTGCTATAACCTAGCTTTCTAGCTATTTCCTCTTTTGAATGAGTTTGACAATCTATTCCATAAGTATATCTAACAACTAACTGTTCATTGTTTGTAAGTATGTCAAAAGCTCTATACATATCCTTTTTTAGAGAATCATCTAACAAAGATGAGTCTGGGGTGTCTTGTTGACCATCTTCAATTAAATCTACTAGAGTTGAAGAGCTTTCATCAGAACCAACTTTAGCATCTAGAGAAGAGTGGAGATTTGTAGCCTGCTTTAAAGTTCTCCCAGCATCAGTGCTAATATCCATGTATTCACATATTTCAAACTCTGAAGGCTCTCTCTCCAATATTTGCTGCAAGTGCTGTGTTGCTCTTAGATATTTCCCAGCTTCTAAATTTTTATTAGAAGGAACTTTTATCATTCTCTTTTTCTCAGATATGGCTTGTATTATGGTCTGTCTAATCCACCACACAGCAAAAGATATAAATTTAAACCCTCTAGTTCCATCAAACCTTTCTGCAGCCTTAATAAGACCTAAATTCCCTTCGCTGATTAAGTCAGCCAATGGCAGACCTGTATTCTGATATTTTTTAGCAACACTAATTACAAACCTTAAATTTGCCTGAACAAGTTCTTGCAAAGCGTCTTTATCGCCTTCTTGAATTAGTTTAGATAACTCAAACTCTCTTTCTGGAGAGATGCCATCATACTTATTTACATCAGTAAAATATTGTTCAATTGATTTCTCTGTTCTATTGGTAAGGCTCTGTTGAATTTTTAGCTGTCTCATTTTTACGTTTTTTTAAAGATTTATACACTAAACGTAAAACATTAAAAAATATTACAACTATTTTGTTTTTTTTATATGATTTATTCTATCTCTTATTTTTGCACACAACTCTAAGTTATCATTTTCAATAGCACTTTCCATAACTTGTTGCAAAAAATTAACATCATATATATCTTGTATTTTATTTTCAATTATAGCTTCAAGATTTATGCGACTAGTTTCATTGTTATACATTTCTTCCATATTTATGCCATTATAAATTTCCTGGTTTGGAACTTCAGTGAATGCCAAGCTACTAACAATGCTTTCTATTATTTTATCTCTTTCTTCATTTGGTATGTTTAATATATTAGAAAAATTAAACATATTTGTATTGTCAAAATTCAGATTTTTATTTTCATAGTCAGAACACATTTTTTTGAAATTAATAGGCAGGTCATCCAAATCAAGCTTACATGAAACACTATTTAAGGTATTATATATGCTTACACTATTTTTAGCATTGGCGCCCTTTGCTGTTGCAACTATATAACATCCAGAAATTTCATATAATAGTCCTAAATTTTTAAAAAAAGAAGGTTGTGAATTCTTTTTTCTAATATGATTCATAAAAGCTTCGCTATTTTCTTTGGTTCCAAACAAGAAATGTGCATCATTAGATTCGTAATCAACCCCAAGCTTCTTAGATACATCTTTACAGTCTATAACAAGAAAATAGTTTAAATTTTTAATTCCCTTTTTAGCTATAGAGCTATCAGGATTTTTTTCTATTAATTTACATATTTTTTGTTTTATTATAGAAAATCTTTTTAAAACTTTGGCCTTTTCGTAAGATATCGAATCAACTAATCTCATTTCTATTAAAATAAATTAACTATTCCAATCTAAGTTTGAAAAAAACTCTTTCAACTCATTAAACGAATCTCTATCTATGTTCACAGATTTTTCCACAATTTGCTTACTTGCTTCGTCAATTTCGGCAAAATTCATTGTTAACCTTCTACTCTCCTTTCCTTTTTCTCTGGAAATTATTAAATCCACTTCTAAAACGCTCATAGGCTGTCCAGCCTCATCTTTTGTGGCAACTATTTCAATATATGTTCTTCCGTGAGACTTGGGAGTAGATTCTGAATTATTGTTCATTTCTACTGGGTTGTTGGTGACATTTTCTACAATATTGTTTGGCTCAATTGTGTCTGTAGCAGCAATAGCATTTCCGTAACTAGAGTCAGAAACTCTTTTAGTAGTCATTACACCGTTACTCTCTTCGATTATGTTATCATTCATAAAATTAAATATTTAAATAAAAATAATTTATAAAAGTTAAAAGTAAATATTACTTAAACAAAAAGCTCTCTAAAATAGAGAGCTTTAATATAGTTTTATAATTTTTAACCAATCAAATATAATTTCTTATTTTTTTTCAACCCAAACAACTTTCCCTTCAGACATTATTGGATTATGTACAGCACCCTTAAATGGCTTGCCTCCAGTAAGTTCTGAATACTTAGCTTGTAATTGAGCTTCATCACTTTTCATTTTTTGTTTTAAGCCTTGAATTTGGCTTGCAATAGAAGAAATTTCTTTTTGTGCCTTTTCATATTTAGCCTTATCAGCACCAGTTTTATAAGCCTGCTTTACATCTCCAGCAGCTTTTTGCACTGCGTCTGTAGCTTTACCAGCAGCGTCCTTGGCGGCACCAGCAACTTTACCAGCAGTTTCTTTGGCTTTTCCACCAATCATTTTACCAACGCTTTTAAGTCCTGCACCCATGCTTCCAAACAGTTCTTGTAGCTCTTCTTCAGAAATATCTTCTCCTTCATTTATTCTAGATATGGCTTCTGTTAGTTTTGCCTTTTTTTCTTTAAGAGATTGAGTCTTAATGTATTTTGAGGCTTCTTCGCTTATGATAGCCTTTAATTCTTTTCTTGTTATTTTCATTTCATTTCAAATTAACGTTATACAATAATAAATATCTAAAAAAAAACAAAAGAGGCCCATAAAGCCTCTTTTTAAATTAACAAATCATTTAATTAAAATTCTTAATTAACTTTAACAGTTCTTTTTTTGTTATCAGAAACTTTTTTAGGTATTGTTATATATAAAATGCCATCTTTATACTTTGAAGATATTTTATCTAAATCAGAATTTTTTGATAACCTAAAACTTCTATTAAAAGAACCAGTAGAAAACTCTTTAAAAGAAAATTTATCAGAAGATTTTGTTTCTTCATTTTTTTCTTCATAATCAACAGACAATACATAGTCATCTACTGATATATTAATTAAAGTTTTATCAATACCAGGTACAGACATTTGAAGTTCTGCTAATTCATCTTTATCTAACATATTAGACTTTGCTAGCGTTTTTGCAAAAACAAAATCCTTAACAGCTCCATCAAAAGAGGGTAGATTTGTAAATTGAGAATCTAAAAAAGATTCAATTGGCGACATTCTTTTTTTTGTAATTGTAAACATATTTTTTTTTTTAATTTAAAAATATATGTTCAAAATTTATACCAACAAAAAAAACGCCAACTTTAAAGACAAATTGGCGTTTTTAAAAAAAAATTATGACAAAAAATCCTATTTTTTACTTTTTGTGGTATTTTTTTAAATTTTCTGGGAATATTCTTATTGTGTTTTCATTGGAAATAACCCTATAATCTAGAACATTCAAAAAATATCTATCCCCACTATCATTTGCAACCATAAATCTACAATCACCATTAAAACCTTGAATCATTTTAGATGTAGCATCGCAGAAAAGTTCTACTGTTGGATAAACTAAATCTATTGAGTTGTGTTTTTTGTTTTTTGATTTGTTATTAATAAAATGTCCTAAAAATTCCATATTAAGTTTTGTTTTTTTTCTGTTTTAATTTATACAACCAAAAATATATAATTTGTTTAATGAAAGCAAGTTTTTTTTGATAAAAAAATATTTTTTTTCTAATCAAAAATTTTGTAATAAAATTTAGGCAATAAAACTTCTGAATCTGAGTAACTTAATTTGTATTCGTACTTAATAAGTGCAACATCAAAATCCATACGTTTAACCGCAACTCCAGTAGGGTCTAATAAATCAATTTTACAAATATGAACATCTTTATATTCATCTATCCAGTCATTTGATGCGATTCCTAACATTGATTCTATATATATAACATTACCCTGTTCAGGAGTGTAAGAAAAATGAACAGATTTAATCCTGTCTGGACTGATTGTTTTATTAGAATATTCATTTTGTAAAAAAACAACAAATCTATTTGCTTTGTATGGTTCAAAAGAATTAAAAAGAGTCCCTTGAGTTAAACGATAAGAGTCTGAGTTGTTTATATTATAGTATGCATAACCTGTATAAGGAGAAGTTTGTTTTTTTTCAAGAATTAACTTTCTCTTTCTTCTTTTGGGCATAATTAAATTCTATTTTTATACTTTAATATTTTTTGCATTTTTACAGGAGTAAGAATTAATCCATTTTTTAGCGTTAAAGAGAATTGTTTAGAAATTGCTTTTTCTATCAACCCAAAACTAAGTCTAGTGTCGCCTACCAAAAACCCTCTATCAGTAAACTTAACCATAAAAGGAGAGTTTGTTTTAGCATCAAAACGAACAATCATATCTTTCTTTTTCTTTTCAGGAACTTCTTTAACCTTTACAGCAGCACCTTCTCCATCTTGCTCAGTTAAAGATTTCTCCATTTCTTTCTCTGCATTTACTTTCTGACCTTCTAAGTCTCTCACTCTTTGTTCAGCAGAAGATTCCAACTCTCTAGTTAGGTCTAGCTGGTCTTGTGTTATCTTAACTTGTGCATCAGCCATTCTTTTATAATCATCTCCACTAGCAGAAGTTTGAACTTGTTTGTCCATTTTCAATTTTTCTGTTAGATTTTTTAGACTTTCTTTAGTCTTTTCTAAAGTATCTTTAGCCAAATCTATAGCATCCTCTAAAGAGGCCACATTATCAACCTTAGCATCATCTTCATTTATATAAAAAGCAGCCTCTTTTAATATGAATGAATCTATTTCTTTCTTACTAAACATTTTAATTTGTTTTTTATAATAAATAGTTTATAAAACTAAAAAGAGTGCATATAGCACTCTCTTGACGTGTCTTGACTATATTAATTGCCAAGCAAACTGTTATAGTGGTCTTCCCAAACCTTTTCTTCCTTTCTCTTTCTAGCCTCTACTGCCTCTCTTTTTATCTCTAAATGTCTTTTTGCAACTTTTTTTCTAGCAACTTTCTTTTTACCTTTTTTTGCAGCTATTCTATTTTTTGTTGCTTTATTTTTTACTTTTTTGCTCATATTTCTCAATTTTTGAATTCTTGATTAAAGTAATTTAAAAATTATTAAAGTCAACATTTAAGACATTCTATTATTAATTTCATCTCTAATTATTGCCGCATTTTCATAATCTTCTGTAGCCAATGCACGGCCTAAAGCATCATTAAGTTCGTCAATGTTCATATCTGATACACTTTTGTCAACTTGTTGTTCTTGAGGCTCTGGAGTTTCTTCCACCTCAATTCTATCGTCACCTTGTTCAATAGCTCTTAATATGTCGTCAGTATTGTCTGAGCCTGCATCTACTATATCTTCTGGGTTGGGTTGTTCTCCATCATTTTCTTCTTCATAGTTGTCAATATCTTCTTGTATTTCATCTAACAAATCAGTAAGCATTGGTATGGCTCGATTCCCATCATGCAAAACTGTATCCATTAAATCTAAAAACTCATCAGGTTCTAACATTGCTAATTCATATAACAAAACTGAATAAATACCTTCATCATAGTCATTACTTGCGTCTTCTATTATAAGTTTAATTAAGTCATTTAAATATTTCCAAACTCTATTCCCCATCACTTTCATCCAATGCTCTTCTTGATAAGAGTCTGCTCTACCTAAAACAGCTTTTCTCATGTTTTGAGGTATGTTTTCTATGCTATAAGCAAATAGATATTCTAAATAAGCTTTTGCCACTTCGTGTACTAGTATGGGAAACAAATGGGCAGAACCCTTAGCTCCAGTAACTTCTCTAACTTCTTCCATTCCTGGTTCGTCACCTTCCTGTTCTTCTTGACCCTCTTCTTCTCCTTGAGGCTCTCCAAACTCTAGTTCAGATTTACCCATATTTTGTCTAATCCCAACTTGTTTAGGGCTAAATGCCCAAGTTGTTAACTCTACATTTGGCATAAGTTGAGCATATAATGGATATAGTTCTGGATTTATCCTATCTAACGCTTGCTTTACATCTTCTATTTTTATTTTTTTGTGAGTTGAGTATCCCGCTCCCATGGAAAGAAGGTTTTGCATAACTCTTTTGTTTATGTGCTTTTTTATAATCTCTTGCTCTTCTTGCGTGAAATCATCTTCTAAAACCTGTTGAAGCTGCTGCTCCTGCTCTTCTCCATTATCTTCCTCCATATCAATGTCTGGTCCATTTTCTAAACCTTTCAATTCTGCACTTATTTTGTCCATTATTCTACTTTCGACCTTAAAGGCATCTTTAACAACTTGTAATGCAAGTTGCTCTAAAGCTTCTTTATGTCTTTGTTCAATCATACTTGACATCATTACATTTTGCATCATAGACATTTGATTTAACAACCCAGCCTCTCTTGCATTTGCTAAAACTTCATTAAACTCTTCAGTTCCTAGTTTTGAAATTGTCTTAAAATCAGGCTCTCCTTTTTGAAATAATTCAATTTTATCAAAAGGTGTAGATTCTGAACCTTCTTCACCAGAAAGTCCAGACTTTATGTCTGGATGTATGTACCTTTCTCCAGCACCTTCATCATCAGGCCTTAAAGGAGCTTCACTTATAAGGCGTCTATATTTATTTTGTTCATTGAGTTTTCTAAATTTTCTTTCTAAAGAATTTTTATTTTCTAGCTTAATTCCTTTTATAGATTTTAATAAATCTTCTACGTCTTTAGTTACTTTTGCCAATTCTTCTTTTGCCTTTTTTACAGCCTTAGGCTTAACGTCTGGTCCGGGCTTTGGACCTCTATCGGGAACTCCTCTTCTTTTCTTTTTCTTTCCTGTATCTGTATCAGTTTCTGTATCAGTATCAGGATTAGCAACTTCAGACTCTTCCATCTTCTTTTCCATTAGACGTTTAGCTATGGCTTCTTTTAACAATTTTCTTAATTCTTTTTTACTCATCTTTTTAATTATAGAATATTACTATAATAAATATAAACCAAAAAAGAAAAGCCCTCTTAAACAAAGAGAGCTTTTTAATTGTTTTTTTAACTATACTAAATCATGAACCACAAGCTTCACAATCATCTGGATTATCAATACTGCAAGCCATTTGTGACATAGCATCTGCTTCTTCATCTGACATGTCGGTTGTTGAATTGGATATAACAACATTTACTAAATCTGAAGACTCAATAATTCTTCCATCACTATCTAACTTTTCACCTTCTGAAGGGGATGTAATGATATTTGATAAAACTTTTGTTGATTCAGAATTTTCTACCTCTTTTTCTTTTAAAGAATTTACATCTGTACCCAATGACTTTCTAGCTTCTGACTTAGCATTACTTCTTAAATAATACATACCAGTCTTTAAACCTTTAGACCATCCATAAAATAGTGCTTTATTAATTTTGGCAACATTTGCATCTCTTATGAAAAGATTCATAGATTGTGACTGGTCTATAAAGGCTGCTCTATCAGCAGACATATCTATAAGATTACTTGCTTTCATTTCCCAAACAGTTTTATAAGTCATTTTAATATCTTCTGGTATTTCTGATATTGTTTGAATAGAACCATTATTTTGAATCATTTTAATTCTAATTTCATCATTCCACAAATCTAAATTTATTAAATCTTCTACCAAATGCCTGTTCACCAAAACAAACTCTCCTGATAACACATTTCTTTTATATAAATTATTTGTAAATGGCTCAAAACATTCATTGTTACCCAATATTTGAGCAGTAGATGCGGTTGGCATAGGAGCAACTAGTAAAGAATTTCTAACACCATGCTTAATAACAGACTTTTTTAACTTAGACCAATTCCATAATCCAGATAACTCTTCTTCTTTTACTCCCCACATATCATATTGAAACACGCCATTTGATACTGGTGAACCTTTGAAAGAGGAGTAAGCACCAAATGTTTCTGGGGTTTCTGAATTAATTGCAGACTCTTCTTTGTATAGAGATTTTGAAATGTCATTTGATGCTGTCATTGATGCAAAATATATAGTTTCAAATATATCTTTATTCAACTTCTTTGCAGCTTTTGACTCAAATGGAATTCCTAAAAGAGCAAATGTATCAGCCATACCCTGAACACCTAAACCTATAGGTCTATGTCTCATGTTAGACCTTTTAGTCTCTTTAGTTGGATACCAATTAACATCTATTACTCTATTTAAATTTAAAGTCGCTTGGTATGTGACTTCATAAAGTTTTTTGAAATCATAAGTTCTAAGAGTTTTATCTCTAGATTTAACCTTCCCAGTTGGAATATCAACCATTTTAGGAAGGGCTATAGAAGCTAAATTACAAACAGCTGTTTCGTCTGGCGTGCTTACTTCCATAATTTCAGTACATAAGTTAGATGATTTAATAACACCTATATTCTTTTGATTGCTTTTCTTATTTGCAGAATCTTTATACAATATATATGGAGTTCCAGTTTCTATTTGAGCCTCCAAAATCTTGCCCCACAACTCTCTAGCTTTCATTACCTTTTTACCCCTTCCTTCTGATTCATATTTTTCATATAACTCAGTAAATGATAAACTAACTTCTGATTCATTTAAAATCACCCCTTCTTCATCATATTCAGGATAAACATCATAAACATCAGAAAGACCAGGACACTCATTTGGGCACATCAATGTCCAATTACCATCATCTTTAACTCTTTGCATAAATAAGTCTGGTGTCCATAGTGCCAAAAACAAATCTCGTGCCCTCTCCTCTTCTTTACCGTGATTCTTTCTTAAATCAATAAATCCTTCAACATCAAAATGCCAAGGTTCTAAATAAATTGCAAAAGAACCCTTTCTTTTTCCTCCTTGATTTATCCATCTAGCAACTTCGTTATAAGTTTTTAACATAGGAAGTAAACCATCTGAATGGCCTCCAGTACCTTTTATGTATGAACCTTTAGACCTTACATCATGAACGTGAAGACCAATGCCTCCAGACCATTTTGATATTTTCGCAACATCTTTTAAGGTGTCAAAAAGCGAATCTATATCATCACCCTTATTTGCAACCAAAAAACAAGACGAAAGCTGTGGTTTGGGTGTGCCAGAATTAAATAAAGTTGGAGTTGCATGAGTAAATTGACCTGTAGAAAGTAGTTCATAAGTTTTTTGAACCTCTTTTAAATTATCGCCCCAAATACCTAAAGCCACTCTCATATACATATGTTGTGGAGTCTCAACAACTTTTCCATCTATTTTCAGCAAATAAGACCTCTCTAGCGTTTTAAATCCAAAATATTCAAAATCTAAATCTCTATCATGAATAATCATAGATTCAATTTTTTTAGTATTTGACTTTACTACATGTAGCAACTCTTCAGAAACTAAAGGAGCATGCTCTCTTGTTTTAGGGTCTATGTTACTATATAAATTCTCAATAGTATCTTTGAATGACTTTTTTGTCTCCTTCTTAACGGAAGTTAATGCTATTCTAGCTGCCAATATTGAGTAATCAGGATGTATTCTAGTTAAAGACGCAGAAGTTTCTGCCGCTAACGTATCCAATTCTCTAGTTGTAACTCCATCATAAACTCCCGCAATTACTTTTTTAGCAATTTCCATATAATCAACATAGTCTTGGTCTAAACCATATGTTTGCTTTTTAATTCTTGCTGATATTTTATCAAATTTTACCGACTCTTCAGAGCCGTCTCTTTTTATTACTTTCATCTCTTATTTTTTAATTTTATTAAAATTCATCATCTCCTCCATCAAAACTAATGCTGTTTTCCGAAGTGTCACCACCAACTCCAGACTTAGAATAGTCTCCAACTCTTTTTTCAAAGAAGTTTGTTTTATTTTCAAGAGCTATATTTGACATGAAGTCAAATGGATTTTTAGTATTAAAAATAGGGCTGCAATTTAAGTCTGACAACAAAGCATCTGCAACATACTCCAAATATTCAGACATTAACTTTGAATTCATTCCAATCAAGCTAACTGGTAGAGATTCTGTAATAAACTCTTTTTCAATTTCTAAAGCTGAATTTATAATCTCTTTAATTCTATCTTTAGGAACTTTATTTATAATATGATTATTATGTAAATGAGTTGCAAAGTCACAATGCAGAGCCTCATCTCTAGATATTAACTCATTAGAAAAACTAAGCCCTGGCATTAGCCCTCTACTTTTTAGCCAAAAAATTGAACAAAAAGAGCCTGAGAAAAAGATTCCCTCTACTGCTGCGAATGCAATTAATCTTTCAGCAAAACTGTCTGAATCAATCCATTTTAAAGCCCATTCTGCTTTTTTCTGTACCGCTGGTATAGTCTCTAAAGCATTGAACAGCCTGTCTTTTTCATCTTTATTTTTTACATATGTATCAATTAATAATGAATAAGTTTCAGAATGTATATTTTCCATAGCTATTTGAAATCCGTAGAAAAACTTTGCTTCTGCGTACTGAACTTCGCTAACAAAATTTTCAGCCAAATTTTCATTCACTATTCCGTCAGATGCGGCAAAAAATGCTAAAACGTTCTTTATAAAATATCTTTCATTATCATTTAACTTTTCCCAATCGACTAAATCTTGTTGTAGGTCAATTTCTTCAGCAGTCCAAAAACTTGCTTCAGCCTTTTTATAAAATTGCCAAATATCATCATATTGTATAGGGAAAATAACAAATCTATTAGGATTGTCTTTTAATATTTTTTCTTCTAAAACTTCCACTTTAGTTTCAACTTTGTTTTCTAGCATTTTTTCGTCCATATTATTATTTTATTTTATTTTATATTTAGTCAACACAAATATAGTAATAGTAATTTCTTTACCAAAAGTAATTCATGTTTTTTGACATTTTAAGTTTGAGATATTTTATCAATATCTAAACCAGCAATATTTGAAAGCCCAAAATTAGATTGATTTACATCTTGCAAAACTCTTATATCTAAATTAGAAGTGTCAAAATGTAAATCAATAGTAAATCCATCTTCTCCATTTCTATTTTTTAGTATCATCATTTTAGCCTTATTTACAGCCTTGTCTTCTTCTGTTCTACCTATACCCAATATCAAATCAGCCGTTTGTGCCTTACCTAAACTCTCACTAATAACTCTTAAGTCAAATTTTGGAGAATTAATAGCCTCTCTATTCGCTTGAGTTGCAGTCCAGATTGGAATATCTAACTCCATAGCCATAGCTCTCAAAGTTTCATAGATGCTAGTTAAGTTATATCTTCTTTCGGAATATTCAGACGTTGACTTCATAATATCTGCATAATCAACAAATAAAACATCTGGCTTTATGCCATGGTCTCTTTGCAATGACTGTAAATGAGCTCTTAAAGTATTTACAGAAGCTGTACCAGTTGGAAACTCCTTTATAAACAGTTGTCCTCCTTTATTTTTTATGTACTGAGATGTTTCTCTAATTTTATCAACATATTCAGTAACATATTTTAAAGGTATATTATTAAGGGCTGCATCGAACCTATGACCTATCTTTTCTTCTTTCATTTCCAAACTGTAATAAACAGCTTTTTTACCATCTAACATTGCATTACTGGCCAACTTAACAAGACCCATAGACTTACCACCTCCTGTAGGAGCCAGTATAATTGCAAGCTCACCACCTGCAAGGCCACCTCCTATAATGTTGTCCAAGCCTTCCATGGCAGTAACGGGCTCTCTATTTTCGGTTACCAACCTCTTTTCTACATCATCCAAATAATTATGACCACTACTTTTTGGTTCTCCCAACTTTAAACTGTCTCCTATTATAACAGAAATGTTATCATAATCTTCTAACTCCCAGGCCTTTGCTGCTTTTAATAATCCTTTTTTTAAACCTTGTCTTTTACAAAATTCTAAAGAAACTTCTTTCACAAACTTTTGGTCGTTATGCTTATATTTGGAAATTATATCTATCAATTCAATTAACTGCTCTTGCTGTATTCCAATTTCTTTATATTTAATTAAACTAATTAGAGTTTCATAGTTTGGAACAAAATTATATTTGGCTATATATTTTGATATATGCTGAAATAAAATCTTGTGCTGTATATTGTCAAAATGTCTAGCATAAAGAATGTCTAATATTTGTTGAGAAAACTCTTCATCCTCAATAAAGCACTTTATTAACTTAGTTTGAAAACTAGGCTCTTTCATTGCTTCTTTTCTGCCAGAATAATCATCAACACCTTCAAAAGCGTTAATTATTTCATTAGCATTTAAATCTTTTATTTCTACGTTTTTTTGCATTAATATTTGTTGAAGTGTTAATAAATAAGTTTTTTTTAAGTGTTATTTTTAATTTGTTTATATTGTTTTTCACCATAAACTCTGCAAAGTCTGAAAAGGACTTTTATGGTTTATAAGTTACTTTTTTGCTCTTTCTAATACTTTAGAAGAGTAATCTTTTTCTTTCGAAATTAATCTATTAAAAGGTCTAAAAAATAAAGATAAATCACTATTAAAAATATGCATGTTAAAACCATCTTTAACTAACATTTTCATAGCGTTATTTATACCTCTTTCTTGTTCTACAGAGGGCATTATTATTATACAATCAAGTATTTCAGTTACCTCATCAATAGCTTTTTGATTTACCATAGGGCTCTTTAAGTTCATTAGCCGTCTATTTAACTCTATGACTTGTCTACCATTAATGATTTGCTCATATATTTTTAAAGGCTTTTCTTCATACTTCTCTTCAGCCTCTTTAATAAGTTCATCTAAAGTATATCTTTCATCGAAAAATCTGGGAAAGTATGTTTTCATCTTCTTCATGCCTACACCCTTCAGTCCAGATATGCAATCCGAAGTATCTCCTTCTATACACTTGGCAAATAATGCGTTTTTGTGTGTGTATCCGAATATTTCCTTAAAATTTTGAATTGTTATAACCTTTCCGTCTGAGGGCCTTATTACGCACACATCCTCATCAACTAATTGATGAAAATCTTTGTCACTGCTATATATTATTACACTCTCATCTTTTGATTTGTTTTTAACATATAGTCCCAGCAAATCATCTGCCTCTACATACTCAACCTCAACCTGTCTTACACAAAGCTCTTCAAGATAGTTTTTTACTTTTATTTTCTGCTTTAAAGTGCTATACTTTCTCTGTCTTTCCTCATCTATTTCATCATCAGTAAAGTAGTAAGACTCTTCGTCCCAAGATTTGTTTCTATCGCCTTTGTATAAAGGATAAATTTTCTGTCTAAAAACACCAGACATAATTCCATCCCAAAAAACAACTACTCTGTCTGGCATGGTTTTATCAACAATAGACCTTAGGCTATCTAGAAAACCATAAGAACCTCCACAATGCTCGCCTTTAGAAAAAAGGTCTTGCCTTTTCATGAAGTTTCTTTTAAGATTCCATTCACCATCTATTAAGAGAACTTTTTTCATTATTTGCCGCTATACTTATTCCAATCATCTTCAAATCTTAATTCCCAGTCAGACCTATGTTCTTTTTTATAATTATTTAAGTCAGCAGTAGTGTCTCTCACAAAGCCATGAGCGGTACATAGTATCTTATCCTTTACAGATATATTGGTGATATGATTTTTTTCTACAACAATAGCAGTTTTAATAGCAAAAGAAACGTTAACACCTTCTTTAGTAGCATAAACTTTAGTGGAATTAGAAAGAATTCCTCCCATTCTAACTATTAAACTTGCTGCTTTAGTAATTCCCTTACCTCCATAGGGAGTCAAAGTGTTAGCAATAGTTCCTTCGTATGCATGATTTACAATTAATAAACTTGCACTATAAGGAAAGTCAGCACGTTTTGTTGCGGAAATTTGTTTTTCAATAACTCTATGTATTTGTTGAGTTAAAACTTTTGCCGTTTTCATAATTGCTCCATCAACCTCCTTTTCAATGGCCTCTCTCTCTGCTTTACTTACTACATTTCCAATTGAATCTATAATCACTAAAATGTCAGTAGGCAAATTGCCTTCTCTTTGGTCTTTTAATCTATCTCTGACAAATTTTGTAATATCCTCAACTTCTTCAATAGAATCCACATAAATCATATCTTCTTGAGATATACCCATTTCTAGTGCATGACCCCAATTGAACTTCTTTTCAGTGTTTACAAAAATTGGTAAAATATCATTATCTATAGCTCCTTTAGCAGCTTCAAGAGCCAAGGTTGACTTCCCAGAATCTGGGTGTCCGTAAACCATAGTTACGCCATACATGGGAATACCAGGCAATTGTGTTGTGTCTTGATATGCTCTACTTAAAGGAATCCACTCGTCTTCTTTATATAGAACTTCTTCTATGTCTAACTTTTGTCTATAATCAGTTATAGAAAAAGTTTTTTTTGATTTTACTTTTGGTGTATCGTCTGTCTTTTCTTTTGCCATTTTATTATCTTTTTATTTATTAATTATTCGAATTATCTGAAGAGCCTGATGCCATAGTTGATTTATCTAATATTTTTTTGACAGCATCATAGGGAAGTTCTATAAAAACTTCATTAATAGGCTTTACTAAACTTCTAAGTGTGTTTGTCTTTTCCTCATCTGGTAACCCGTGATGGTCTACCATTAATGCTGACTTAACTGGTACGGGCATTAAATTTGCAGTATCAGAATCCATAGGAAAGGTAATGTTGATATCATTACCTTGAGACACATGAGATATATCTCCATAGTATTTGTTTTTATAAAATCCTGCAATAGAATTTAGTACAGTCTTAGAGAATCCCCACCATTTTGGACCTTCATGCTCTTTACCTCTTATTACTACTGGCAAAAAATGTCTGGTTTTAGCAACTTTTTTCTTTTTATCATCACTATCTGGTTGCGTACTCAAATGTTCACAGATAGGACAAGGTCTACCATACGCAGATGGGCAAACAACCATTTTTGATGTACCAATATTCCAGTGGAAATCTACTTTTTGATATGCCTTACCCTCTAATGGAGGAACAATTCTCAACTCTTCTCCTTCTTCTGGTAGCTTTCCTTTTTTTGGATTGTAAGTGACTTCTTTTAAGTCTACTTTTACTCGATTGTTTTTATCAGTAAATGAGTTTACCTCTTCTACATCATTTAAAAACTGTTCAACATTCATTCCCTGACTTACAGGCTGTTGTGTTTGGTTAGCCCCCTCAAATTGTTCATTTGAGGGAACAGTGTTTCCTTCGTTCATTTTTCTCTTTTTAAAGTTTTAACCAGTCTAAAGTGCTATTATAGCTTATTGGTGACCGTAAACAACTCTCTACTTAGAGTGTATTCATAAATAGAAATGTTTTTTCATTTCTTAGTACAAATCAAAAGAAAAAAATAACAAAATGCAATATATTATTGAAAGAAAATTAAACTACTTTTCAACACATTTTTTTTTAATGTTGAAAACACACTTGGTTAGGTGCATTCCATATAGTTTTTACCAGAAGAGTAATCAATATCAAAAACCATATCATTGTATTTAGAAAGCATTTTTGTGATTTCACCGATAGAACTCATGTCATCTGGGTGTATGTCCATAACAAAAGAATCATGAACTTGAAACATAAATGAAGACTTACTATTTTTTAGCCAATATTTTAATTCTTGTATTTTATCAACAACTATTTCAGTAGCAGTAGATTGGACATAATTATTAAAAGCCGCATAAGATTTGTTTGGTTTAATCAATGTGCCAAAAGGGTTTATTATATATCCAAGCTCTTTATACACATTATTAATGTACTCTGAAGTCGTTAGTATTGGAGATAGAAATGCCTTAACCTTATTCAAACACATTTCTACATCATGGTTTTCAATTTTTGAAATTATATTTTTTATCAACTTATCTCCTCCTCCATATAAAATGGCGTGATTTACATCTTTTGCAACTTTTCTATGATTTTTAGTAATTTCTATATCACCAAACATTGCTTTTGCAGTATTATAATGTAAGTCTGAATTCATGTTCTTTAATATAAACTCCTCATCTCTAGACAAATACATAGATAGTCTAGTTTCAAAAGATTTATAGTCAAAAACTATGATAGTTCCATTTTTATATCTTGATATTATCTGATTTCTTATAGCACTGTCCTTAGGAAGCATTTGTGGATTAAATGAGTCTACACAATTAATTCTACCTGTTATAGTCCTTTTGTCAGAATATCTCAACATCAAATACTTTTTCCCACTATCCCAAGTACTTCTAACTCCATCTGGTGTCTTGAAATTGTTATTAAAATATATTCTATTTGTAGATAGCCAAGAAGTTGTTTTATCTTTTACAGTCTGTCTCATGCATGAGTTTAACTCATCCTTTGTAACCTCATGATTGTCTCTTATTATCTTCATTAAAACAGGTATATACCTATACATGTTTTTTCCTAAAAAAATTTTATTAAAATCTTTTGGCTCTATATAGTGTGAATATTTAGACCAAAATATGTTTTCAGTTGTCATAACATCTCTCAACTGGTCTATATATACATATTTTACAGAATTATAATAACTAAATAAAGTGCATTCAATTTTATTTATCAATCCTGTTAATATTTTTTTAGAATCTTTACCAATAAAATTTAAACTAGATATGCTGATAGCATAAGTGTCTGACTCATTATGAATATAGCAAACGTTTTTATGAAAATATATAAAAGACCTTACTTCTCTGTTTATGTTTTTAAGTAGAAATTCTCTCAGTTCTCCATCAATTATTGAATCGTATGATATAGATTTTTTGTGGAAAAATTTTTTTATAGAGTATTCTAAAAAAGATTTAATATCAGACTTATTTTTTTCTTCCTTTTCATTTAAACTAAAAGTCCAAAATAAATTATCTTTTATTTTACTTGATAATATAGATTGTTCTGGGAACATCTCTTTAACCTTACTCCAGCCTAAAATTAAAGTTGGAACACTCACCTCGTCATTTGCGTTTATAGAGTCTATTACATCTAGTGCAAAATCTCCATAGTGAGTGTTTATATAATCCATATCATCTGATGAGTATGGAACAACTTTACAAATTTTTATTAAATCTTGAAGCATACCACAAATATATAAAATATTTACGATAAATTAGTTTGTAATTATTGGTTTTTTAAATATAAAACGAAAGTACTTATATTCTCACGTATAGACCATCTCTAGCCCCAGCGTCATAAAGTGATTTTAAAGTTTGTACTGATTTTCCGAATTTCATTTCATAATGAGGCTTGTCCGTAAAGGATTTCCAATCTCCACCCCACTCAAAACCTATAGACTTGCCTA
>ERZ887849.1362-NODE-1362-length-23283-cov-7.155760_pt1 | contig 23283 bp, 24 predicted proteins | sample MGYA00521267_ERZ887849 | MGnify/ENA primary metagenome ERZ887849 (study PRJEB32303, sample SAMEA104408601) | aquatic metagenome | biome: Brackish water; feature: Pelagic; material: water | place: Baltic Sea | collected 2014-06-06T16:11:00 | depth 2,863 m ... | reverse complement strand
CCACATTTACAGCATCAGCGTCGATTTCCGTTATTTGTTCATTATCCTCATTTTGAAGAACATATCTTTCTTCTAACATAATTGCTAGTTTTTCTTTAACAGGTTCACCTGTTACAACACATTTTTGTATAATATCAGCTGATAAATTACCTTTTAGTTCCCAACAATCTTTGGTAATTTTTTTGATATGTGAGGATAAAATGACATTATCTAATGCAAGAAAATCAAATCTATCTTTGATATAGTCACACCCTTTTTCGTCCAAATGACCTGAAAAAGACATTTTTTTTGTTCCTCGGGAAATAGATAGTAAATCTATTTTGTTATCTAGGGTTAGTTTTTGCATTGTCTAACTCTATGAATTTTTAATTGAACCTGAAAGACAGGATAAAACAACATCATTCATATTAAATTCTTCTGACATTACTTTCTGAATTGGTAATTTTGCAAGATGCTCTTGTATTTTAAAAACCAAATTAATGAGTGGGCTTTTTTCATCAACATATCCTTCTTGTCTATATAAATTTCTTGAAAGACTTTCTGCTAATGAACCTGAATCTCTGGACGTTAAATTATCGCAATATTTAGTCAGCCTTCCAAGAAAACTCTCAGACATAATTTTCACACGCTTTCCAACACCTAGATCACCTGCCCCCATTTCGCGCAAGGTAACATCGATATCCTTAAACATGATATCAAATAGATTTTGACTGAATTTCTTATTTTGGGATGTGTCCTGATTAAGCCTTTGTATGTAAATACTCATGATAAGGCATAACATATCAAAACGACCGTCGAATGTATCTGCAACATCAAAAGAGGTATAAAATTGAGGTCTTCTACTTGCCTGCAAACAACTATTATATATTTTCTGCGGTAATTCCATTTCAGCTTTTGGCCCGCTGGAAAAAACACTAGCTATTTTTTGACGAAAAGAGTTAGCTATCATAAAAAAAATCCTTATAATTTATTGACCTTAGCTAACAGAATAGGCATTGATTAACAACGAAATTTAGAATTATCAATGACTTTTTGCATATAACGCAGGAATATTTAAATGCTCATAAACAGACATTTCATAAGCTTAATTATGAATTCAACCGATATAAAACACATCACTCATAATGTGCGCATTTACAATCGGTCTATTATGCCATTTTTATTTTCTATCTTTGCGATTGGGATGTTATTGTCCTGTTCTGCTGCGCAATCAACGCATGGAAACCAAATAGATTCTGTTAATATAGATAAAATCCAAATAGGGACTACTACCCAGTCTGATCTTACGTTATTACTTGGACCACCAAGTTTTAAAGGCGCCTTTAATTCTGGAAATCTATATTATTCTAATGTAACAAAACGTGCCCCTCTTGCAAGAAAAGAAATTGTAATTTCAAGTGAATTATATGTTTTTTCCTTTGACAATAATGGTCTTCTTTTAAATATGAATAAAATAGATGCTCTGCCGAAAGATTTTGATTATGAAGGTGAAAAAACCAATGCACCTGGTGTAAATATTGGAATTTTAGAACAAATTTTCTTTAATCTTAGGCGTGGTCAAATTACAGAATAAAAACTCTATTTTATTGTCGAGATATTGAATAAATATTAGCTCTATACTAGTTCTAGGAATTAATTTCAGATGGGTTCATTTCAGATGGGTTCATTTCAGATGGTCTTATTTCGCGAGCTGCCTTATCCAACACAGCGTTAATAAAAGACACATCACTATTATAAGCATCAGAAATACCAGAAAACTCTGTAATCACCACCTTTGCAGGTGTTTGTGGCATATGCTTTAGCTCACAGATAGCTACCTGTAAAATAGTAAAATCTGCTTTTGACAAACGCTCAACTCTCCATCCCTCACCCAAGGATTTAGAAATAATTCCTTCGATAAAATCATGATGAATTTCGCATCCTAAAACCAGTTGCTGAAAATACGAATCATCTATTTCTCTTACCAGCATATCATCTGCAATTTGCGGTGCATAATGCGTAAGAAATTCAGCGATAGAAGTTTGCAAGTCAGATTGCACAAAAAGATGCTGAAAATTCAACTGCACAGCTGCAATCCTTGCACCACTGCGCTGTCTCATTGGAACAGGGATCTTTTTTTGTTTTTTCACATCATCATTCATTTGGCAAAACGTTCTTTGATATTAAGCATATTAATCGCTGCAAGCGCTGCTCCCCCGCCCTTATCTTTTTCAGATATTTTTGCTCGCGCCCATGCCTGTTCTTGATTTTCAACCGTAATAATGCCATTTCCGATAGCCAGCCTTCTCTCAATAGATAGATTCATCAAGCCATTTGCAGATTCATTACTTACCGTATCATAATGCGATGTTTCACCGCGTATTACACACCCTAAAGCTATAAAGCCACTATACAAACCGCTATCAGCAGCTATCGCAACAGCGCCTGGAATTTCCAAAGCGCCTGGGACTTCAAGACGATCATATTCAATATTATGGCTATTGAGCTGTTCGACTGCTCCTTCAACAAGCGCATCTAAAATATCATCATAAAATCTAGCTTCAATTATAAGAAATTTTTTATCCATTATGGTCCCGATTCAATTAAGAATAATCATTCAACAAAAATAGGTTGCCAACCCGAAATATTTAATCCGTATCCTTCAAGAGCAATAATATTTGGACGTGAATTTGTCAGGAGAACCATATCATTAACATCTAAATCGCTCAAAATTTGTGCGCCAACGCCATAGTCCCTAAGTTCAGGGCTAGAAGATTTATTTTTATCTACATCAAGCCTAGATGCAACTAGGTGGGAAATACTGCTAGAATTTGATTCTCTTAATAATACGATAAGACCACGTCCTTTTTCAGCAATCATCTGCATTGCTGTGTGTAATTCGCCAAATGATCTAGATTGCTTGGTTTCTGCTAATACATCCACCATCATATCCAATGCGTGCATTCTTACTAAAACAGGCTCATCTGATAATAAATCGCCTTTTAATAAGGCAATATGTTCAACGCCAGTAATATCGTTGCGATACACCATCATTCGCCATTCTCCGCCAAACTCTGAATTGATGATAATTTCAGATATTCGAGAAACAAGTGTCTCGTTACGGCGACGCCAAGCAATAAGATCTGCAATCGCTCCAATTTTCAAATCGTGAGATGCCGCAAAACCAACTAAATCAGGTAACCTTGCCATCGTTCCATCATCATTCATAATTTCACAGATTACCCCACTAGGATTGGAATCTGCTGCTTTTGCAATGTCAATTATCGCTTCTGTATGACCTGCACGAACCAAAGTGCCTCCTTCACGGGCAACTAATGGGAATATATGTCCTGGCGTAGTAATGTCATTAATCGTGGCATCTGGCTTTATAGCAACATTTATGGTGTGCGACCTATCATGTGCAGATATTCCAGTAGTTACTCCCTCGCGCGCTTCAATAGAAGTTGTAAATGCAGTAGAATGGCGAGATTCATTTCGCTGTTCCATCAAACTTAACCCGAGTTCATCTGCTTTATGACGGGTGAGCGCAAGACAAATCAGTCCTCTGCCATGAATTGCCATAAAATTAACTGCCTCTGGGGTAGCATACTCCCCTATTATACACAGGTCCCCCTCATTTTCTCTATCTTGATCATCTACCAGAATGAAAAGCTTTCCTGCTTTTGCATCTGCGATTACATCCTCAATTGGGTTTATCCCTAGTGCATTATTTTCGGACACACTTATATTCCTTTAATTAAATATTTGGCTTATTATTTTTGAGTCTCTAACAATCTAGCAACATAACGCGCTAACATATCAATCTCAATATTAACGATATCTCCGACCTTAATATCGCCAAGGGTAGTTTCCTGCCACGTATGAGAGATAATATTCACCGTGAATGTATTATCATTGACTTGATTTACAGTAAGGGAAATCCCATCAACACAAACAGAGCCCTTACTAGCAACAAATCCCTTTAATTTATCTGCTATTTCAAAAGTTAGACGATGAGAATCCTTCTCAGCTTTAATATTAGTAATAGTGGCGATGCCATCAACATGACCAGAAACAATATGTCCACCTAGCTCGTCTCCCATGCGAAGCGCTCTTTCCAAATTGATTTTGCTTCCTAATTGCCACTTTTGCATAGATGTCAGTGAAACTGTTTCCATAGAAGCTTCAACATCAAAGTACGAATCTGCTCTTTCTATGACTGTTAAACAAATTCCAGAACACGCAATAGAAGCACCTATATCTATCTGTTCTGTTTGCCAATTAGTTTTAATACGCAATCTCCAGTCACCCTGCTTATTTAGCGATATTAACTCACCAATATCTGTAATAATTCCTGTAAACATTACTTATTTTATCTTTTCCAAATTTTAAGTGTATCGTCAGCTAAATTAAATTCATTACTGATTACATAAGGCGAAGGCGGCAAAAATGCTACTGTTTCCTCACTATTATTAATAGATAATCCTGAACCTAATGGTGTAGGGCTGATTATCTCTATAAATTCATCCACAAGGCGCTCAGATAAAAGAGAATTTAAAAGTCTTGGACCAGGCTCTATTAAGATATGTCCGAACCCTTCTTCAAGTAACATTTCAAATATAATTTCCAACGAAAAACTCTTATCAACAACAAACAGACGGATATTTTGGCTACTATTTGCGTGATTTAGCCAATGATTATCATCAGCTTGCTGTGCTGAGATAAGCACTAGTGGATGCATATTGGCGGTTTTTACAAGCTGACTATCAGCAGATAATAATAGATTTCTGTCTAATATTATCCTAGTTGTTGGATGATTAATGCCATCAATTCTTGCATCCAATCGTGGGTTATCAATACGAGCTGTTTTCTCACTAATTAAAACCGCATCAACCCTACTTCGCACATCATGCACATAAGCAGACGATACTTGGTTAGATATTTGTCCTCCAATGCCTTTGGCTGGGCTTACAAACCCATCAATAGTATGTGCAATTTTGGCTGTAATAAATGGTTTGCGTTTAATAGATTCTGCTGTTTTGTGGTGCATAGGTGCATTTCTTGCTAGAAATGATGACAGCAATTTTTCAGCCTCTGATTGCAATAGCATCGTGTCAACCTGCAGCTCAGCTAGCCTTAACATATCAACACCAGCCCCATTCACACGTTTATCAGGGTCAATAGTGGCAATAACCACCCTACTAATTCCAGATTCAATTATAGCTGTGGCACAAGGAGGCGTTTTTCCAAAATGAGAACATGGCTCCAAAGTAACATACATCGTTCCGTTTATTGCTTTATGACCTGCTTTATCTAATGCTACTTGTTCTGCATGAGGACGCCCAGCTTTCTGTGTAAAGCCTGATGCACAAAGATTACCATTCTTATCTATAATTACACATCCAACGTTTGGATTTTCTGCTGTAAACCCCTGTGCCTTTTCACTTAAGGCAAGCGCAAAACGCATCCACCTCTCATCAGCCTCACTAAAATTTGTGACCAGATTCACTTTTGTAGCTCTATTACAAATTCTTCAAAATCATGAGGATCAGCAAAATTTCTATAAACAGATGCATACCTAACATATCCAACCTTATCTAATTTAGATAAGGCCTTCATAACAAGTGAGCCTATATATTCTGAAGCAACATCAGGTTCACCTGTTGACTCAAGTTTTTTAACTATCTCATTGATTTCAATATCAATTCTATCAGGATCTACATCTCTCTTACGAAGGGCAATTTTAAATGATTTTGCTAATTTATCTCTATCAAATAGAACTTTACCACCATCTCTTTTTATAACAGACACCTCACGTAATTGTACCCTTTCAAAGGTCGTAAAGCGCGCATCACATTTATTGCATTGTCTTCTTCTTCTAATCGCGGTTGCATCTTCAGACGGACGAGAATCTTTTACTTGTGTATCTTCTGACTTACAAAATGGACATAACATCTAACAAATTCTCCTTAGCGACAGATGGAGAGATAAAAAGCATACAAATCAATTTTTAATAGATTGGAAATCTTTGACATAATTCCTTTACCTCAGCCCTTGCCTGTTTTTCAACAACTGAGTTATCAGAATTGTTAGAAGCCAATCCATCTAACACATCTCCTATAATATGACCAATTTGCTCGAATTCTTTTAAGCCAAACCCTCTGGTAGTACCCGCAGGCGTGCCAAGTCTTACACCAGAGGTTACCATTGGTTTTTCAGGATCAAAAGGCACCCCATTTTTATTACACGTAATACCAGAAGCCTCTAGACTTACTTCAGAAATGTTACCTGTGAGCCCCTTTGGTCTTAGATCAACTAAGACTAAGTGAGTGTCAGTACCACCAGAGACAAGGTCTAACCCACGTTTTTTCAGGACCTCTCCTAATGTAATTGCATTATCAATTACAGATTGGATATAAACCTTAAATTCTGGTTCTAATGCCTCTTTAAATCCAACAGCTTTACCTGCTATTGCATGCATTAGTGGGCCTCCTTGAAGTCCAGGAAAAACAGCAGAATTTATCTTTTTTCCGAGCTCAGTATTATTTGTTAAAATAAGGCCACCTCTTCCCGCCCTTAATGTCTTATGCGTTGTAGAAGTTACTATATCTGCAAAAGGAAGTGGGCTTGGATGAAGACCTGTGGCTACCAAACCAGAGATATGCGCCATATCAACCATAAGCAAGGCGCCAACCTCATCTGCTATTTCACGAAATTTAGAAAAATCAATTTGCCTTGGGTAAGCAGATGCACCTGCCAGAATAATTTTTGGTTTATGTTTTTTTGCGAGCTCTAACACCTCATCAAAATCTATTAAACCCGTTTCTCGTTTAACCCCATATTGAACAGCATTGAACCATTTACCTGACAGATTTGGCGCACTTCCATGTGTTAAATGACCACCAGCTCCAAGAGACATCCCTAAAATCGTGTCATTTGGCGCTAATAAAGCAAGAAACACAGCCTGATTTGCCTGCGCCCCTGAATGCGGTTGCACATTCGCAAACTCACACTTAAATAGTTTTTTGGCGCGCTCTATCGCAAGTGTTTCAACAACATCAATATATTCACACCCTCCATAATATCGCCTTCCAGAATAGCCTTCTGCATATTTATTGGTTAAAACAGAACCTTGTGCTTCTAAAACTGCTGAAGAAACAATATTTTCAGAGGCAATCATCTCAATTTGATCCTGCTGTCTTACTAATTCATGCTGAATTGCCTGATAAACTTCAGGATCACCCATCGCTAAATTAGCAACAAACATTTTTTTATCTTGGTGCATCTAAACTCTCCTGTTGTGTCAATAATATTTGAGATTGTTCTAGTTTTTCCACTCGTTTTTCATGTCGCCCATGCGCAAACTCTGTATCAAGGAATATTTGCAGGCAACTAATCGCTGTTAATTCTCCAATTAATCTTTCGCCAAGAACAATAACATTGGCGTTATTATGCTCTCTACTTAACCTAGATGACGTTTCATCATGCACTAATGCAGCACGAATCCAATCATACCTATTTATAGCAATAGACATTCCAATTCCCGAACCACAAATCAATATACCAACATACTCTTCTTCGTGCATTGCATTTGCTAATTTGGCTGCATAGTCTGGATAATCGACTGAAGCACCATTTTCTTCTGGCCCTAAATCAACTACTTCAAATCCAGATTCACCTAAATATGAAAGCAAGGTTGATTTCAGCCTAGTTCCGCCATGGTCACTAGCAATTAATATCTTAGATGCCACGCTAAATCCTCTTTATTTAGAAAAAACACAATTAAATAATAATTAGTTACTCATTAGTGCAAATGTCCTGAAATTCATTCCTGTGTTTTAAACCGCAAAACATTTATGTAAACTAACTTTTTCTACCATACGATAATTAATCACATTTTTTTAGTGACAGAAAGAAATGTTTCTCATAGTTTAACTAAATCGGTTCTATGTGAAAAGTGGGTCGAGTTTAGGGAGAACATATCATTTATAATGATATGTGAAAAAAACAGGGCTTAACGCCTTGTTTTTTTTATCTAAATGATAAAATTTCCGATTCAATTATTAATTTCACAACCACAAATAAAAAAGCGGAACAAATAGTTGTGGCAATGATTTTTTTAAACATAGCAGGATTCGCGGGTGCTGAGGCTGCATGGCCTTTTCCTGGTGTTTCTGGCGGCACACTTCCAAAGGGAAGCACCATCAAAAACACCCACCACCAAAGTAAAATATACACTACGATAGACGAAACTAAATCCATGATTTTATCCTATCAGACCTCATCATGCCGATATCCGTATGACGTGCATATGAACTTTAGGTCTAATTCGAAAACGTGATTTAGTTGCCGATTTAACCCTGCCAATAACCATTTTTTTAATTGCGTTATCATCTGACAAAATCTTAGTATTAGCTTTTTCAAGTTGATTATCTACCAACAAGCTAATACTTCCAAGATAATCACTTTCTTCTTCTTCCAAACAAACACCTTCTTGGCTTATTGTAGGTGCTTGAATTAATATATCCATCGAATCAAGTAAAATAGATACACTAACAGAACCATTCCACAACATTTGCCTTCGAGAACGGAGCATATCTGATTGCAAATCAATTACATTACCAGACTCATGAGTGAATTGAGATACTTCCACAGTATCTATCACATTTGCCTTGTTTTTCTGGAAGCTAATTATATTGCCATTTTCTGGAATAAGCGTTTGTGGAACCTGACATGCTTTTGCAAGCTTTGCATGAGCTTCAAGATGACGTGCTGTTCCATGCACAGGAATTGCAATTTGAGGGCGTATGATATGATATAAATCAGATAATTCATCTCTTGCAGGGTGACCAGATACGTGAACTGGCGCTTCTTCATCTGTGATGATTTCTATTTTTCGTCTTAATAGCTGATTTTGTACTTTTGCAATCGCATTCTCATTTCCTGGAATTTGACGTGATGAATAGATAACCATATCCCCAGATTGAAGATGGATATTTTCATGCATATTATTTGCTATTTTGGCAAGAGCTGCCCTCACCTCACCTTGGGATCCTGTGCAAATAATCACTAAATTTTCTCTTGGCATTAGCCCTGCATCTTCTTCAGATACAAAATCAGGTAAGTTGGTAAGGTATCCTGTGTCTCTTGCAGCAGAGATAGCACGATGAAGTGCTCTGCCAACAACACATACATGTCTGGAATTCGCCTTTGCGGCTGCAACAATAGAATCTATTCTTGCAACATTGCTTGCAAAGCAGGTAACCGCAACTGCTTTTTTAGCTTTCGCCATAACCTCTGTTAACCCTTGACGGGCAACAGATTCTGATGGGGTGCGCCCTTCCACCATCGCATTAGTTGAATCACCAATAAGAGCAATAACACCCTCATCTCCTATTTGTTTTAACCTGTTTGTATCTGTCTTATTTCCTAACATAGGCGCGTCATCAAGTTTCCAATCACCCGTATGCAAGATCTGCCCTTGATCTGTTTTTATAACAATCGCAGCTGGGTCTGGAATAGAATGAGATAAAGCAATGAATTCAACGTCAAAAGCACCAAAGTTATATTCTTTATTATAGTGTATCTCATATAAAGGAATTGTCTCTGATAATTTGGCTTCTGCCAATTTGCGACGCAGTAACGCCAATGTAAAAGCTGTTCCATAAATTGGCACTCGCAACCTGTCCCACAAATAAGGAATGGCCCCAAAATGATCCTCATGTGCATGGGTCAGAATAAGTGCCTTTAAATTTTCCTTATGTGCTTCCGCAAAACGAATATCTGGTAGAATAATATCTACACCTGGGGTGGTTTCATCGCTGAAACTAATGCCAAGATCTATCATCAACCAATCAGATTGATAATGATACAGATTGACATTCATTCCAATTTCACCTGAACCTCCTAAAGGCACAAATACTAATTCATCATGGGAAATATTCATTTATTGATACTCATTAATTTTAGCTATTTGTTGTAATCCAAGCAAAGTTAACTCTGGAACCTGCCATTTAATTAGATCGCAATATGGCAAATACAATGATGCAAGACCTCCGGTTGATAATATTTTAAAGCTGGTATCTGACTCATCTTGAATTTTGTGAATAATGCCTTCGATCAAACCAACATACCCCCAAATAATTCCAGACCACATTGCAGATTGTGTATTCGTGCCAATAACAGGTGTATCTGAAGGAAAATTACTAAAATTAATATCTGGTAATTTTGAAGCTGCTTTGCTTAATGCCTCAACTGACAAATTAACCCCAGGCGCAATAACACCCCCTTTATATACCGCTCTATTATCTATATTTTTAACGACATCAAAAGTAGTAGCCGTTCCAAAATCAAGAATAATAATATCTGATTTTGTTAAACTAGATGCCGCAACTGCATTAACAATTCTATCCGCTCCAACTTGTCTTGGATCTGGCAATTCGATGTCAATGGGTAGTTTAATTAATGGATCATCCAGATTTAAAAATGGAACATTTAGAAAACGAATAAGATTTTCAAAACACTCAGCAGTTTCACTCACCACAGATGCAAGGATAACACTTGAAATTTGATTTAAATCGACATTAACCGTTTCTAATTTGGTTAAAAAATCAGATAAAAATCCGCTTACATCCTTAGTTTTAAGTGTTTCAAAACGCCAACTAACAGATAAGTCTGACCTATTAAAAATACCAAAAACAATATGTGTGTTTCCACAATCAATGGCCAGCAGCATCAGCCTCTCCCATCAACACCACGTCTCCAACCGTGATGAGATGAACGTTTCCGTCTGAATCAACAAGGTTCAAACGACCATCTGGCTCTAATGCTTCGCATTTACCAGAAACCATTTTATCACTTACTTTAACTGTTAGCTGTCTTCCAATAATATTGGATTTATCCTGCCACCTTGCTAGAATTGGAGCAGGTCCACAATTTTGCCAGATTTCATATAGAACTTCTAGATGAGACATATAGGCATTTGCTATTTCCTGAGCATCTGGTAGGTCTGCCTGATAATTTGCAATATCCGTTGATGGGTATACAGCATCTGTAATATCAGGTGCATTTTTAATATTAATACCACATCCAATAATAACATGAGGACTAGCAGACTCTAGTAAAATCCCCCCTATCTTTTTATTATCTACCATCAAATCATTTGGCCATTTTAGAGAAACAGGCACATCAGGGCAGATTACACTTAATGTTTGCACAGCTGCAAGAGAAGCAACAAACGACAATGTAGGCCATTCCTGAATCCCGCGCTTTGGCGTTAAAATCACAGAAAAATACATCCCATCATTTTTTCGGGAAATCCAAACCCTGCCCATTCGGCCACGCCCAGCTGTTTGTTCTTCAACCAGAAAACCGTTACCTTCAGGCAGCCCGTCAAAATTACCAATAAATTCTGTTGCAACGTCGAGAGCAGAAGTTTCTGTCTCCTTTAGATGAAGTTCCCAATTTTTTGTGTGACGTTCAGCCATAAAAGCGCCCATTATAATGATCCAGACACTGGTAAGCTCTGAACCACAAAGTAAGTCCATTCACGTAATGAGCCAATGATAAAGAAAAATAAAACTGTAACTAATAACGAAATTGAGAGAATTATTACATTTTCCTTTGGGGCAATTTTATCAAGTGGGCTGTCCGCATCTTCAAAATACATGAGTTTGATTATTCTCAGATAATAAAAAGCACCAACCACGGATGTTAACACACCAATTACTGCAAGCGGAATCAATCCTGCATTCACAGCTGCAAGAAATACATACCATTTAGCAAAAAATCCTGCTAAAGGTGGAATTCCAGCCATAGAAAACATAAAAATCATCAAGCCAAACGCCCAATAAGGGTGAGATGACGATAAGCCTGATAAATCAGACAATTTTTGCACCGGAACACCGTCTCGTCTCATCATTAATATGATAGCAAAAGTACCAGCCCCCATAAATATATAGGTGGTCATATAAATCATAACACCAGCAGCACCTTGTTGGGTGCCAGCTGCCAGACCTGCAAGAGCATACCCCATATGTGCAATAGATGAATAAGCCATCATTCTCTTAAGATCTTTTTGCATAATGGCACCAAAAGCACCTAGCAACATTGAGGCAACAGATAATGCAATAATTACCTGCATCCATTCCAGACGAGCGTCAGCAAACACCACATGGGTAACATTCAATAGTAAGGTAATCGCGGCAACCTTAGGAGCAATAGCAAATAGGGCTGTTACAGGTGTTGGCGAGCCTTCATATACATCCGGTGTCCACATATGAAATGGAGCAGCTGAAATTTTAAATGCTAATCCAGATAACAAGAAAACAAGACCAATTATAACGCCAGATGATGCGCCATTTTGTGATATAACAGACGCAATCTCATCAAATTGAGTAGAGCCTGTAAATCCATAAATCAGAGAAGCACCATACAGCAACATACCAGACGAAAGCGCCCCCAGAAGAAAATATTTCAAGCCTGCTTCAGATGATTTCAAGGATTTGGTATTCATTGCTGCAATGACATAAAGTGGCAATGATTGCAGCTCCAAACCCATATATAATGATATCAGATCATTTGCAGAAATCATTAATAGCATGCCAAGAGTAGCTAACATGATAAGAACTTGATATTCTGGCTTTTCCACACCATCAGACCAATCATCATTAACCATAAAGCAGGCAAAAAATGCACCTAACAATACGAGCGCCTTCATATACACCAAAAGCCCATCTACTTTAAATAAGCCCATATAGATGCTTTGCGATTCTGACGGCAGAATAAAGATAGTTGCGAAAGCAATAGCATAGCCAACTAATGCAACTAAGCGTACCATTTTCTTGGCATTTGAGCTTTCACCAACAAAAGCAGCCATTAAAACAAGCCCTAAAGACACTATTACCAGAACATATTCAGGTAACGCTGCTTGAAATGTCATTTGTGTAAACAACATGATTTACTCGATTTCCTTTTATTGCAAATTAGCTGTTAACATAGCAGCGTTTGAGACTGTCTCACTAATGGAAGAAACTACAGGGTTAATGATGTCTAATAATGGCGCAGGATAAATTCCAAACCACAAAATCAGAACTGTTAACGGAACCAAAATACTAATTTCACGGTTATTCAACAAAGGCATTCTTAATACGTCGCCTTTTTCAGCACGACCAAATACCACACGGCGGTAAAGCCAAAGCATATAGGTTGCGCCAAGCACAAGACCAGTTGCTGCAAAAAATGCTACCATGGAGTTTGCTTTATAAGCGCCAACCAAAACTAGAATCTCCCCTACAAATCCCGATGTACCTGGCAATCCAACAGATGCCAGCATCATGATCATGAAAAATACCGCATAATTTGGCATCACATCAGCAACACCGCCATATGCATCAATTTCCCGCGTGTGAAGCCTGTCATATACTATTCCTACACAGAAAAACAAAGCAGCAGAAATAAGACCATGACTTATCATCTGAAACATGGCGCCAGTAATCCCCTGCTCATTTAAAGAAAAAATACCGATAGTAACAAATCCCATATGCGCAACAGATGAATAAGCGATTAGTTTTTTCATATCTGTTTGTGCTAATGCCACAAGTGATGTGTAAATAATCGCAATAACAGATAATGCAAAAATAAACGGTGCAAAATAGGCAGAAGCATCTGGAAACATAGGCAGCGAGAAGCGAATAAAACCGTACCCGCCCATTTTCAATAAAACACCTGCTAATATCATCGAGCCAGCTGTTGGTGCCTCCACATGGGCATCAGGCAACCATGTATGCACTGGCCACATTGGAACCTTCACTGCAAATGACGCAAAAAAACCAATAAATAACCAGAATTGATATTCTGGAGGGAAGTTAAACTGAGCAAGGATAGGAATATCGGTAGTGCCAGCTTGCAGGTACATAACCATAATGCCAACTAGCATAAGTACAGAGCCTGCTAAGGTATATAAAAAGAACTTAAAGGCTGCATAAACCCGTCTTGGTCCGCCCCAAATACCTACAATTAAGAACATAGGTATTAACACGCCCTCAAAAAATAAATAAAACATCATCATATCAAGAGACGCAAACATACCAACCATCATGGTCTCAAGCACCAAGAATGCTATCATAAACTCAGGAACGCGCTGCTTTATTGAGCGCCAACTTGCCAATATCGCAAGAGGCGTTAAAAATGTAGAAAGCAGAATAAATGGCATCGAAATGCCATCCACGCCAAGGTGATAAGATATACCGCTACCAGCAATCCATTCTAACTGTTCTTCAAATTGAAATCCTACAAAATCAGGGTCAAACCCGAAATACAGAATAAGAGATATAATGAATGTAAAACTAGAAACCCATAATGCTAGCATTTTGCTATTATGTTCAGCAGATTTTTTATCTCCGCCAGACAGTAATATAAACAGCACGCCAATGAGTGGCAGAAAAGTAACGATAGAGAGAATAGGCCATGAAGATAACATTATCCTACCTCCCAAATCCACTGAAGTACCATGATAACAAAATCACAACTCCGATCATCATTGCAAATGCATAGTGATAAACATACCCCGATTGAATTTTTGACAATCTATTAGATCCATTCATCACCAATCCAGACACGCCGTCTGGACCAAAGGCATCAATTGTCTTTTTATCGCCATTAATCCAAAAGAATTTGCCTAATCTAACAGATGAGCGAACGAATAAAATGTCATACATCTCGTCAAAGAACCATTTGTTATAGAAAAGTGTGTGTATTGGTTTAAAGGCTGAAACCACTTTTCCAGGTAGAGATGGGATAATCCAATAAGCAAGTACCGCAAGACCCACGCCTGAAGCAGCTAAAATAACGGGAAGTCGCTTTACCCATTCTGCTACATGATGCGCTTCTTCCATGGCATGATGTTCAGGAAGAATAAAAATAGAATCTCCCCAAAAATACTTCATATCATAGCCTACAAAAATCTCGTAACCGAACCAGCCAGCAAAAATAGCCCCCAAAGCAAGCGGAATTAGAGGCAATATCATAACCGGCGGTGATTCATGTACATGCGCAAAAACTTCATCACTACAGCGCGGTTTCCCGTGAAAGGCCATTATTAAAAGTCTCCAGCTATAAAACGCGGTTAGTAAGGCTGCAGCGCATCCAAGCCAAAATGCTAATTGTCCAGTAAATGAATGTGAAGCCCAAGCAGCTTCCAAAATCATATCTTTTGAGAAATAACCTGCAAAAAATGGAAAACCAGCTAGCGCTAAAGAACCTATCCACATAAATGCATAAGTCAGTGGTATTTTACGCCAAATACCACCCATATTTCTTAAATCTTGCTCATCTGATAGCGCATGAATAACAGACCCTGCTCCTAAAAATAACAAGGCTTTAAAAAAGGCATGTGTTGTAAGATGAAACATAGCAGCAGGGTAGGCAGAAACGCCTGCTGCAAAAAACATATAGCCCAATTGAGAACAAGTAGAATATGCAATTACCCGTTTAATATCAAACTGTGTCATGCCAATAGTTGCGGCAAATATAGCTGTAAGTGCGCCCACCACTGTTATCACATCAAGCGCAAAAGGCGCATACTCAATAACAGGTGATAATCGGCAAACCAAAAACACCCCTGCGGTAACCATGGTAGCTGCATGAATTAGAGCAGAAACAGGCGTTGGGCCTTCCATCGCATCTGGCAGCCATGTATGAAGTCCAAGCTGTGCCGATTTGCCCATTGCCCCAATAAATAATAAAATCGCTGCCACTTCCAATGCAGGAAGCTCAAACCCTAAAAATACAATAGATACATCTGCAAATTTTGAGGCATTTTGAAATATCTCATCAAATTGAATACTTCCAAAAAGATAAAAAATAACAAAAATACCAAGAGCAAAACCAAAATCACCTACCCTATTAACAATAAAGGCTTTCATAGCTGCCTTGTGCGCCGAAGGTTTATGATACCAAAAACCAATCAGCAAATAAGAGGCGACGCCAACGCCTTCCCACCCAAAAAATAACTGCAGCAAATTATCAGCAGTAACCAGCATCAGCATGGCAAATGTAAATAAGCTAAGATAAGCCATAAAACGCGCTCTTGCTTTATCATGGTGCATATAGCCTATAGAATAGATATGCACACAAGATGAAACAGATGTTACAACAATTAGCATCACCGCAGTGAGCGTATCAAAGCGAAATGACCAATTAGCCACAAAATCAGCTGAATCTATCCACCTTGCTACCTCTATAGTCACTGAATTATGGTTAAGGGCAACATCATAAAATGCATAGCAGGACAGCAAAAATGACGAACAAACTCCAACCACTGAAATAACTTCAGCAGGCAAATTTTGCTGCCTCACAGAAAGAAGCCCAGCAACAAGCGCACCAATTAATGGCAAAAATACAATTGCTTGATATAGCACTTTGTTACCCTTTCATCACATTTAGATCTTCAACTGCAATAGACCCTCTATTTCGGAAATAAATCACCAAAATAGCCAAACCTATAGCAGCTTCAGCAGCAGCAACAGTTAAAATAAATAAAGAGAATACCTGACCAGATAAGGTTCCTGTATAGGCGGAAAAAGCAACCAGATTGATATTTACAGAAAGTAAAATAAGTTCTATCGACATCAAAATCGTAATTACGTTCTTACGATTAATAAAAATTCCAAACACACCAAAAACAAATAAAATAGCTGACACAGATAAGTAATGAGATAGCGTAACTTCCATCATGTTATTTACTCCTGATACCAGAGCCAGAAGTCACAGAGACAATTTCAATGCTCTCTTCTCGGCTTCTCTCATTCTGTTTTGAAATGGACTGACGGCGGACATTTTCTCGCTTACGAAGGGTTAGTGTAATTGCTCCAATCATAGCAACAAGCAATATAAGTCCGGCAAGTTGAAACAGATAAATATAATCTGTATACAAAACCAAACCAAGCGCACGCGTATTACTTACCTCATTTAAAACAGGGACTGTCTGAGGCATATTTTCACTGTTGAAAAATACAAATAAGATCTCAATCAACAAAAGCCCACCGACGCCAAGACCCAACGGTAAGTAACGCTGAAACCCATCCCTTAATTCTGCATAGTTGATATCTAGCATCATCACAACGAACAAGAAAAGAACTGCTACGGCACCAACATAAACAACAACCAGCAGCATAGCCAAAAACTCAGCACCTAATAATACAAATAATCCAGCTGCATTAAAAAATGCTAATATCAGAAACAAAACTGAATGCACCGGATTACGTGAGGAAATAACCATTAATCCAGATAGACAGGTTATCGACGCAAAAAGATAGAAAAACAACGATTCAATCATTTCCTATTCCACTTATGAGCCGAACTTATGCGCGGCATTAAAAACTGCTTATAACTCATTATATTATCTTAAAAAATAACTATCGCCATTTTGCGTCAAGCGCAAGGTTACGAGCTATTTCCCCTTCCCACCTATCGCCGTTTGCAAGCAATTTATCTTTGTCATAAAAAAGCTCTTCACGGGTTTCTGTCGCAAATTCAAAATTTGGTCCTTCTACAATAGCATCAACAGGGCACGCTTCTTGGCAAAAGCCACAATAAATACATTTTGTCATATCGATATCATAACGAGTGGTGCGCCTTGAACCATCTGCTCTTGGCTCTGCTTCAATTGTAATTGCTTGTGCTGGGCAAACTGCCTCACATAGCTTACAGGCGATGCATCTTTCCTCACCATTAGCATACCGCCTCAATGCGTGCTCTCCGCGGAAGCGAGGTGATAATACCCCCTTCTCAAAAGGGTAGTTTAAGGTCACTTTTGGTTTAAAAAAATATTTTAATGTAAGCGCCAGACCTTGAAGAATCTCAAGAAGCAGAAAGGATCTGATCGCATTTATTGCAGCTTGCATAATACAAAGTCTCTTTTCTAATTTAGACCAGCAGTTGCTGGCAACATATCAAAACTAACTAAAAATCCAGCTGTAAGAACAACCCATAAAAGCGAGAAGGGAAGAAATACTTTCCATCCCAAACGCATCAGCTGGTCATAACGATACCTTGGTGTGGTTGCCCGCATCCAAAGAAACACGAATAACACCATGCAAATCTTCAAAATAAACCAAATAGGACCTGGAATGGCATTTAAAGGAAAAATATCTAGCGGAGGCAGCCAGCCCCCTAAAAATAATATCGTGGTCATGGCACTCATTAAAATCATGTTGGCATATTCACCAAGAAAGAAAAGAGCAAAACTCATTGAGCTATATTCTACGAAATAACCAGCCACCAATTCAGACTCACCTTCAGGTAAATCAAAAGGAGCTCTGTTTGTTTCTGCTAAAGTGGAGATAAAAAATATAACAAACATCGGAAATAAAGGAATGGCAAACCAAACCGTTTTCTGAGCTTCAATAATATCTGATAGATTTAATGAACCAACACATAACAACACAGTAATAATAACCAAGCCCATTGATACTTCATAGGATACCATTTGAGCTGCTGAACGCAATGCGCCTAAGAAGGCATATTTCGAGTTACTTGCCCACCCAGCCATAATGATTCCATATACACCAAGGGAAGAAACTGCAAAAAGATATAAAATACCAACATTAATATCGGCTATTACAAGTGATTCACCAAACGGAATGACGGCCCAAGCAACCAAAGCCAAAACAAATGTCAACATAGGCGCGATAACAAATGTAACCTTATCTGCACCTGCAGGCAAAATAGTCTCTTTCGAGAGGAGTTTTAGCGCATCTGCAAATGGTTGCAGCAGCCCGAAAGGACCAACAACATTGGGTCCTTTGCGTAATTGCATAAAACCAATAACCCGTCTTTCTGCAAGCGTTAAATATGCAACCCCAATAAGCAATGGAACAATAACGATGAATACCTGAAGTATAATCCAGCCAAGTTCAATCAAATATGTCAAATTAAGCTCACCCATTTGAATCCCTACTCAGCTGCAATTTGGTTTGAATAATTTTCACGGGATGTTCTGCTTTCCGCCATTGTCTTGGATGCGCGGCTTATAGAACATGTCATATAAAACTCTTGCAAACTAGGAACAATAGGATCGGTTGATATTTTACCTGACTTGCCAACACGTTTCCACCTTGATGGAAGTATTTGCCCTATTTCAGCAAAATGCGGAAAATTTGTTATTAAATTTTGACGGCATGCATCATGCGTATCAAAAGCAAGTGGCTGACCTATAACAGCTGAAAAGGCTCTGATAATTGACCAATCATCTTTTGCTTCACCTGGCGGAAATGCTGCTCGTTTTGTTTCCTGCACCCTACCCTCAAAATTCAGGTATAATCCATTTTTCTCAGTATAGGCGGCACCTGGTAAAATAACATCTGCTGCATGTGCACCAGCATCCCCATGATGACCTTGATAGACAATAAAACAATTATCCAACTTACTAGTATCAATTTCATCCGCACCAAGCAGCCAAATCATTCCCATGTTGCCATCACCAGCATCTGCTAGCATCTTTTTCGCCGATTTTCCTGTTTTATTGTTAGGCACAAAACCAATATCAAGTCCAGCCACACGCGAAGCAGCTTTATGCAACAAATTGAAGCCATTCCAGCCTTTATGCACAATTTCAAACGTCTTTATCATCTCAGAAAATTGAAATAATAATGCCTGAGAATCGTCACGGGTTAACACCCCATTACCAACAATCACCATTGGATTTTTAGCAGATTTAAGCACCTCACTAAATGGATGCGTTTGGTTAATTATGTCTTTTATAATCTGCGCATCACTACCAAGACAGTCAGCGGGATAGGTTAAATCCATTTTCTCGCCAATATAGGCAACAGGCAATCCATTTGATAAATAACGCTTTCGAATTCTAGCATTCATCACAGGTGCTTCAATACGCGGGTTACTTCCTACGATTAAAACTGCATCTGCTTGGTCAATACCAGCTATCGTAGTATTAAATAAATAACCACCGCGAGCTGAAACATCTATGTTAGCGCCATCTTGTCTGCAATCCATATGTGGCGAGCCAATCTTCTCCATCAAGGATTTCATTGCAAACATAGTCTCAGCATCTATCTGGTCGCCCGCAATTACACCAAAATTAGCTGGCTTTACTCTTTTAAGGTTTTTAGCGATTGCCGCAAAAGCTTGATCCCAGCTTGCAGCTTCTAACTTTCCATTTTCTTTGCGTACATAAGGCGTGTCCAAACGCTGATTTTTTAACCCGTCAATAGCAAATCTTGCTTTATCTGAAATCCATTCTTCGTTTACATCCTCATTTAATCTAGGCATTACACGCATTACCTGATTACCACGAGAATCAATCCTAATATTTGATCCCTGAGCATCCATCACATCAATAGATTCTGTTTTATTTAGCTCCCACGGTCTTGAAATAAATGCATAAGGTTTGCTCGTTAAAGCACCAACAGGGCATAGATCAATTACATTTGCACTTAATTCCGATGCAATTGTTTTTTCAAGATAAGTTGTAATTTCCACCTGCTCGCCGCGTCCAATAGCGCCAAGTTCAGGAACGCCAGCAACTTCAGTAGCAAATCTGACGCATCTTGTACAATGGATACATCTGGTCATAATTGTTTTGATCAGCGGTCCCATTTGTTTTTCTTCAACCGCCCTTTTAGACTCCTTATAACGGGAACCATCATGACCATATCCCATTGCCTGGTCCTGCAAATCACACTCCCCACCTTGGTCACAGATAGGACAATCAAGAGGATGATTTAGCAATAGAAATTCCATTACACCTTCGCGTGCTTTTTTAACCCGATCAGATTGAGTGCTGATGACCATGCCATCTGCTGCAGGCATCGCACAACTAGCAACAGGTTTTGGAGCTCGTTCCATATCGACCAAACACATCCGGCAATTACCTGCTATGGATAGGCGCTCATGATAACAAAAACGAGGAATTTCAAATCCTGCTTCCTCGCATGCCTGAAGCACACTTGCACCCTGTTCTACTTCAACCTCAATAGAATTTACCGTTAATTTAGGCATTTATCTCATCTCTATTCCGCTGCTTGCGTGACTGATTTATACATTTGTATTCTTCTCTCAATTTCAGGTCTAAAATTTTTAATCAAACCTTGGATTGGCCATGCTGCAGCATCTCCTAATGCGCAAATGGTATGACCCTCAACCTGTTTGGTAATTTCATAAAGCGTGTCAATTTCATGCGGCTCTGCTTGACCTCTTACCATACGGTCCATCATCCGCCACATCCATCCAGTTCCTTCTCGACACGGAGTACACTGACCACAACTTTCATGCTTATAAAAATAGGAAAGACGGCTTATAGCACGAACAACATCAGTGCTCTTATCCATAACAATAATTCCGGCGGTGCCAAGACCAGTCCCAGCTGCCTTTAATGCATCAAAATCCATTGTCATTGTCTCACACACATCTTTTGTCATAAGCGGTGTTGATGAGCCCCCAGGAATAACGGCTAATAAATTATTCCATCCACCACGCACGCCACCAGCATGCTTTTCCAGCAATTCTTTTAAAGGAATACCCATTTCTTCTTCTACGTTACAAGGCGTATTCACATGACCCGAAATACAAAAAAGCTTTGTTCCAGTATTATTTTCCTTACCAAGTGAAGCAAACCAGCTGCCACCGCGACGCAATATAGTTGGCGCAACAGCAATCGATTCAACATTATTCACAGTGGTTGGACATCCATACAAACCCACTCCAGCTGGGAAAGGCGGCTTTAAACGAGGTTGCCCTTTTTTACCTTCAAGAGATTCTAAAAGCGCTGTTTCCTCACCACATATATAGGCACCAGCGCCACGATGAACATAAACATCAAACGCCCAGCCAGAACCAGCTGCATTTTTACCAAGCAAGCCAGCGGCATACGCTTCGTCAACTGCTGCCTGCAACGTTTTGTATTCATTAACAAATTCGCCACGAATATAAATATATGCAACATGCGCTCTCATAGCGAAGCCAGCAACAACACACCCTTCTATTAATTTATGAGGCTCATTCCTTAATATATCTCTATCTTTACAGGTTCCCGGCTCTGACTCATCCGCATTCACCACCAAATAATGAGGTCTATTAGTAACCTCTTTTGGCATAAACGACCATTTTAGACCTGTTGGAAAGCCTGCGCCTCCTCTGCCTCGTAGACCTGATTGTTTCATTTGTTCAATGATTTCATCATGTCCGAGTGCCAGTATTGATTTGGTATTATCCCAATCACCACGCTTTTTTGCAGCAGTCAGACCTGCTTCTTGCCAACCATAAATATTTGTAAAAATACGGTCTTTATCTTGTAACATAACTCAGACCCCGCTTATTTTAGCTGAACTAGCAGCTGTTTTTTTTGATTTTGCATCTGGCTTTTTGCTTGGCTTAGCTGATTTGCTACCTAAAATATCACTAAGAGAAGTTGCTCCTGTTTCAGCTTGTGAGCCAGATCGTTTTATGACAGAACCTACTGGAGGCGGCATATCATTACTTAATGCATCAATCAAAGCCTCGGTAGAATCATAATCAAGATCTTCATAAAAATCATCATTAACCTGAATTATAGGCGCATTAACACACGCTCCCAAACACTCAACTTCAAGCAAACTAAATTTACCATCTGGTGTTATTTGACCAGATGAAATTCCTAATTTATCCTTGATACAACGTGATAAATCATCTGAACCACGCAACATACATGGCGTCGTTCCACATAGCTGTAAAAAATATTTACCAACTGGTTTTAGATTAAACATGGTATAAAAACTAGCTACTTCAAGCACACGGATTTTAGCCATTCCAAGCTTTTCTGCAATCACCTCAATTGCTTTCATTGGTATCCAGTTATCATGCTGACGTTGCGCCAAATCAAGCAAAGGCATAACTGCTGAGGCTTGCCGCCCTTCTGGATATTTAGCTATTATCTTAATAATCTCAGCTTCATTTTCAGCAGTGAATTCAAAATTTTCTGGCTGTTCTTCAGCAACTAAGTCGTGAATACTCATCTATCTATCTCACCAAACACAACATCCAAAGAGCCTATAATAGCCACGGAATCCGCTAACATATGACCTCTGGACATTTCATCAACTGCTGCCATAAAGAAATATCCAGGGGCTCTTATTTTGCACTTATAAGGCTTGTTAGTACCATCCGCTACCAGATAAACACCAAACTCTCCTTTTGGTGCTTCAACAGCTGTGTAACTCTCAGAAGCGGGAACGTGAAAGCCTTCAGTATATATTTTGAAATGATGGATCAAAGCTTCCATTGACATTTTCATATCACCCCTACGAGGCG
>ERZ887849.1356-NODE-1356-length-23383-cov-64.166667_pt1 | contig 23383 bp, 20 predicted proteins | sample MGYA00521267_ERZ887849 | MGnify/ENA primary metagenome ERZ887849 (study PRJEB32303, sample SAMEA104408601) | aquatic metagenome | biome: Brackish water; feature: Pelagic; material: water | place: Baltic Sea | collected 2014-06-06T16:11:00 | depth 2,863 m ... | reverse complement strand
ACTTTTAAATTTTTATCTGTAATCACCATTTCGCCAGAAGAAACAGTTTCGTTTACTGATCCTGATATAACTACTTGATGAGTCACTAGAATTAAATTCTTTGTACTTTTCCAATCTTTGATGAAAGACTTAATGTCTTTTAATTGCCTAGTTGCATCAGCACCAATGCCTTGTCTAAAAAAAGAATTGAGTGGTGGAAAATCTTTGTAGTCACCAAAGGCATATTTAGCCGTATCTCTACATCTTTCGAATTGACTAGTTAGAACTTGGTCAATTTGAATATTATTTTTTTTAAAGAGCTGACCAATTCTTTTACTTTGTTCGATACCTTCTTTACCTAAATTTCTTTGTGTGGATCGGTCATTAATTTTTAAATTATCAGGATCTCCACAACAAGAAGGACTGGTAATACTATGTCGAATCCAAACTATCTTTCCACCTTCTTGTAATAAGTTCCAACCTTTTTCATTAGCTGAAAGATTAAAAGGAGTGATAAAGAATAAAAGTAAAATTAATAATTTTTTCATTTCTTAGAACTTAATTGTAGCAAACTTCCACAAAGTTCGAAAGAGCCACAAACTAAAATTAAAGAGTCAGGACAAGCTATACTAATTTGCATAATAGGCGAGATTGCGTTGTTTTTTGCTGCAGGTCTAGCTTTCATTCCAAGTTCATCACAAGTTTGGATAATTTCATCCGTACTGTAAAAGCCATCTCTTAACTGAACTGCTAAAAGCTCCGTTGTGATCGAGGAGAATTGTTTTAAGTATTCTTTTAAATCTTTACTTTTGTTCATGGCAAAAACCATAAAAACTGGTTTTTTTGTATTTAAATCTTCGAGAGCTTCTCTTGTGGCTTTAGCACTTTGTGGGTTGTGACTACCACAAACATATAAAGTAGTTTCTACGTTTACATATTCTAATAATTTTGGATCATTTATTTTTTGAAATCTAGCTGGCATTTCAACAGAAAAAATAGATGAAGATATCTTTGTTGCATCAAGCGGAGTGTTAGAAATTAATTTAGCAGCTTGAATAGCACAAGCTAGATTAGATAATTGAAACTTTGGAAAATGCTTTGGTTGATCTATATCTAACAAGCAATCATTATCTTGATAAATAATTTTATTATCTTCAACATGAATATTAAATTCTTCACTTAAATAAAATTTTTTAGATGGATTTTTAGATAGGTATTCGTCCATATATTTTAGATTTGCAGGATCTTGTTTTGATATAATGATATTTGTTTTTTTACTAATATCAGATACTTTATTTCGAACTACATCTTTGAGTTCTGGTCCAAGAAAGTTTCTATGCTCTAATGAAATAGGGCATATTACTGTAATTAGGGGGTTTTCAATTGTTCTTGTTGCATCAAAAATATAGCCAAGACCAACTTCGATTAAATTAATATCTGCTTTCTTTTCATTAAAACCTAAAAAAGCCATAGCACAAAGTATTTCAAAAAAAGTAACGTCTTCATCGGCATGCTTTTCAACGATGGTGAGATAATGAATAAATTCATCTTCAGTTATTGGTTTGCCTTGAAATTCAATTCGTTCTGTCACATGGCTTACATGCGGACTGATAAAAGCATTTGTAGTCAGGCCTTGTCCTTCTAAAATGGCCTGCGTCCATTTCAGCGTAGAGTATTTTGCATTGCTACCTAAAAATATAACAGAATTATTTTCTAAATTTTTTTCAGGGGAACCTAATTTGAGTAGTAATTGTTTAACTCGATCAAGAGTAAGCTTAATATTATCCGGAGATCTTCGTCTGTAAAGATCGTTCAGTATCCATTGTAGTTTCGAGGGTTGATTCATCTTTTATTTCTTGAGAAGGTTTATCAAGTTTTAACAAAATAGAAAGTAAACTGCTCAGCTCTTCTCGATGATGTTTTCTATGAATAATTCTATCTACAAAACCTTTTTTTAATAAATAGTTTGCTGTTTGAAAACCTTCTGGCAAATCTTCACCTATCGTTCTTTTAATAACGCCAGGTCCAGCGAACATAATTTTTGTTTGTTCAGATTCTGCAAATACAAAAACAGATGGTCCATAAAACCAACTAGCTGTCACTCCACCAGCCACAGGACTGGTTGCCATAATAATCGCTGGCAAACCTTTTTCTTCTAACATTTGCAGGCCAATAATAGATTTTGGCATTTGCATTAATGCAAATGCTGAATGTTGCATTCGTTGTCCACCTGTTTGAGGAAAAGCTAAAAAAGGAAGATTATGTTCTGCTGCATATTTGCAAGCAAAAACAAATGCCTCGCCTTCTTCCACTCCAACAGATCCACCTAAAAATTTTTGGTTCATACAATATGCTACAACTGGAACGCTATTAATATTTCCAGTAGCAACTATTGCTGCATGGCGTTGATTAAATTTTTTCCTCGCAGCCTCTACCTTATCCTTAAAGCTAGTTATGTCTTTCCATCGTAATGGATCTGAATTTAGTTTGGGAGTGTCTAATTCTGTATATATTCCATCATCAAATAAAATCTGAAATCTTTGTCTTGGTAAGATTTGCTGAGGCTCGTCACACTTAGTGCAACAATATAAATTTTTTTCGATATTTTCTTTATAAATAATTTCAGAGCAGGATGCACAATTTGTCCAAAGGTCACTTGGAGTTGAAGTTTTTTTATTAAATAAATTACTTAATTTTGGCTTTAATTTTTTGGTAATATTTGTAATCCAATTCATATGATTTTTGCCTTTAACGCTTTTACCATTTTATTTAACTGAAGAACAGGGTTTGTCTTCTTAAGCAAAGACATAGTAATAGCTTTGCATAATGCACTGCCTACCACTAATCCGTCTGCTTTTTTTAGTGAGCTGATAGTTTTTTCAGTAATACCAAAACCAATTACAACATTTTTCGCAGGATTGATTTTTTTTATCTTAGAGTAATTTTGTAAAATTTGTTTGGGTGATACTTTTAATTTTCCTCCAGTCGTAGAAAGCATACTGATATAATAAAGCATATCATGGGAATCTTTTATAATCTGTTTCATTCTTTTATCTGATGTGGTTGGTGATATTAGTTGAATAAAATTAATAGAATTTTTTTTACACATTAAAGAAAACTTTTTATTTTCTGGCCAAGGCAAATCTACAATAATAATTCCATCCACTCCTGAAGCTTTACAATCCTTTAGGAAACTATTTTCTCCATATTGAAAGACAGTATTAAAATACCCCATCAGAATAATGGGTGTGGTATTATTTTTTTTAAATTGTTTGATTAATTGAAATACCTGCTTTGTTGTTATGCCTCGTTGAATAGCTCGGTAAGAGCTATTTTGAATTTGTCCACCGTCTGCTACCGGCGTATTGTGCGGAAGTCCTACCTCACAAATATCTGCATGCTTAGAGATGTTATTTAAAATTTGTAAAGATGTTTTAATATTAGGATCACCCGCCACTGTATAAGTTAGCAAAGCTGGACGCTTTTCTTTTTTGCAACTGTTGAATGCTTTTTGAATATTGGAAATCATTTAAAGTAACCCAGTCTTTTTTTAATAATATCTCTATCTTTTTTTGCATCACCGCAACTATTCACCACAATGATAGTTTCTTTGCTAAGCTTAGGTGCTAATTTAATAGCTTCAGCAAATGCATGGGATGGTTCTAATGATGGAGAGAGTTTTTCTAATTTTGATACAAGCTTGTAAGCGTTTAGCGCCTCTTCATCAGTTGCCGAAGTATATCTCGCTCTTTTTGTATCTTTTAAGAAACAATGAAGAGGGGAAATACCAGGATAATCAAGTCCAGCACTAATAGAAGCTGTCTCACCAATTTGCCCATCCTTGTCTTGAATTACATATTGTGCTGCTCCATGTAAAATTCCAATTTTAGAACCATTGGTTAAAGGTGCAGCGTGTAATTTACTTTTTGTTGGTCCTCCAGCTTCAACACCAATAAATTCAACTTGTTTTTTGTCATAGTCCATAAATTCATTCCAAAAACCCATTGCGCTAGATCCTCCACCAACGCAATTAATGAGCTTTAGTTTTTTTGGAACGTTTCCAAATGTTTGTTTCATTTGAACAATGAGTTCTCGAGAAATTTGAGCTGTGCTCCATGCGCAAATTTTAATAAATATATTTGGCCCAACAGTTGAGCCAACGCACATATGAGTAGTATCGCAGTTAGAAACCCAATAACGCATACATTCACTCACAGCATCAACCAAAGTCTGACTGCCTGAATATACAGGCACTATTTCAGCACCATTTTTTCTCATGGCATCACAATTTGGTTTTTGTCTTTTAATATCTTTGGCACCCATAAAAATTTTACATTTAAGACCAAATTTTTTAGCAGCCATACTAAGCATTTTTCCAGCATAGCCAGCGCCCGTATCTCCAATAATGTATTTTTTTCCAGCTCGCTTACAAATTAATGCATGAACTGTTGCATTGTAAATTTTATGCGCACCGCCATTAGCTTCCGAAACAACTTTCGCCCAAATTTGTGCACCACCTAAATGCTTTGTTAAGTTATGAAGAGGAATAAATGGAGTAGGGGCTCCCACATAATGTTTAAAATAATAATCTCTTTGTTGAAGAAATTTTTTATCATGTCTTAGTTTTTCAAAAAGAATAGTTAAATCTTCAACCGGTTTTTTTAATGTTTCAGGAATAAAGTTTCCTCCAAATTTTCCTCCGTATAAATAATTTTTATCGTGCTGGTCTATAAGTAAAGTTTTTTTTTTTAGCTTAAGCATGTCTTTTCACTTCATCCATAAAATCTTTAATTTTATTAATATCTTTTACCCCTGGCTCTGACTCCACACCGCTAGAGATATCAATCTTAGAGGTAAAGTGTAGAGCTTGATGAATATTAGTAATATTAATTCCACCTGCTAAAAAATAAGAGCTGATATTTAGATTATCTAACAAATTAAAATTAAAAAGTTCTGATTTTTCCATAGCGGGAGTATCTAATAGTAAATCATCTGCTGCAGGATATAAATCTATTTGTTGCAAATCTTCCTCTTCTTTTATTTTTATAGCTTTAATAATGCGAAGATTAAATCTAGATTTTATATCTATAATTCTTTCATTCGTCTCTGAGCCGTGTAGCTGAATAAAATCAATATGTTGGTGAATTTGTTCTATAATTCTATCATTTGGATCAACCATAACTGCAACTTTAAAAATATCTTTTGTATGAATTTTATTTGTAATTGCAATTAATTCTAAAGCACTGCAACTTCTTGGGCTTTTAGGATAGTCACAAACAAAACCTAAATACTGCGCTCCATTAGATATTGCTGCATCGATAGCTCTTAGATCTTTCAAGCCACAGATTTTTATAGTGGCATTCATTTAATTGAGAGAAGCAATTAATTTTTGTATGTTATTTTTAATATTACCACTGGTAATACTTCTTCCAATGACGATACCTGTTGCTCCATTATTAAATGCATCTTGAGGGGTCATTACTCTTTTTTGATCTTGTTTAGTATCTCCTGGCAGTCTTATACCTGGAGTAATAATTTCCATACCTTTGCAAATTTTTTTAATTAATCGAGCCTCATGGCCTGAGCAAATAATACCATCTAGTCCAGCTTGTTTTGCAAGTTTAGCTTGCTGGATAACAATGTTATTAATTTTTTTCGTATGTCCTGTTTGTTTAATGGCTGATTCTGAAAAAGAAGTTAGTACTGTAACACCTAAAATTTTAAGTTTTTTATTTGTTTTATTAGCTGCTTGCTTTGCTGCCTTCATCATTTCCAGTCCACCAGAGGCATGAATAGTTAAATATCTAGCATGCTGTAAATCTTTTAATGCATGAATGGAAGAAGAAACTGTATTTGGTATATCTTTTAATTTTAGATCAAGCCAAACTATTTTATTTTTAAGTTGTCCAAGAAAAGATCTGCCAAGTTTTGAATAAAAAAATTCTAATCCAAATTTGTAGCCAATAATTAATTTTGTGGTTTTGCTATGAGAGATAATTTTTTTAATGGTTGCAATATTCGTGGTATCACAAGCAATAAATATTTTTTTTTTCACTCTGTGTCTTTTTCTATATCGTAATTAATTTCATTATTAAGTAGCTTAGAACTCTTCCAGCTAATTTTTCTTTTAATTCCAACCTCAACCGTTTGCCCAGTTCGAGGATTTCGAGCTTTACGAGGGCTTGTTGTTTTTACTTTCATCATGCCAAAGCCTCTTATTTCTACGTTGTGTCCAGCAGCAAGTTTATTCGATAAAAATCGAAAAATAGAATCGGTCATTTTTTCAATATTGGAACTTAAAACTTTAGGGTATTTTTTTTGTAATGCTTCAACTAATTCTTTTTTGACAAAAGTTTTCTTTTCCATAGATCATAGAATAGACTATTGAATTTAAAGAATAAATAATAAAAATGAATTAGAAAAGATTATTCTTGGTCTTTTTTCTTAAGCGCTGTTCCTAAAATATCTGCAAGTGAACTTCCTGATGCAGTAGATCCATATTTCTCAACCGCTTCAGCTTGCTGATGTTTCTCTAAATCTTTAATAGATAGTTTTACTTTTCTACCAGTTAAATCTAATTCAGAAATCATAGCATCCAGAGTGTCACCTGGCGCAAATCTATTCGGTCTTTGATCAGCTTTTTCTAAGGCTATATCGCCCTTTTTGATAGTTGTAGAATATCTGTCTTCTCCCACATTCACTTTGATTGCATTATCTAATACTTCTGCAACACGAATGGAAATGATATCTTTTACTTTTTTATCATCAAAGAAATTAAATGGATCTTTTTTCAATGCTCTGATGGATCCGTTTACTTTTTCGTCTTTAATATCAATAATTTTTAACTGAACGGATTGACCTTTAGTGTAATCATCTAAATCTTTTGATGTCTCATTAAATGATATTTGTTTGTAATGCACAAAAATATCGATTTCACTATCCCCAGTATTTAAAAACAATCCAAAATCTTTTTTATTAACAACTTTTGCATCCACGATAGATCCAACAGGATATTTTTCCAAGAAATCATTCATTGGATTTGGTTGTGTATCTTTATAACTAAAACTTATTTTTCTTTTCTCTGTATCAACTTCTTTTAGTCTTACTTTAATTACTTCTCCAATTTTAAATACGGATTTTGGATTTACATTTTTTTGCATGTGCTTAATTTCACTAGAGTGAATTAATCCAACAATTCCTTCGTCTAATTCTGCAAATGCACCAAAGTCAGAAAGCTTTGTAATTTTTACATCGTAATCTGATCCAACAGTATATTTTTCTTGGATGGTAACAAATGGGTCTGGCAACATTGATTTAATAGAAAGGCTAATTCTTTTAGCTTCTTGATCGATTTCTAAAATTTGAACTTTCACGCTATCTCCTACGGAGAACATATCGTTAAGATTTGAAATTTTTAAATAACTCACTTCACTTGAGTGGAGTAGGCAATCTAAGTTTTCAATGCTTACAAACAAACCATAGCTTGTGATGGCTTTTACTTTTCCTTCAACAATATCATTTACTTTGAATTTTGAGATTACTTCATCTTTATTTTGATTTTTAACTTCTTCTAAAATTGCTCTTCTAGAACTGATGACGTTCATTCGAACATTGTCAATTTTAATAATATAAAACTCTAAAGGTTTATTAAAAAACTCTGAAGTGTTTTTGATAGGACGATCACTTAATTGTGAAGAGGGGCAAAAAGTAAAAATACCAAAAATTTCTACAATAAAACCACCTTTAACTGAATTTTTTACTACGCCTGAAACTTTTTCTTTTTTAGCAAAGGCATCTTCAATTTTTTTCCATGATTTAGCTCTTCTCGCTTTTTCAACACTTAAAACTATATCACCAACTTTATTTTCTACTCTTTCAATATAAACTTCTAATTCTCCACCAACTTTTAAATTATCCAATTCTTCTCTGGATAATTCTGTTTTATCTATCATTCCCGATGACTTACCTTTAACGTCAATGGTAATAAATTTTTCTTCTATCTTTTCTATTTTGCCTTTTACGATAGAGTTTTCTTTAACAGATCTTTGGGATAGGTCTTCATTTAGTAATGCTTCAAACTCTGCATTACCATTATTATAAACTTTTAACGTTTGTTCTATCAATATTAGTTACTCTGAACCTTTCTAATTAATCTTTGTAATTTTACAAAGGTGGTTCTTATATTGCTTCCTGTATTATTAATCAAGATAGAGTCTTTGGTTTTAATTAGGGGAGAATGCGATCTAGATTTATCGTTAAAATCTCTCATTTTAACGGTTTTTAGCACTTCTTCGAAGGTGATAGCTGGATTAATTTTTTTTAGTTCTAGATATCTTCTTGTTGCTCTCATTTTTAGTGGGGCATCAATGTATATTTTTAGATCTGCATTTTGAGCAACTTTAGAATTAATATCTCTTCCGCAGACAAATACATTTTGAAAAGAAGTGTTAAAGATAATTTTTCTTTGCACTGGAAGTAGGGCTTTTCTTATTTGAGGAATTTTCGCAATTTTAGAAACCAGTAGATTAATATTTTGCTTATGTAGCCCTGAAGATTTTAAATCATTTAAGGATATTTTTTTTGCAATAGTAATTAATTTGCTGACGTTTATTTTTTTTTGCTTCTGTTGCAACTGCTTTTTTGCAAGAAATCGATAGAGCAATCCAGAGTCTAAAAACAAACTGTTTTGTAATTTATTTGCTGCATATTTTGCAACGGAAGTTTTGCCACTAGATACCGGTCCATCCAATCCAACAATAATTTGCTTAAAGCTTTTATTTCTAATTTTTTCAATATCAGATAAAAAATTTGGATAGCTAACTCTTGCGCAATCAAAATCTTTTATGTGAATTTTCTTTTTAGAAGCCATTGCCATTACCGCAAAGCTCATAGCTATTCTATGGTCTTTAAAACTATCTACTGTTGCAACTTTGTTAGAGTAAAATTCTTCATCCAAACCAAGAATGGTTAAGCTATTACTAGTTCTTGTAAGAGAAACTCCAACTTTTTTTAAATTGATTTCCATTGCAGCTAAACGGTCAGACTCTTTTATTTTTAATTCATCTAAGTTTGGAAAATAACTTTTTCCATCAGCAAAAGCTGCTGCAACCATTAATATTGGAATCTCGTCAATAATACTTGGAATGATCTCAGCTGATAATGATACTCCACGTAACATAGAAGATTTAACTTCTATATCTCCAACACTTTCGCCAAATTTTATTTTTTTATTTTTAATTTGAATGTTAGCACCCATTTTTTTTAATACTTTTAAAAAACCAATTCTTTTTTCATTGAGCAGAATATTATGAAGTGTGACGCTACTATTTTTAGTTAGCGCACCCAAAACAATTATAAATGCTGCTGAAGATGGGTCACCTGGTACAATATAATTTTTTTCTGCAGATAAAAATTGTTTACCCATAATTTTAATTGTCTTCATCTTTCCATGATTTTTTATTTGAATAGGGTATTTTAAATATTTCAACATTCTTTCCGTATGATCTCTTGCAGTATTAGGTGCAGTGATCGATGTTAAGCCATGTGCGTTCATACCAGCTAAGATACAAGCACTGATTATTTGCGCTGATGGTTTAGTGATCGAAATATCATTTTGAACTGCGTCTCCATATCCAATTAGTTTGATTGGCAGATAATCTTTATTTTTAGGAGAAAAAGATGCAAAAAATTTTTCCATGAGAGAAATTATTCTTATTGGTCTTTTTGATAAAGAAGCATCACCAATGAGTTTTGCTTCAACTGGAGAGGTGGAAAGCAATCCAGTTAAAAGTCTTAAGGTTGTTCCGCTATTATTAAAATTTAAAGTTCCTTTAAATGGCTTAAAACCAATTCCTAAACCGAAAATTTTGTAATCAGATGGTCCTGTTTTTTGAACAGTTATTTTTAATTTTTTAATATTAGCCAAAGCAGTTTGAACATCTTCACCATCAGAAATATTACTTACGTTTGAGATGCCATAGCTTTGAGAAAGTATAATTAAAGAACGAATTCCAATAGATTTGTCACCAGGTAAATGCAGCGATCCTTTCAGAGATATATTATTAGGTGCTTTAAATAATTTTTTAATTGCCATTTGAGTACGAATTATATAAACGCACTTTAAACATTACAAACGAATAATACACTTATGGCTGATCAAAGTTGGGGAAATAAAATTTTTTGTGAGTGTGGTGCAAAATACTACACGATGAACAAAAAAGATAAAATCACTTGTCCGATTTGTAGTGCAGAATACATACCTGAAGAAATGAATTTAAAACAAACGTATGCTCCGGTAGCAAAGCCTGAGGTAAAAGAAAAGAAAGTTGATGATTTAGATAACATTGATGATGTTGCTAGCGATGGTGTTGAAGATGATATTATCTCTCTAGATGATCAAAAAGAAATAGAAGATTCAAACGAAGAATTTAAACCAGATTAAATTCTAAAATTTCCACCCAAATAATATTTTATAGCATTTTCGTCGTTAGAAATTTTTTCTGGAGTTCCTTCAACTAATATTTGACCGTCCTTAATTAGATAGGCCTTATCCAAAATATTTTCAATTGCCCAGTAATTATGGTCTGTAATGAGAATAGACAAACCAATATTTCTTAATTCAACAATAAATTTTTTTAGAGAACTAATCGATAAGGGATCTAAAGCAGCACATGGTTCATCTAGTAAAAGTGTGGAGATAGTTGGATTGCAAATTCTTTGAAGAATAGAAACTTTTTTATACTCCCCACCTGATAATGAGTTTGCTTTGCTTTTTTTTAGGTAGCCTAATTCAAAATAACCAAGTAGCGCATCAATCCTATCATTAATTTCTTCTTTATCTTTAATGTGCAGTTCAAGAATAGCATATAAATTTTCTTCAGCTGTCATGTTGCCAAACAAACCCTTATGCTGCTCTAGTAAGCTTAGACCTTTTAAACTTCTGGTATGAATTTGTAGATCATGAATAACTTCATCATTAAAAATAATTTCTCCTTGATCAGGAAATATTTTTCCAATGATTAGGTTAAAAAGCGTTGTTTTTCCTGAACCATTAGGTCCTAGCAGTCCAACAATTTTTCCTGGCTCAAGTGTTAACGAAATATTTTTTAATATTGGTCTGCCACCTAAAGATTTTGAAATTTTTTTTATTTGAAGAGATTGGTTTTTTTTTGATTTAATATCAAAAATATTTTCTTTTTTTACTTCTTTGATTTCAATCGGATTTTCAATGACTTGGAATTCTGGCTTTAAAACAAATATTTCCTTATTCTCTTCTTTTGTTTTTTCCTGAATAGCAAATTTTGTATCTAGAAAAAATATATCAGGATTTATTGTTGTTTCTTGATTTTTTTTTAATAGATCTTGCCTATCAGTAAATTTAGTAATTTTATTCTCATCATTAATATTTTCCTGAATTATGCTGGCTTGGATAATTTTCTTTTTCTTCATTTGTATTTTTCTGCCAAAACTTTTTTATTTTTGTCTTTCATAAAGGCTACAGCATTATTAGTCGTTGTATCTATTTCTACCGTATCGCAATAAACAATATGAGACAATCCATCTGTTAAATCTTTCATTACAACATTGCCATCTATGACAATTAAATTTTTTTGAGATAAGTGCTTTGCAATGTTAGAGGTAATTTTGTAGCTTTTATTAGTAATAACTACCTGATTTTCATAAGTTGTTTCGTTAGTTTTTTTATTAACCAATGCTTTTTTAGAACGAATTTCGATGAGCGTATTATCTTTTTTAAGCGTAGTAAAAGAGTAGACACCATTTAAATAAATTAAGTCTGGCTCGTTTTGTAATATATAAGATTCTTTTGCTTGGGTTGTATACTTTTTTCCTTCTTTATCTGTATTGATATACTCAGTATTCTTGAATGTATTTTTTGATTTTATTTCTTCAACTGTTTTAATTTCTTCTTTTGTTTCTACTTTGATTGATCCCTTGTTCTGTTTGGGCAGGTAATAGTAGGTATAAAATAATAAAATAAAACTTAATAGTATTAACGTTATTTGTGTAATTTTTCCTAAATTAATATTCATGAATTCATAAAAGATAAAATATTATGCATATGAATAACTCCTTTTAATTTTTTTTTCTCAACAATTATTAATGCAGTAATTTTTCTTTCATTCATTAATCGTAGCGCATCTATAATGAGACAATCTTTAGATATAGATAGTGGTTTTTTGGACATAATATCTTTTGTCGTCTTCTGAAAAATATTTGAGAACTTTTTAATTCCTCTGCTCATATCTCCATCAGAAACAAATCCAGTGACTTTTTTATTTTTTACAACAATTGCACATCCAAGTCTTTTAGTTGAAATAGTTAAAACAGTATTTTTAATTGGTGTTGTTTCTTCGACAATAGGTAGGTTTTTTCCAGTAATCATAATTTCTTCAACTGTAGACAAGTTTTTACCCAGACTGCCACTTGGATGGAATGCTCCAAAATTTCTTTTGTTAAATTTTTTTCTTTCCGCAAGGCATATTGCAATGCAATCACCAAGTGATAATAAATTAATAGAGCTACTGGTTGGAATCATGTCTAGCTCTTGATTACCAGCCTCCTTAACTTTGGGCATGATAATTTTGATGTTGCTGGACTGAATAAGGTTTGATTGTTGATTAGAGCTAATACCAATAATTTTAACAGAAAGTTTTTTTGCGTATTTGATGATATTCCCCAATTCTGAACTGTTGCCACTAAAAGAAGCGATCATTAAAATATCATTTTTTTTAATTGCACCCAAAGATCCATGCCCTGCATCTGTTGGATCTAAAGTAAAACTTGAAATTCCAATAGATGATAGAGTGCTTGATATTTTTTCTAATATTTTTGCTGATTTACCGACACCACAACAAATAACTCTTCCCTTAACTTTATGGAGTAGATCTATAGTTTTTATGAATGATGCATCAATAGATTGAGACAGTTTTTTTAAAGCAACAATTTCAGCAGATATAACTTTTCTTGCTGAGGTAATTAATTTATTTTTTTTCATAAATTAGTGACTAAATATATCTTCTTCCCAACCACCAAGATCCAATTCAACTCTAGTTTCTAAAAATGCAAAACATTTTTTTGCCATTTCAAGCCTACCTTCTCGAACTAACATCTGATCTAATTTTTCTTTGATTTGATGCAGATGAATAACATCGGATGCAGCATATTGTTTTTGTTCTTCACTCAATTTTTGCAAACCCCAATCAGATGATTGTTGGGCTTTGTTAAGAGTAATTCCCAATAGTTCTTTAGTAATATCGTATAATCCATGTTTATCCGTGTAAGTTCTGCACAACTTTGAGGCAATTTTAGTGCAATAAATATTTTGTAAATCAATTTTTAAATAGTGCTTGACTATTCCTATCTCGAATCTTGCATAGTGGGCTATTTTAAGAGTATTTTTGTTACTTAGGAGTTTTGCAAGGTTAGGAGCATGGTACTTATCTCTATCAAATTGAATGATATATACTTCGTCATCACCACTACAAATTTGTAACAAACAAAGTTTATCTCTTCCCTTATAATTTAACCCCAAAGACTCCGCATCAATAGCTACACTTTTAGCACTTTCTAATTTATGGTTATTTGGTAAATCGTTTTGGTATAGTGTTATTTTCATTATTCAGTATGAAACTTTATTGTTCAATTGTAGATTGTATATAGTATGAGTAGCAAAAATTATAGTAGAACAATAGGTATTTTTGGGGCTTCTGGTTTTATAGGCGAGTCCATAATTCAAAGACTTGCAAGAAATAACTATAAAATAAAAGTAGCTTCTAGAAATCCATATTTATCACAGAATTTAAGAGTTTCGGGAGATACAGCTCAAATTGAATTAACAAAAATTAATATTCATTCTGATAAATCAATTCAGAACTTCTTAGATGATTGTGACGTTTGTATTAATTTAATTGGAATATTGTATGAAAAAAGCTCTCAAAAGTTTGAAGATATTCATTGCAAGTTTCCTAATACTTTATCTAAAATTTTTTCCAGCTCTAAGCATTCCAAGCTTTTGATACATTTTTCAGCACTTGGTGCAAAAGCCAATTCCAATTCAAAATATATTTCAAGTAAATATGCTGGAGAAGAAGCAATAAAAAAAAATTTTTCAAACTATGCAATTATTAGACCAAGCATAGTCATTGGACCTAAAGATAATTTTTTTAACATGTTTGCAAAATTAGTAAATATTTTTCCAGTCATTCCATTAGTTGGGGCTGAAACTAAATTTCAACCTGTTTATGTCAATGATATTGCTGAGGCAGTTAATGTAATTATTGAAAATAATTTATCAAAACAAATATTTGAACTTGGTGGACCAAAGATATTTTCATTTCTAGAGCTTATAAAAATGCTATTGACAGAAATTAGAAAGAAAAGAATTATTATTCCTATTCCATTTTCAATGGGAAAAATTCAGGCTTTTTTTTTACAAATGTTTCCCAAGCCACTTTTAACATTAGATCAGGTTCAGATTTTGCAAGAAGGAGACAATATTGTTTCAGATCAAAATAAAACATTTGAAGATCTTGAAATTAAACCTAAAAATATTGAAAATATAATTTCAGGTTACTTGAAGGTGTATAGACCCACAGGTCAATTTACTGATTAAAATAATAATTAATTAAAAGTACACTACCCAAAACAATTCTAAATATCACAAATAAATTAAGACTAAATTTTTTTAAAAAAATTAAAAAATATTTTATTGTCAGCAAAGAAAATATAAAACTAAATATAAAAGCAAAAAAAGATAATATAGTAAAATTAGTTTGATCTAGCTTTATGATTTCATAGCTACCCAAAATAAAGGCTGCTGATAAAGTTGGTACAGATAGTAAAAAAGAAAATTTAGCTGCATCCACTCTATTAAAATTTAAAAAACGAGCTGCGGTTATTGTAATTCCACTTCGTGAGGTTCCAGGAATTAATGCTAGCATTTGATATAATCCAATTATCATTGCATCTTTATTAGAAATAGAGTTGGTAAAATTTTGTATTTCTTTTTTTTTGTCACTAATAAAAAGGAGTAAACCAAAAAATATTGTTGAATATCCTACGACTGCCAGGTTCATAATGTTATTTATCCATCCAAAATAACTTAACACTCCTCCGGTGATAACAACTGGTATTGTAGCAATGATAAGATTAATAAGTAGTTTTTGATTTTTCCATAAAGATATTAAATCTTTAAAGAAAAAAGCTACAACTGCTGCCAAACTACCACCGTGCATAGTTACATTTAGGAGTAAATTATTGCTTTCAACTTTTAAAACTTCCTCAAGAACCACTAAAAGACCAGAGCTTGATACCGGTATAAACTCAAAAATACCCTGAGCCACAGAAAGAATTAGTATTTTTAGAAAATATATTTCGGTCATAAAGTTAGTCTTTATATTAATTAAATTTATTTTAAACTTCCCAAAGTTTGGTCAATTTTTTATACTTTTTTTTGTTTTTATTTATTAAATTTGCAATTTTTTGGGATATTTTTTAAAATAGGTAATAACTTGATAACTAATAATATCCTTTTTTAATTGCTATTTTTAATACTTGTCCCTAATTATAGGGAAAATTATCAAAAATATTAGAATAATATTATGTCAGAAAAAATGCTCAAATTTGTAGGTATAAAAAAAGAAACACCAAGCAAAATTGATGCGAAAGAAAGAGTATCAAATTTTCACGAGATTTATAAAGAATTCATTGAAAATAAAGCATCGGAACAAGCTAGTAGGTGTAGCCAATGTGGAACACCATTTTGTCAGGTTCATTGTCCATTACATAACAATATTCCAGACTGGTTAAAACTGACAGCAGAAGGAAGATTAGAAGAAGCATACCGGCTGTCATCGTCAACAAATTCCATGCCAGAAGTTTGTGGATCTATATGTCCGCAGGATAGATTATGTGAAGGAAACTGTGTTATCGAACAATCTGGCCATGGAACAGTTACTATAGGTGCGATTGAGAAGTACATTACAAACACTGCCTGGGAACATGGATGGGTAGAAACAATTAATCCAAAAAAAGAATTATCAGAAACAGTTGGTATTATAGGAGCTGGACCAGCTGGATTAGCTGCAGCTGAGCAACTTAGACAAAAAGGATATCAAGTCACTATTTATGATCGATATGATAGGGCGGGTGGTCTTTTAATTTATGGAATTCCTAATTTTAAATTAGAAAAATCTATCGTTGAAAGAAGATCAAAACTTTACCAAGACAGTGGAATTAAGTTTGTTCAAAATTTTGAAGTAGGCACACATTCTACTTTAGAAGAATTGAAAGAAAAGCATGATGCAATTTTAATTGCAACAGGAGTTTATAAGGCAAGAGAAATTGATGTACCTGGACAACATTTAAAAAATGTTTTTCCTGCAATGAAATTTTTAACTGCTTCTAACAAAAAAGGACTAGGTGACAAAGTGCCAGAGTTTGATGATGGTACTTTAAATGCTGAAGGAAAAAATGTTATCGTTATAGGCGGAGGAGATACAGCAATGGATTGTGTTAGAACTGCGATAAGGCAAAAAGCTAAATCTGTTTCTTGTCTATATCGAAGAGATAAAAAAAATATGCCAGGGTCTGCAAGAGAAGTTCTGAATGCAGAAGAAGAAGGAGTAAAATTTATTTGGCTATCAAGTCCCAAAGAATTTATTGGAAAAGATAAAGTGGAAAAAGTTATTTACGATAAAATGAGACTAGGTGAGCCAGACTCCTCTGGTAGACAATCTCCAAAGATTATTGAGGGTGCAACAGAAGAATTACCTGCTGATCTAGTAATTAAATCTCTTGGATTTGATCCTGAAGAGATACCCACTTTGTTTTCAGAGCCTAAATTAGAAGTTTCAAAATGGGGAACGATTAAAATCGATTTAAAAACTATGAGAACAAATATCAGAGGAGTATTTGCGGCTGGTGATATTGTGAGAGGGGCGTCACTAGTGGTTTGGGCTATTAGAGATGGCAGAGATGTTGCAAAAGAAATTGATCATTATCTAAAAATTAAAAGACAACAAACTGAAACTGAAGCAGCATAATGAAAGAAAGATTTTTACAAAACTTAGATTTATTAAAAAAAAATCACGTAAACGTAGATGAGCATGACGCTTGTGGAGTTGGTTTTGTCGTTTCTATGAATGGAAAGCCAAAAAGAGAGGTAATTCTTAATGGAATCAACGCTTTAAAGGCAGTTTGGCACAGAGGAGCTGTAGATGCAGATGGCAAAACAGGAGATGGAGCAGGTTTGCATTTTGAGTTTAGTAAAGAATTTTTCAAAGATAAAATTGAATCAACTGGTCATGAATTAAAAGAAGACCAAACACTTTGCGTTGGTATGATTTTTTTACCAAGGAATAATTATACAGAACAAGAGCGTTGTCGTACTTTAGTAGAACAAGAATTATTAAAAAATGATTTTTATATATTTGGTTGGAGACAAGTACCTGTCAATGCAAAAGTATTAGGACAAAAAGCAAACGATACAAGACCCGAAATAGAGCAGCTTTTGTTTGCCACAAATAAAAATTATTCAGATCAAGAATTAGAAACGGTTTTATACACGGTTCGAAAAAAAATTGAGAAGAGAGCAACAGAAGATCAGTTACGAGAATTTTACATTTGCTCTTTGAGTTCTAAAACAATTATTTATAAAGGAATGTTTTTAGCTCAAAATATATCTGATTTTTATCCTGATTTTAGCGACGAACGATTTATATCAAGATTTGCTATTTTTCATCAAAGATTTTCTACTAATACCTTTCCTTCTTGGGAGCTAGCACAACCATTTAGGATCATAGCTCATAACGGAGAAATAAATACTCTCAAAGGGAATGTGAATTGGATGAAGACTCATGAAGCTGGGATGGAAAGTTCTTTTATAAAAAATATTGATGATTTGAAACCAATTATTAAATCTGGAAATTCTGATACCGCATCATTAGATGCTGCCTTTGAATTATTAGTTCGCACAGGAAGAACATTACCGGTAGCTAAAATGATGTTAATTCCAGAAGCGTGGTCTAAAAAAAATAAAATTATACCTAAGGCTCATCGAGATATGTATAATTATCTTAATTCTGTTATTGAACCGTGGGATGGACCTGCTGCGATTGCTGCTTGTGATGGAAAGTGGGTTGTTGCAGCTTCTGATCGAAATGGATTACGTCCATTACGCTTTACCATTACCAAAGACAAACTCTTTTTTGCCGGATCTGAGACAGGCATGATCCCTGTAGAAGAAAATAATATTTCTTTTAAGGGCAGAGTTGGTCCAGGACAAATGATTTCTTTAGATTTGGATAAAGGTAAATATTATAATGATAAAAAAACAAAAGATTATTTATCATCTAATCCAATATATAAAAAATTTGCCTCTAATCATATTGAGTTAAGTAAATCTTTAAATGAATTGAAGGAAAAAAATATTTATGGAGGATATGAATTAAGACAAAGACAATTTTTAGCTGGTTTTACCATTGAAGATTTAGAAAGTATTTTGCATCCAATGGTTGAGGATGGAAAAGAAGCCGTTGGTTCGATGGGTGATGATACTCCAATAGCTGTATTATCAAGTAAATTCAGGCCTCTTTCAAATTTTTTCAGACAAAATTTTAGTCAAGTTACTAATCCACCAATAGATTCATTACGTGAGAATAGGGTCATGTCTTTAAACACAAGGTTTGGGAATTTAGAAAATATTTTAGATGACAGACTAACAGAGCAAAAAAGTTATGTTTTGGAGTCCCCTGTGTTATCTAATTCACAGTTTAAAAAACTATTTGATATTTTTGACAAAAATGATGTCGAACAAATTGATATTACCTTTGATAAAAATGATCCGAGTAAAAATTTAAAAACAGAAATTGATAAAATTAGACAGGATGCTGAATTTGCTATTCGATCTGGCAAAAAACACCTTGTTGTCACTGATGAAAATATTTCAAAAGATAGATTAAGTATTCCAATCATTTTAGCTGTTGGTGCTTTACAATCGTACCTGGTTAAAAAAGGTTTGAGAAAATTTATTTCTCTTAATGTTAGATCATCTGAATGTTTAGATACACATTATCATGCAGTTTTAATAGGAGCCGGGGCAACTACTGTTAATCCATATTTAGCCGTAGATTCAATTTTTCAAAGATTTGAAAAAGGACTATTTGGAAAGTTATCGTTTGACGAATGTGTAAGTCGTTACATTAAATCTATTAATGATGGTTTATTAAAAATAATGTCTAAAATGGGTATATCAGTTATTAGTTCTTATCGAGGAGGATTGAATTTTCAGTCGTTAGGATTGAGTAGAGGTTTGGTTGCTGATTATTTTCCAGGTTTAGAGTCTAAAATTTCTGGGATCGGATTATCTGGAATAGAAGACATGATTAGAAAGCAGCATGAAAGTACTTTTGCTGAAAATATAATTACTTTACCAATAGGTGGTATTTATAAATATCGTCACGGTGGTGAAACGCACGCTTATCAAGCCAAGACCATTCATCTTTTGCAGTCAGCAGTAGGAAATGATTCTTATGATATGTTTAAAAAATATTCTGCCTTAATGAAAGATATGCCTCCAATTCATTTAAGAGATTTATTAGATTTTAGATCAAAAAAAGAATCTATCCCTTTAGATCAAGTTGAATCGGTAACTCATATTCGAAAAAGATTTGGTTCTGGAAGTATGTCAATGGGAGCGCTTTCAAAAGAAGCCCACGAAACTTTAGCGATTGCGATGAATCGAATTGGTGGCGCTTCATGTAGCGGTGAAGGTGGTGAGGATGAAAGCAGATTTGTACCACGAGAAAATGGAGATAACGCCAACTCAAGAGTAAAACAAATTGCTTCAGCAAGGTTTGGGGTAACAGCTAAATATTTAAATCATTGTAATGAGATAGAAATTAAAATGGCTCAAGGGGCAAAACCTGGGGAGGGAGGACAATTACCAGGTTTTAAGGTGACAAAAGATATTGCAAAACTTAGACATTCTACTCCAGGAGTTACATTGGTTTCTCCTCCACCACATCATGATATTTATTCGATAGAAGATCTTGCTCAGCTTATTTATGATTTGAAACAAATTAACCCCACAGCAAGAGTTGGTGTTAAGTTAGTTGCTTCTGCCGGGATCGGAACCATTGCGGCTGGTGTAGCTAAAGCAAAAGCCGATATTATTTTAATTTCTGGTCACAATGGAGGAACTGGAGCGACACCACAAACAAGTGTTAAATACGTTGGTCTACCATGGGAAATGGGTTTAACTGAAACTAATCAAATTTTAACTTTAAATAATTTACGACACAAAGTTGTGTTGAGAACAGATGGTGGAATTAAAACAGGAAGAGATGTTGTTATGGCTGCCATGATGGGAGCAGATGAATTTGGTATTGCTACTACTAGCTTAGTTGCAATGGGCTGTATCATGGTTAGACAATGTCACTCTGATACTTGTCCAGTTGGAATATGTACACAGAATGAAGAGTTGAGAAAAAAATTTACTGGAACTCCAGAAAAAGTTGTAAATCTTTTTACTTTTATTGCTGAAGAGGTAAGAGAAATTTTAGCTGAACTAGGATTTAAAACGTTAGATGAAGTTATTGGCAGAACCGATTTATTAAGACAAGTTTCCAGAGGAGCATCTAACTTAGATGATTTAGATTTTAATCCATTGTTAGTTCAAGCAGATCCAGGCGACAATCCAAGATTTTGTAAAGATAAAATTCGAAATGAAGTACCTGACACTTTAGATAAACAGATACTCATAGACGCATTGCCAATTATTCAAAGCGGTCAAAAAACTGAATTAAGTTATACAATAAGAAATACGGATCGAACTGTAGGTGCAAGACTTTCATCTCACTTAGTTACAAATTTTAAAGATAAAGTTTTTTCAGAAAATCAAATTAAAATAAAATTAAGAGGATCTGCAGGACAATCTCTAGGAGCTTTTGGTGTTGTTGGTTTACAATTTGAAGTTATTGGTGATTGTAATGATTATGTTGGAAAAGGATTGTCGGGAGCAACAATTGTCGTTCGACCTCCAAGAGTTAGTGAATTGGAAACAGAAAAAAATACTATTATTGGCAACACTGTTTTATATGGAGCAACATCTGGTTATTTGTTTGCTGCAGGACAAGCGGGTGAAAGATTTTCCGTTAGAAACTCTGGAGCAACAGCCGTAGTAGAAGGTGTCGGTACTAATGCCTGTGAATATATGACTGGAGGCTGTTCAGTAATTTTAGGTGAAGTGGGAGATAATTTTGCTGCAGGCATGACTGGAGGCATGGCTTTTGTTTATGATCCTAGTAACAATTTGAGCAATGTAATTAATCCTAATTCTGTGGTTTGGCAAAGGGTAGAAACTGAATATTGGGAAAACACATTGAAAGAATTAATTGAAAAACATGTAGAAATGACTAGCTCAGATTATGCCAAAAAAATTATCTATAATTGGTCAGAAAATAAAAAAGATTTTTATCAAATATGTCCAAAAGAAATGCTGGATAAATTAGAAAATCCAATCACTTTTAAGGAGCTTGAAAAAAAAGCTGTCTAATTCGATTAAATTATTTTGCTTTGGATTTGGCTTATCGGCGCAGTATTTAGCTCGCCTATTAAATAAAAAAAATATTGAATTTGAACTATTTGGAACTTCAAGATCAAAAATTAATTTTAAAGATAAATTTATTCATCAGTTTTACTTTGAGGATGATCACTTTGATAAAAATATCTTTTCAGTCCTTCAAAATGCCACACATGTATTAATTTCTACTCCTCCCCAATTAGAAAAAAAAATTATTCATTATTTTTTTGATACTTTGAAAAACAACAAAAATTTACAATGGTTGGGATATTTATCTTCCACAAGTGTTTATGGAAATCATCAAGGAGAATGGGTTAATGAAAATTCAAATACTAATCCAACTTCTGCTATGGGAATCAAAAGACTGGAGGCAGAAAAATTATTATTAGAAACAAATTTACCTGTTCGCATATTTAGACTTTCTGGAATTTATTCCAAAGAAAGAAATGTTTTACAAAGGTTGCAATTAAATCAGGTAAAAATACCCAAAAGTAATAATCAGCTATTTTCAAGAATCCATGTAGAGGATATAGCCGAAGCTCTTTTTTTATCTTTTACAAATTCTAAAAAAAACGAAATATACAATATTAGTGATGATCACCCGTGTGCTTACAAGGAAGTAATCGAGTATGCAGCACATCTTTTAAAAATAACTCAGTTAGAAGAAATTTCTATAGATGAAATGCAAAATGGACCTGGCAGAGAATTTTTTCAGGATAGTAAAAAAGTAAGTAATGATAAAATTAAAAAAATTGGACTTGTATTAAAGTATCCAAATTACAAGGAAGGCTTACAAAGTATTTTTGAACAATCTAAGTAATTGAGTTGCGATTAAACTTAAATCTTGTTTTGTGGACAAACTATGGTCTCCATTATTTTGAAAAAAAATTTGAGTATCTTTGGATATTAGTACTTTTGCTAGTTTAATAGAAAATTTTTCATTTACCGTTTTATCTTTAAGTCCATGAAATAACCGAATAGGAAAGTTGCATTGTATTTTTTTATTTAAGATTAATGATTGATTGCCACTTTCAATTAACTTTGATGTAATGGGGTAAAAATTATTATAGCTACTTGGCATTTTATAAATTTGTCCAGCACGGATTAGTTTCTTTACTTTTCTACTAAAATTTTTCCACATTATTTCTTTGGTAAAGTCAGGAGCGGAGGCAATTCCAATAAAACCGACAATTTTTTTTTTCACCTTTTTTATTAAATAAGAACCAATCCAAGATCCCATGGAAGATCCAATGATAATAATTTTTTTAGTTTTAATAATCTTTTCAATAATTTCTTTAGATTGAATTATCCAATCAGCAATTCCAAAGTCAGTAAATGTACCACTAGACTTGCCGTGCCCAGTATATTCGAATGCAAGAAATGAGATATTGGACTGTTTGCATATTTGTCTTATTTTTTTTACCTTGGCACCCGTTAAGTCAGACATTAAACCATGTAAAAAAACAACGGCTAATGGGTTTTTTCCTTTATTAAATTGATATCTAATTTTTTCCTTTTTTTTGGTGAGAAAAAATTTAGTTTGTAATTTATTCATAAGATGTGCAATTTTTTATCACAAACTCAATGATTAAAAAAATAAGATTATTACAAGTCATTCCCAACATGGGAATAGGTGGAGCAGAAACAGGCTGTAGGCACATTGCAGAACATGTATCGAGCCATGGTGAATTTTCTGCGATAATGACTACAGGCGGCAAACAATTAGAGCTTTTGAGCAAAAGTATAAAGGTTTTTAAATGGCCCACATCCAAAAATATTTTTTTTATACTATTAAATATTTTT
>ERZ887849.1355-NODE-1355-length-23392-cov-22.994815_pt1 | contig 23392 bp, 22 predicted proteins | sample MGYA00521267_ERZ887849 | MGnify/ENA primary metagenome ERZ887849 (study PRJEB32303, sample SAMEA104408601) | aquatic metagenome | biome: Brackish water; feature: Pelagic; material: water | place: Baltic Sea | collected 2014-06-06T16:11:00 | depth 2,863 m ... | reverse complement strand
AGCACCAGATCCATTGACGGGTCTGACCAAATGCTTTGCTTGACGTTTGAATAGTCAACGAAAACCAGACCCGTTGCGACTGGCAGCATCGCAACTGCCGATTTCCAGTGTTCCAGTTTGCCTATAATCATCATGGTCTTTGCCATCTATAACGCCACCGCCCTCGAGGTCGCACATGTCAATCCTGTTGGGAAGGTCACATAAAACCACAGAAGAACAATGACATTCCACGACAGACTGGTTTTAACCTATGTTAGGAAGTCGACAGCCTATTGGCCGGTCGGTCAAGTAGTGGAAACCAGACCTTTTGCAATTGTTCTCGAATCGTGACCAATCGGCATGAAACTCCAGAATTGGACCAAATTTCGAAATGCTGCCTGAAACGCTTTCTTCTCTCATAACAGTGCTCCCCATGCCGGTTGTCATTGTCGGTCCGAACGAACGTGTGGCCGAGGTCAATGAGGCCGCGATCCGACTGTTTGGCAACGACGGTCGGGGCATGCATTACATTACTGCATTTCGCCAGCCCGCGATCCTCGATGCAATCGAACAGACGGTACGGGATGGGACGCTGAGGCAGACCCGATATCTGGGAACCGAAGGGCGCAGGGATACATACTGGCAGGTTACGGTCGGTGCTGTGCCAATGCAGGTGGGGCGCGGCGTCGTTCTCAGCTTTGAGGACATGACAGGGGTCGAGGAATCGAGCCAGATCCGACGCGACTTCGTGGCGAACGTGAGCCACGAATTGCGCACCCCGCTGACTGCCCTTCTTGGCTTTGTCGAAACCCTCAAAGGGGCGGCCCGCGACGACCCCGAGGCCCGGAACCGGTTCCTGGGCATCATGGAGAAAGAGGCCGGTCGCATGGCAAGACTGGTCGACGACCTTCTCTGGCTCAGCCGGGTGGAACAGGAAGAGCGGATGCGCCCGCGCGACATGGTGGACCTGTCCGCCATATTGGACCGGGTCGTGGCGGCAATTACCCCCGTGGCAGAAAAGGCCGGCGTCTGCCTCGTGGTCAAGAGGCCAGTAGCCCATGCAAAAACCCAACTCGAAGAAACCGAGGCCGGAACACGGGCCGGAACCCAAGCCGAAACCCGGGCCGGTGCCTTGGCCGGCGCGATACCCGCAACCTTTCCCGAGATCCCGGGCGATGGCCGTCAGTTGCAGCAGGTCATCACCAACCTGATTGAGAACGCGGTCAAGTATGGTGGCAACGACAAGCAGGTCGAGATCGCCCTGTCCGGCCCGATAGACGAGCCGAGCTTGCGGTCCAAGGGCGTCCGGATCTCTGTCACCGACCACGGAGAGGGAATCGCCCCCCACCATATTCCCCGCCTGACCGAGCGATTCTACCGCGTCGATAACCACAGGTCGCGCGAAATGGGGGGGACGGGACTAGGGCTTGCGATTGTGAAGCATATTGTGAACCGGCATCGCGGGCGACTTCGGATCGACAGCGAACTAGGAAAAGGTAGTCGTTTCATGGTCATCCTGCCTCTGGAATAAACCTTACCTTGGGTCACTTTGGGGCCGGATATTTGGGTTAAAGTGGACTGTCACATAACCTTTACAAAAATGTCACAAAAGGTTGGTGCAGGGGGCCTAGCAGGTCGTCAGAGATCGCCGGTTCGCGTGCGGTCTGACAAACGGAATTACAGGAGCATCATATGTCCTTCGTGAAACTGGCCGCCTCTGCGCTGGCCATCTCTGCAGCGCTCGCAACTTCGGCTGCGGCCCGTGACAACGTCCAGGTCGCCGGTTCGTCCACCGTCCTGCCCTACGCCTCGATCGTGGCAGAATCCTTTGGCGAAAACTTCGACTTCCCGACACCCGTTGTTGAATCCGGCGGTTCCTCTGCTGGTCTGGCCCGCTTCTGTGAAGGCGTCGGCGAGAACCAGATCGACATCGCCAATGCATCACGCGCCATCCGCGAGCGTGAGATCGAAGCCTGTGCCGCCAACGGCGTGACCGACATCATCGAAGTCCGCATCGGCTACGATGGGATCGTTTTCGCATCCGACATCAATGGCGCGTCTTTCGCCTTTACTCCGTCTGACTGGTTCCTGGCTCTGGCCCCGATGATCGTCGTTGACGGTGCCGTGGTCGAGAACCCCAACACCAACTGGAACCAGGTCAACCCCTCGCTCCCCGACCAGGAAATCCTGGCCTTCATCCCCGGCACCCGTCACGGCACACGTGAAGTGTTCGAAGAGCAGGTTCTGGCAGCTGGCTGCGAAGCCACAGGCGCCCTGGAAGGCATGATCGCTGCGGGCATGTCCGAGGACGACGCTGAGGACGCCTGCATTGCAGTGCGCACCGACGGCATCTCGATCGACATCGACGGTGACTACACCGAGACCCTGGCCCGCATCGGCTCGAACCCGAACGGCATCGGCGTCTTTGGTCTGGCCTTCTACGAAAACAACACCGACAGCCTTCAGGTTGCGACCATGAACGGCGTCGTTCCCACCGTCGCAGCCATCGCATCGGCTGAGTACCCCGTGTCGCGTCCGCTGTTCTTCTACATCAAGAAGGCTCACATCGGCGTCATCCCCGGCCTGAAGGAATACGCTGAGTTCTTCGTGTCCGACGACATGGCTGGCCCGTCCGGCCCGCTGGCCCAGTACGGCCTCGTGTCTGATCCCGAGCTGGCCGCTACTCAGGCCATGATCGCAGCAGAAGAGACCTTGGGCGACATGTAATCGCCTTTCGGGGGGCGGCGTCCAGCCGCCCTCCAACCTCAAGATTTGACTACCTGGAGCTGACATGTCCGCATTTTGGATCACCTTGATCGTCTTGATCCTTGCTGCCGTCGGCTTTGTTGTGGGTCGTGGCCGCGCCATGCAGTCGGCAGATGGAAACATCCGCAACCTTCACTCCCTCCCGGTTTATTACGGCAGCAACGTGGCCATGATGGCGGCGGTTCCCGCTCTTCTGCTGCTGGCCTTGTGGCTGTTTGCCCAGCCGCTGACGCTGAACAGGATGATCGCGCCGATGATCACCTCGGTCGAGGCGGGCGATAGCGGCACCCTTGGCCTTGTCCTGAGCGATGTGCGGCGCGTGGCCGATGGCCTTGATCTGGCCGTAAGCGAAGGCGTTCTGACCGAAGAATCCGCCCGCGACATCCGCACCGAATTCACCGATGTACGGGAACGCCTGTCGCAGGTCGGCGTTGCGCTGGGTTCCGATGTCAGCCGCGAAACCCTTTCGGCCGCCCAGCGGTATCGGGCCCTTTCCAAGGCGGGTAGCTTTTTGATGTTGGTGGCCGTTATTGGCCTTGCGTTGATTGGGGCAGCCTTTGCATTGTCGCGGACGAACCGCGATTTCCGGGCCCGCAACGTGGTTGAGTCCGGCATCAAGATCGTCCTGATCGCCGCGTCCTGTATCGCCATCCTGACGACGGTTGGCATCGTCCTGTCGCTGATTTTCAATACGATAAAGTTCTTTGGACTATATCCGGCGAGCGAGTTCTTCTTTGGCCTGACCTGGGCGCCGTCCTTTGGTGGCGGGTCTGAGCTTGGCATCCTGCCGCTCTTGTGGGGCACGTTCTACATCTCGCTCATCGCCTTGGCGGTTGCCGTGCCGATCGGTCTTTTTGCCGCCATCTACCTGTCCGAATACGCCACCCCGAAGGTGAGGGCCATCGCCAAGCCACTGCTTGAGGTCCTCGCCGGTATCCCGACCATAGTTTACGGTCTTTTCGCCTTGCTGACGGTCGGACCGCTTCTGGTCAACGTGTTCGGCGAAGGCGGAGTCCTGGGTGTGACCTGGATGGGCGGTGGTACGGCGGTCATGACTGCGGGCCTTGTCATGGGCATCATGCTGATCCCCTTCGTGTCCTCTTTGTCAGACGACATCATCAACGCGGTGCCCCAGTCGATGCGGGACGGATCGCTTGGCCTTGGCGCGACACGCTCTGAAACGGTGCGCCAGGTGGTTCTTCCTGCCGCTTTGCCGGGGATCGTCGGCGCTATCCTTTTGGCCGCGTCGCGCGCTATTGGTGAGACGATGATCGTTGTTCTGGGGGCAGGGGCCGCCGCGCGTCTGTCGCTGAACCCGTTTGAGGCGATGACGACCGTGACCGCCAAGATCGTCAGCCAGCTGACTGGCGACGCCGATTTTTCCTCGCCCGAGGCGCTGGTCGCCTTTTCATTGGGCATGACCCTCTTTGTCATCACATTGGGCCTGAACATCTTTGCCCTCTGGATAGTCCGCAAGTACCGGGAGCAGTACGAATGACCGACGCAAGCGCAGACAGGTCCGCCGACGGGCACAGCCGCGCCAAGACATCCTTGCTGCAACTGGATGTGCGGACGAAAAAGCGCAACGCGGCCGAGGCCCGGTTTAAGGCCTATGGCGTTGTCGCTATTGCCATTGGGTTGTTCTTCCTGATCGCCCTTCTGACAGCCATTGTATCGAACGGAACGCGGGCCTTTACCCAAACCTTCGTGACGATGGACGTGACGCTTGATGCGCAAAAGCTGGATCCAGATGGCACCGGTGATCCGGAAGTCATCTCCAAGACCACGACCTTTGGTTATGGCGGCATCATTGACGCGGCACTGGAACAGACCCTCGCCGCCCGTGGCATCACGACTGAGATTGCCGTGGGTGATCTTGACCAGATGCTGTCCTCGGGTGCTGCCGCAGAGATCCGCCGGGCAGTGCTGGATGATACATCCCTTGTCGGGCAGACGGTCACGTTCGAGGTCCTCGCCTCGAGCCGGGTAGACGGATACCTCAAGGGCCGCGTGACCCGCGAAAGTCTGGCCCGCGATCGCAACCTGTCGCCCGAGCATCTGGACGTGGTCGACGCCCTGCAAGAGGCCGGGCTGGTGGAGCGACGGTTCAATTGGGCCTTCATCACCGGGTCGGACGCTTCTGAATCCCGGCCTGAACAGGCAGGTATCGGTGTGTCGATGATTGGCAGCTTCTTCATGATGCTGGTGGTTCTGGTCCTATCCTTGCCCATCGGCGTCGCGACCTCGATCTATCTGGAAGAGTTCGCCCCACAGAACAGGATCACCGACTTTATCGAGGTGAATATCTCGAACCTCGCGGCCGTGCCGTCTATTGTGTTTGGTATCCTTGGCTTGGCGATCTTTATCCAGGTGGCGCATCTGCCCCAGTCGGCCCCGCTTGTGGGTGGCCTCGTGCTGACGTTGATGACGCTGCCGACGATTATCATCTCGACCCGGGCCAGCCTCAAATCGGTGCCTCCGTCAATCCGGGACGCGGCTTTGGGGGTAGGGGCCTCCAAGATGCAGTCGATCTTCCACCATGTCCTGCCGCTGGCCATGCCAGGCATTCTGACGGGAACGATCCTTGGTCTGGCACAAGCCCTGGGTGAAACCGCGCCCTTGCTGCTGATCGGGATGGTGGGCTTTATCGCTTCGAACTATCCTGACGGGATCGCCGAAGGCTTCTTGTCGCCAAACTCGGCCATGCCAGCCCAGATTTATGAATGGGCGAAGCGTGCCGATCCGGCGTACTATGAACGCGCATGGGGGGGCATTATCATCCTGCTCCTCTTCCTGATGACGATGAACATCATCGCCATTCTTCTTCGTCGCCGCTTTGAGCGCCGCTGGTAAGCGAAAGGGGCTGAACATGAACGACATGAGACTGATCGAAAGAGCCGTGGACATGAATGACATCAAGATCTCGGCCCGTAACGTGCAGGTCTATTACGGCGACACCCACGCCATCAAGGACGTGGACGTCGACATCGCCGACAAGACCGTCACCGCGTTTATCGGGCCGTCCGGCTGCGGCAAGTCGACGTTTTTGCGCACGCTTAACCGTATGAACGACACGATTGCCTCCTGCCGGGTCGAAGGCAAGATTCTGATCGATCAGGAGGATATCTACGATCCTCGCGTCGATCCCGTACAGCTTCGCGCCAAGGTGGGGATGGTGTTCCAAAAGCCCAATCCCTTCCCCAAATCGATCTACGACAACGTGGCCTATGGTCCCAAGATCCACGGTCTGGCCCGTAGCAAGGCGGATCTGGACGAGATCGTGGAAAAGGCGCTTCGTCGCGGTGCGATCTGGGATGAGGTCAAGGACCGCCTTCAATCCCCCGGCACTGGCCTGTCTGGCGGTCAGCAGCAGCGTCTGTGCATCGCCCGCGCTGTCGCGACAGAGCCTGAGGTGCTGTTGATGGACGAACCCTGTTCGGCCCTTGACCCCATCGCCACCGCCCAGGTCGAAGAATTGATCGACGAATTACGCCAATCCTATTCAGTGGTCATCGTCACCCATTCGATGCAGCAGGCCGCCCGGGTCAGCCAGAAGACCGCCTTCTTTCACCTCGGAAACATGGTCGAATACGACGAGACAGGAAAGATATTTACCAATCCAGAAGATCCACGCACTGAAAGTTACATTTCCGGCCGTATCGGCTAAGGAGAACGTCAATGAACGAACAGCATATTGCCTCGGCCTACGACCGGGATCTTGACGCCATTCAGGCCATGATCATCAAGATGGGCGGCCTTGTAGAGGCGGCGATCATCGACGGGACCAAATCGCTGGAAACCCGAGACGTGGAACTGGCCGAAAAGGTCCGGGCGGGTGACAAGGTCATCGACGATCTGGAAGAGCGGATCAACGAAGAGGCGGCCCGCACCATTGCCTTGCGGGCGCCGGTATCCAAGGATCTGCGGATCATCCTGTCGGTGCTCAAACTTGCCGCCAGCCTTGAGCGGGTCGGTGACTACGCCAAGAACATCGCCAAGCGGACTTCGGTTCTGGCCGAAATGCGGCCGATCACCGGGTCTGACGCCACCCTGCGCCGGATGGGCCGCGAGGTTCAGATGATGCTCAAGGACACGCTGGACGCCTTTATCCACCGTGACGCCAAGCTGGCCGAGGACGTCTTGATGCGCGATCAGGACGTGGACCAGATGTACAACGCCCTGTTCCGCGAATTCCTGACCCACATGATGGAAGACCCGCGCAACATCACCGCCTGTATGCATCTGCATTTCATCGCCAAGAACGTGGAACGCATGGGCGATCTGGTTACCAATATGGCCGAGCAGGTGGTCTATCTGACCACAGGCTCCATGCCCGAAGAGAACCGCCCCAAGGGTGATCGTACCTCCTACATCAGCAGCAGCAAACCGGAGTAGCCGTCATGCGGACGTCTCAGCCTCATGTGTTGATCGTCGAGGATGAACCAGCACAACGCGAAGTGCTGAGTTACAACCTGGAAGCGGAAGGGTTCCGCACCAGCAAAGCGGAAAATGGCGAAGAGGCCCTTATGATGGTGTCCGAAGAGACACCAGACGTCATTGTTCTGGACTGGATGTTGCCTTCAGTGTCGGGCATCGAGGTGTGTCGCCAGCTCAAGACCCGGGCCGAAACCAAGGGCGTTCCGATCATCATGTTGTCGGCCCGTTCCGAAGAGGTCGACAAGGTCCGCGGCCTTGAAACCGGCGCTGACGATTATGTGGAAAAGCCTTATTCAGTCAGTGAACTTATGGCCCGCGTGCGCACGCAGCTTCGCCGTGTTCGCCCTTCGACCGTGGGTGAGGTTCTGACCTTCGAGGACATCATCCTCGACGCAGAAACCCACCGCGTCACCCGCGACGGGCAATCGCTCAAGCTTGGCCCGACCGAGTTTCGCCTGCTGTCCACTTTTATGGAAAAGCCCGGCCGCGTCTGGAGCAGAGAGCAGCTTCTGGACCGCGTCTGGGGCCGCGACATCTATGTCGATACCCGCACCGTGGACGTCCACGTGGGTCGCCTGCGCAAGGTGCTGGGCCAGCATGGCGGGCAGGACCTGTTGCGCACAGTCCGGGGATCGGGCTACGCGCTGGGATAACGCTTTTGGCCAAGGTTGGGGGCTTGCATCGGGGCCGGTTTCCCGTCCAATCTGGCCGACATGAGCAATCCTGATCCCGCTTTCGCCCCCGCCGAATACGCCGACCGCATCGCCCGCACCCGAGCCGCCATGGCCGCCAAGGGGATCGAGGTTCTTCTGGTCACCGACCCGTCTAACATAGCCTGGCTGACCGGCTATGATGGCTGGTCCTTCTACGTCCATCAGGGGGTCATTATCGGCCCCGAAGGATACCCGCTGTGGTGGGGCCGCGCTATGGACGGGGCAGGGGCGCGGCGCACCGTTTTCATGTCCGACGATCACATCCATGGCTATGATGACAGCTACGTCCAGAACCCCGACAAACACCCGATGGAGGATCTGTCGCGCCTCTTGTCAGCCCAAGGGTGGGAGGGCAAATGGCTTGGCCTTGAAATGGATAATTACTATTTCAGTGCAGCGGCTTACAAGTCTATCCTAAAGCACTGCGTCAAGGCGTCTCTTGTCGACGCAACTGGCCTTGTGAACTGGCAGCGGGCGGTAAAGTCCCCGACCGAAGTGACCTATATGCGCCGGGCCGCGGCCATCGTCACCGCCATGCATGCCTGCATCCGGGATCTGGCCGAGCCGGGCTTGCCCAAGAACGAATTGGTGGCCGAGATCACCCGGATCGGCATTCGCGGCGTCGACGGCCATTGGGGCGACTATCCGGCGATCGTGCCAATGGCGCCCTCTGGCCTTGATGCAACCGCGCCGCACCTGACATGGGACGCCACGCCGCTAAGGTCCGGCGAGGCCACGTTCTTTGAGATTGCCGGTGTCTATCGTCGCTATCATTGTCCCCAAAGCCGAACCCTGTTCCTTGGCACACCGCCCGTCCACTACCTGCGGGCGGCCGAGGCTGTGGGGGCCGCGACCGAGGAGGTTCTGGGCTTTGCCAAGCCGGGCGTCACCTGCGGCGCCGTGGCTGACACCTTCAACGCTGCCTTGGCCCGACACGGATTTACCAAGGACAGCCGCTGTGGCTATGCCATTGGCCTCAGCTACCCGCCGGACTGGGGCGAGCGGACGATGTCGCTGCGGCCCGGCGACCCTTCGGTATTGGAGCCCGGGATGACCTTCCACTTCATGCCCGCACTCTGGCTGGACGATGGCGGGGTCGAGATCACCGAACCCATCCTGATCACCGAGGACGGCTGCGAGGCCCTGTGTGACACCCCCGGCGGACTGGTTGTGAAACCATGACTCTGATCGACGGGCTGCAATACGCCAACTGGTCTGAAACGGTGTTTCGGCAGATGCGGGCAGGGGGGGTGGATGCGGTGCACGCCACCATCACCTATCACGAAACCTTCCGCGAGACGGTCCTGAACATCGAGGCCTGGAACCGCTGGTTCGAACAGTTTCCGGACCTGATCTTTCAGGGCCGCACCGCCGCCGACGTCGATCTTGCCCGCGCGACGGGGCGCACCGCGATCTTCTTCGGTTCTCAGAACCCGAGTTGCATCGAGGATGACATCGGCCTGGTCGAGGTGCTGCACACCCTTGGCCTGCGGTTCATGCAACTGACCTACAACAACCAGTCCTTGCTCGCTTCGGGCTGCTACGAGGCCGAGGATACCGGGCTGACCCGCATGGGCAAGGCCGTGGTGGCCGAGATGAACCGCGTTGGCCTTGTCGTGGATATGAGCCACTCAGGTGAGCGCTCGACCCTTGCCGCCATCGAACACAGCACGCGGCCTATCTCCATCACCCATGCCAACCCGGCAAGCTGGCACCCGGCGCTGCGCAACAAATCCGACACTGTGCTAAGGTCGCTGGCCGAAAGCCGCGGGATGCTGGGCTTTTCCATCTATCCGCATCACCTGAAAGACGGCAGCGACTGCACCTTGGACGCGTTTTGTCAGATGATCGCCCGAACGGCCGAACTGATGGGGGTAGGGCGCATCGGTATTGGCACCGACCTGTGCCAGGACCAGCCCGACAACGTGGTAACCTGGATGCGCAACGGGCGTTGGACCAAGGATACCGACTTTGGCGAAGGCAGCGCGGCTGCACCCGGCTTCCCGCCTATGCCCGACTGGTTTCAGGACAACCGCCATTTCGGCGCCATCGCCGCTGGTCTGGCGGATGTCGGCTTTGACACTGCCGAGGTGGCGCAGATCATGGGCGGCAACTGGCGCGCATTTTTTGAGGTGAGCTTTGGCCGCACGGCCGCATGAGGACAGAATGACGAAACTCAATATCAGCGCCGCCCAGATGGTGGCCAAGGCACGGGCCCGGATCGAAGAGGTCAGCACACAGGACGCCATCGCATTGGTCGGGGATCCGGACACCGTGATCGTCGACATCCGCGACATTCGTGAACGCAAACGCACGGGGCATATACCCGGCAGTATCCATGCACCGCGTGGGATGATCGAATTCTGGGTCGACCCGGACAGCCCGTACTACAAGGACGTCTTTGGACAAGACAAACGCTACATCTTTCACTGCGCATCGGGCTGGCGATCAGCGCTGACCGTGGCCACGCTGCAGGACATGGGTTTCGAGGCCGCACATCTTAAAGATGGATTCAGCGACTGGGTCAGCGCAGGGGGGCCTGTGGACACGGATGACAAGTAAGGTGATGGGCCTGTAAAATATGGATCAGCTTTCGGAGCCTCCGGCCAAAATCCGTTAGTCCGGTATTCGCATAATAAGTATTATGGTAAATATACGATGTGCAACCCCATGAAACTGTTTTGACCAACGGCCCAATGCTGCTAGATCAGTCAAAGCGGCGCTTTTCCGCCATTTCCATACGACCTCAACCTAACGTGCCGCCTACGGTTTCTGCAATTACGGACTATCCTGATGAGCGCCGATCTGATTACTCACCTCGACCGGATGACCAATGCGGCGAGCGCCGAAGTTTTGTGGAAGCTTCACTGCGAAAAGATGGCGTCATACGGGTTTGATCGACTGATCTACGGCTTTACGCGCTACCGCACCTCAAGTTCGCTTGGCGATCCGCAGGACTTTATGCTTCTGACCAATCAATCAAAGGACTACATTGAACCCTTTGTGAATGATGGACATTATTTTCACGCACCGATGATCAAATGGGCGCTGGAGAATGACGGAGCCTGCAGCTGGTCATGGATGGCGGGTTTGGCGAAACACGGCGCGCTGACCAAGGACGAGCTGCGGGTCGTGGACTTCAACATCAACAAGGGCGTCACAGCCGGATACACCGTCAGCTTTCGATCGATCTCGGCCCGGTCCAAGGGGGCCATCGCATTGACCGCACGCCGCGGCATGACACAGGACGAGGTTGATGCAATCTGGGCCGAACATCACGAAGCGCTCATGGTGATGAACAACGTGGCGCATCTCAAGCTGCTTACCCTGCCCTACGTTGGCACCAGAACGTTGACCAAGCGGCAGCGCGAAGTGCTGGAATATGTTGGCGATGGCAAAACAACACAGGATACCGCCTTTCTGCTGGGCCTGACCGCCGCGACTGTGGAAAAGCACCTTCGCCTTGCCCGTGAGGCCCTGGATGTCGAGACGACAGCACAAGCCGTTCTAAAAGCGGCGTTTTACAATCAGATGTTCATTGTAGATCTTTGATCTGTCGTAATTTCCTTACAAATGACGTTGCGGCGTAGGTCATTTTCCTGCGCAAGGTAAGGTTTACCCTACTAGTCATCTTGTGCGCTTCACGACATTCTGACCGTGTTCCGTGAGTGGTGGCCTTTGGCCATGGAACCGCGGGTCGGGGGACTGTGATTTCAGCCAACTCTGGCCCGCATTTTCCGGGCGACCGGCGTCCCAAGCCTTCTTTCTGGGGTTTTGGGATAACCTGTGGGGGGACCGAATCTTATCCCCAGATCGGTCGAAACCCATTGGCGGCACTGCGTTCTCCCGATGCAGTGCCGCCAGTTTTTCGTCAGACTATCCCCAGTCTGAACGAGATATGGCCCGCAACTGCTTGCGGGCCATATTCGTTTTGGCAGTCAGGGCTGTTCGCCCAAGGTGGTGTAGAAAGCTTAGCCTTTGGCGACCTTGGCCACTTCGGCGGCAAAGTCTTCTTCGACCTTTTCGATGCCTTCACCAACTTCGATCCGGATGAAACCGGTCACTTCGACACCAGCTTCTTTGGCGGCGGCGGCAACGGTCAGGTCCGGGTTCACGACGAATGCCTGGCCAAGAAGGGTCACTTCGGCAAGGAACTTCTGCATCCGGCCGACAATCATCTTTTCGATCACGGCTTCGGGCTTGCCGCTTTCGCGGGCCTGCTCGGTCAGGACGTTCTTCTCACGCTCGACCAGCGCCGGGTCCAGATCCGCTTCGCCCAGCGAGGCTGGGTTGGCAGCAGCGACGTGCATCGCGATCTGACGACCGATACCGTTGTCGGCACCGCTCAGCGCAACCAGCACGCCGATTTTGCCCATGCCATCGGCTGCGGCGTTGTGGACGTAGGAGACGACGGTGTCACCTTCGAGGACGGCCATCCGACGCAGGGTCATGTTCTCGCCGATTTTGGCGATGGCATCGGTCAGCACGGTTGCGACGGGCTTGCCGTTCATGTCGGCGTTTGCCAGCGCCTCGACATCCGAAACGGTCAGGGCGGTTGTGGCGATACCACCGACCATGGCCTGGAATTCGGCGTTCTTGGCGACGAAGTCCGTTTCAGAGTTCACTTCGACGGCGACGCCTTTGCCACCGGAAACGGCGACGCCGACAAGGCCTTCTGCCGCGGTGCGGCCGGATTTTTTGGCAGCCTTGGCCAGACCCTTGGTCCGGAGCCAGTCAACGGCGGCTTCCATATCGCCATTGGTCTCGGTCAGGGCCTTTTTGGCGTCCATCATGCCTGCGCCGGTGGATTCGCGCAGTTCCTTCACCATGCTCGCTGTGATCGACATGAGCCTTCTCCTTGGATGGGGTGTGTTTCTCGCAAGGCGTTTACGCCCTGCGAGGTATCAGTTTTGCGACAATCAGCCTTGCTTATTCAGCGGCAGCTTCTGCAGCGACGCTAGCCTCAGCGGCCAGTTCGGCCTCTGCCAGCTCTTCCATCTCGCCCAAGTCAACGCCTGCGGCGCCGAGCTGAGCGCTCATGCCGTCAAGGGCTGCGCGGGCGGCAAGGTCGCAATAGAGCGTGATGGCGCGGGCTGCGTCGTCGTTGCCTGGGATGATGTAGTCGACACCAGCGGGCGAGCAGTTGCTGTCGACGACAGCCACGACCGGGATGCCAAGCTTCTTGGCTTCGAGGATGGCGAGGTCTTCCTTGTTCACATCAACGATGAACAGAAGGTCAGGCACGCCGCCCATTTCGCGGATACCACCCAGCGAGGCTTGCAGTTTGCCCTGCTCGCGCTCCATGCCAAGACGCTCTTTTTTGGTCAGGCCGGCAAAGCCGTTGGCAGCGGCTTCGTCGATCTGCTTAAGGCGGGCGATGGACTGGGACACAGTCTGCCAGTTGGTCAGCGTGCCGCCGAGCCAGCGGTGGTTCATGTAGAACTGTGCGGACTTTTCTGCGGCATCGGCGATGGCCTTCTGGGCCTGACGCTTGGTGCCGACGAACAGAACGCGGCCGCCCTTGGCGACGGTGTCACGCACGACCTGCAGGGCCTGGTCCAGCATCGGGACGGTCTGGGTCAGGTCAAGGATGTGGATCCCGTTGCGCGAGCCGTAAATAAACTGCTCCATGCGGGGGTTCCAGCGTGCGGTCTGGTGGCCGAAGTGAACGCCAGCTTCCAGCAGCTGACGCATGGTGAACTCGGGAAGAGCCATGGTCGTATCCTTTCCGGTTTTAAACCTAGGGCGAAGGGTGAGGAGCGTTGTGCTCCAACCGGTGGACCGCCGGGGATGTCTCTCCCGAAAGCCCGCCTTCGCCTGTGAAGTGCGCGTGCCTTAGTCGGGCCGCGCGCCATTGTCCAGCACAAAGGGGCAAAAAGCCCCCCTGCCCTGCAATACCTAGAGGAAAACCCGCTCGATGAACCACCACGTGCCGATCACCGCGATGCCGAGCGAGGCGGGAATGGTGACGATACGGCGGTAGGCGTCGATCTGGTCGCGGTTGATGACCGACAACAGGCTAAGCCCGAAGAGAACAGCCAGCGGCACAAAGAAATTGGCCAAGGCAATCTCGCCCAAGAGCGGGCCACCTAGGAAATCCGGCTGGGTCAGCGTCAGCACCGAAAGGATCACGGCGATACCCGTGGCCACACCGTATCCCACCATCGCTGTGTTTGCGTTCCCCCGCCCTTCGTCGATGCGGATCGCCTCGCGCACACAAAGGAAGGCGACAGCGATGACGGCCAGCTGCCCAAGCTCTACCCCGATGTTAAAGCCGATCAGGGCGGGCACGAAAGACCCCGGCGGCAGGCCAAACTCGCCCAGCACGCTGGCAAAGCCCAGGCCGTGCAACAAGCCAAAGCCAAAGACAACCAGCGGCCGCCAGCGGCTCAGCCCCCGGCTGGTAATGTTCTCGATCGCGACAAAGGCGATCGAGGCCGCGATCAGTGGCTCAACGATGCTGCCCGGGATGCTGACATAGCCAAGCGCGGCCAGGGCAAGCGTGATGGTATGGGCCAGCGTAAAGGCGGACACCTGCCACAGCAGCGGACCCAGCTGGGTCGAAAGGAAGAAAAGGCCCAGCACGAACAGGATGTGGTCAAGGCCCAGCGGAACGATGTGGTCAAAGCCCACAGGGATATAGTTGATAAAAGTCTGCAGCGGTCCGGCCTGATCGCCACCGCTTAGCGTGATCGGATCGGACAGGGCCCCGGCCTCAAGGAAACCGTCGTAGGGTGCCTCTACCCCCATCTGGCGGATGACCAGCGTGCCAAAGGCTCTGTCCCAACCGACGACCACCGTTTCGGCCCCCTCGGGGATGGCGGCGGTAAAGCGCAGGACGGACGGGCGGATCAGTTCGATGTCTCGAACGGCCGGGATTTCAACGCCGACAAGCTCGGGCGTGACCATGGCGCCGCCAATCTCAATCGTGATGCGCTGCGCCATTTCGGGCCAGAACGCCGCAAACCGGGCTTCCAGCTCGGCGGGTGGCAGCGCGCGGAGGGTGTCGTAGGTATCGGCCTCTGCGGCATCGTTGGTGTTGGACACCGTCGCAAGATCAATGCCCGCAACATAGCTTTCAAGGTTAGCCGAAACTTCGAACTCCAGCTGGTCATCGACCTGGGTCATATCGGCGATCGCCGGCATGACCTCATGGGCATTTGCCAATGACGCTAGCGTGAACCACAGCGCAAGCGCGCTTGACATCACCGCCGCGAGGGACACCCTACCCGTAACCCGAAAGGAACTCATCATGTCTCGCCTCGCTTTTGCTGCACTTGCCTTGGCTTCTACCGTTTCAGGCCCGCTTCAGGCACATGAACTATGGATAGAACCTCTGGACTGGATGGTCGAGTCGGACGGTAGCCTTAGTGCCAATCTTGTCAACGGGCAGTCCTTCAACGGCCTGCGCCTTGCCTATTTTCCGAACCGCATCATGACCTTCGATGTCCGTCTTGGGGATCAGGTCGTTCCCGTGACCGCGCGCCTTGGATCAACGCCAGCGCTTGAGATGCCTGCCTTGGGCGACGGTCTGCATGTGGCGAAATATGTCTCGACCGTCTCGACGGTCAGCTACACGTCCTGGGACAAGTTCCTGTCGTTTGCCGAACACAAGGACCTTGGCGATGTGACCGCGATCCGCGATGCCCAGGGGCTGCCCGAAGAGGGTTTTGCCGAGGCCTACACACGGTTCTCCAAATCGCTGATCGGGGTAGGCTCTGCCGCTGGTACCGACACGGTCCTGGGTCTTGAGACAGAACTTGTGGCCCTGGCCAATCCCTACACCGACGATATGTCTGACGGTCTGCATGTGCAGTTATTCTATCAGGGCGACGTCCGGGCCAATGAACAGGTGGAACTGTTTGACCGCGCCCCCGATGGCACGGTCGAGATCACCCGCCTGCGGACCGATGATGAAGGCATCGTCGTTTTGCCTGTCGCGCCGGGCCATAGCTACATGGCTGACGCGGTCGTCCTGCGCCTGCCCTCGCCCGAACTGGCCGAAGAGACCGGTGCCGTCTGGGAAAGCCTCTGGGCCAATCTGACCTTTACTGTTCCCGGCTGATCGTACCTAACGGTGCTGATCGATCAGGATGGGGTTGCCGTCTGGATCGGTGATCATGATATGGGCAGGTCCCGTCGTGTCGGGATCGGCTGAGGCATCAAGGGTAAGCCCCTGATCCATAATGGCCTTTTGCAGATCGCGCACGTCCTCGAATTCATCCAGCGGCTGCGCCTCTTGCGACCAGCCGGGGTTGAACGTCAGCATGTTCTTGTCGAACATGCCCTGAAACAGGCCGATGAGGTGCCCGTCGGGATTACGTAGGATAAGATAGTTGTGGGCCATATCGCCGCCCGCAGGCTCAAACCCCAACGATTTGTAGAACGCCGCCGATGCCGCAAGGTCCTTGACGGCAAGGCTGATGGAAAACGCACCTAGTTTCATAACGGAACCTCCATTTTTGCCCCTCAAGGCTACAGCATGGCGGCAGATTCACCTAGCAAACCCTTGCGCCCTTTGTCGGGGCGGGTCACAACCGCGTCATGCAGACCGCCCCTGACATTCTTTGCATCGGATCCGTCCTTTGGGACATCATCGGGCGGACCGCCTCGCATATGCGGGTGGGCTCTGACGTGCCGGGGCGGATCACGCGCCTGCCGGGTGGGGTTGCGATGAACATCGCCATGACCTTGCGCCGCTTTGGACTGCATCCTGCCTTGCTGACCGCGATCGGTGTTGACGCCGAAGGCGAGGAGCTGGTGGCCAAAGCCGCCCGCATGGGTCTGAACACCGATCACATCTACCGATCTAGCGACCTGCCCACCGACATGTATATGGCCATCGAAGGGGCCAACGGCCTGATCGCTGCCGTAGCCGATGCCCATTCGCTCGAGGCCGCCGGGGACAAGATCCTTGGGCCGATGTCCAACGGTGCCCTCGGAACCGCAGCGGCACCCTGGGATGGGCTGGTGGCGCTGGATGGCAATCTGACGGAAGAGCTGTTGCAGCAAATCGCGACCTCCCCCCTGTTCGCCAAGGCTGACCTTCGGGTCGCCCCCGCCAGTCCGGGCAAGGCCGAACGCCTGTTGGCTTTGCTGGGCCATCCGACAGCGACCCTTTATGTGAACCTCGAAGAGGCCGGGTTGCTGTGCCAGACAGAATTCACCTCTTCCGACGCCGCGGCAACAGCGCTTGTGGCACGGGGGGCCTTCAGGGCTCTGGTCACGGACGGGGGGCGGTCGGCGTCCGTCGGGACGGCCGAAGGCACGCTCACCCAGACCCCGCCCAATGTGCTGGTGACCCGCGTCACCGGGGCGGGTGATACCTTCATGGCCGCCCATATTGCGTCCGAGGTACAGGGCCTCGATGGCCCCGCCGCCCTCGCCCGCGCGCTGAAGGCCGCCGCCACCTATGTATCGGGAGAGATGCCCCTTTGACCCAGCGCCAAACACAGACCCGCCCCATACCGATGACCTTTTCGCCCGAGGTGGCCGAAGCTCGCGCAAACGGCACCCCGCTGGTGGCGCTGGAAAGCACGATCATCACCCATGGGATGCCCTTTCCCCAGAACGTCGAAACCGCCCGCAAGGTCGAGGCAGAGGTGCGCGCCCATGGGGCGACGCCCGCCACGATGGCGGTCATGGACGGGGTGCTGCATGTCGGGCTGACATCGGACCAGCTGGACCGATTGGCGGGGCTGGAGGATGTGGCAAAGCTTTCCCGCGCCGATCTGGCGGCCTGCCTCGCCTCGGGCGGTAACGGGGCCACCACGGTGGCCGCCACCATGATCGCGGCGCATGTGGCGGGCATCAAGGTCTTTGCCACCGGCGGCATCGGCGGGGTACATCGGGGGGCCGAGCACAGCTTTGACATCTCGGCCGATCTGCATGAGTTGGCGCAGACGCCCGTCACCGTTGTCGCCGCCGGCGCCAAGGCGATCCTTGACCTGCCTAAGACCTACGAGGTGCTTGAAACCCTTGGCGTGCCTGTCATCGCCTTTGGCCAGGACTGCCTGCCCGCGTTCTGGTCCGCCACCTCTGACATGAAGGCCCCCTTGCGGATGGACCGCCCGCGCGAGATTGCCGCCGCCCATGTAATGCGCGGCAGGCTTGGGGTGCCGGGTGGCCAGCTTGTCGCCAACCCGATTCCGGCGCGAAACCAGATCCCGGCCGAAGAACTCGCCCCGGTCATCCTGCAAGCGCTGGCCGAGGCCGAGGCGCAGGGCATCGCATCTAAGGCGGTGACGCCTTTCCTTCTGGACCGGATCTTCACCCTGACCGAGGGACGCAGCCTGATCGCCAATGTGGCGCTGGTTCTGAACAACGCCCGGCTTGCGGCCGGGATTGCCGCAGAAATAGGCAACCTCACCAAATAATGGTGATCATGGCACGCAGCGCGTTGCAGCATGGGCAGAGCCGCCTTACATCACTCCTTGAGTGAACCCTGGACGTGTCGCCATGAGTCGTAACGATCCATTACCCCTGCCCGGCCGTCGCAAATCGGGGCTGATCACCGGTCTGCGCAACAATTTTCTTGCCGGTGTCGTGGTGATTGCACCGATCGGCCTGACCGTCTGGCTGATCTGGACCCTGATGGGCTGGATCGACGGATGGGTGCTGCCCTTTGTGCCGGGCCGCTTCAACCCAGAGCAATATATCGGGATCAACCTGCGCGGCGTCGGCGTCATCTTCTTTCTTGCCTTCACCGTTATCGTCGGCTGGATCGCCAAGGGTCTGGTCGGCCGGTCACTCTTGCGTTTTGGCGAAAGCCTCGTAGGGCGGATGCCGATTGTCCGGTCGGTCTATAACGCGGTCAAGCAGATCGCGGAAACCGTGTTTGCCCAGTCAGACACCAGCTTTGACCGGGCCTGCCTGATCGAACATCCGCGCAAGGGCGTCTATGCCATCGCCTTCATCTCGACCACCGCCAAGGGGGAGGTTGATCGCGTGATCCCTCATGAAGAAGAGATCGTGACGGTCTTTATGCCCACGACGCCCAACCCGACCTCGGGCTTTCTGCTGTTCCTGGCACGCTCCGAAATCATCGAGTTGGAGATGTCCGTCGAGGATGCGGCCAAGCTGGTGATCTCGGCGGGCCTTGTCTATCCGGCAGAAGGGCCAAAGCCGTCTTCGGCCAAGGCCATCCCCCTCAAGACCCGCGAGCGCGCGTCCTGATCGCAGGCTGCCTTAATTGAACAGCTCTGTCAGATCGACGGTGCCGCGCTGACCCAGATCGGCGCGGTGCTGCGACAGAAATCCGTCCATCGCCTGCCGCCCGGCCGCCTTGAGGCGGGACAGGATCACCGGCACGGGAATCGTCTTGGTGGCCACGTTCAGGTCATTCATCAACGCGTCATCACTGACGAGGTGAACAAGAACATCCTTCATCGCCCCCTTTGGCATAGACCCCTGCTGGATCAGCCGCTTGACGAAGGAAATCGCCCGCAACTCTCGCAAAAGCGAGGCGTTGAAGCTGATTTCGTTGATCCGGTTCTGGATCGCCCGGGCCTCTTGCGGGACAGCCTCGCGGTAGAGGGGGTTGATGTTCACGATCAGGATGTCGTCTGGCAGATCGGGGGCAAACAAGGGGAACAGGGCCGGGTTGCCGGTATAGCCGCCATCCCAATAGGCCTCGAGCGTGCCGGTTGCGGGGTCTTCAATCTCAACCGCCTGGAACAGGGTCGGCAGGCAGGCCGAGGCAAGCAGTGCCTCTGGCCCGATCTCGTCCCCGGCAAAGACCCGCACCTTGCCGCTGCGAACATTGATGGCGCAGATGTGCAGCTGCGGCCCGTCGTCGGCACAGACCTGATCAAAGCGAAGGGCTGTCACGATCCGCTCTAACGGGCTGCGAACTGCCGGACCATAAAGGTAGGGTGACAACATGCGGGACGTCATGTCGTAGGCCAAATAGGCGGGCGAGGCTTCGATCGCGCGGGCCACGGCCGGGACTGTCGGGGCAAAGGCTGCGATCCAGTCGGAAAAGCGGGTGTCGGTCACCGCCCCCACCTGCTCCCAGAACCAGTTTAGGTTTTCACGCGCGCCCTCGCGCCCGCCCGTCAGCAGACCGGCCTTGAGGGCGGCCGCATTCAAGGCCCCGGCCGAGGTTCCGGCAATTGCCGCAATCTCGATACTGTCATCCTCAAGCAGGCGGTCCAGGACGCCCCAGGTAAAGGCGCCATGCGCGCCTCCGCCCTGCAGGGCGAGGTTGATTCGGGTCGTGGCCTGCGCCTTGCGGCTCACAGGGCTGTCCAGCCGCCGTCCACGCTGATCGTTGTGCCGGTAATCTGGGCCGCCGCGTCCGAACACAGGAACACGGTGGTGCCGCCCAACTGCTCAACCGTGGCGAATTCCTTGGACGGCTGACGTTCGAGCATGACCTTCCGGATCACATCCTCGCGGCTCATGTCGTACTTTTTCATCGTGTCGGGGATCTGCGCCTCGACCAGCGGGGTCAGTACATAGCCAGGGCAAATGGCATTACAAGTGATCGGTTCCTGCGCGGTTTCCAACGCGATGGTCTTGGTCAGGCCCACCACGCCATGCTTGGCCGCGATATAGGCGCTTTTGTATGGAGAAGCGGTCAGCCCATGGGCCGAGGCGACATTGACTACCCTGCCCCATCCGGCCTTGCGCATCATCGGCAAGGCAACGGCGGCGGTGTGAAAGCTGGATGACAGGTTGATGGCGATGATGGCATCCCACTTGTCGGTCGGAAAATCCTCGACAGGGGCCACATGCTGGATGCCTGCGTTGTTCACGAGGATATCGCAACGACCCGCCTCTTCGATCAGGCGGCGGGCATCGGCGCCCTTGGACAGATCGGACTGGATATAGCGGGCGGCGACGCCCGTCTCGGACGCGATCTGGCGGGCGATCTCGTGATCCTCCTCGCGGTCGGTGTAGGAGTTCAGAACCACATCCGCCCCGGCCTGCGCCAGCGACCAGGCGATTCCCAGCCCGATGCCCGAGTTTGATCCCGTAATGACCGCGGTCTTGCCTGCAAGTGTCATCCTGTCCTCCTGCGTGTTACCCAAGGACAGGAATATTGCTGCAACTGCGAAATGTCCAATAACCAAGCCGCGATTCGGTGGTTCATCGGTGAAAGCTGCGGAAAGGCACGCCCAAGCCTCAAAGAAAAAAAACGCCCGCACAAGGCGGGCGCTAAGTTATTGAGGCAGGTTTCATACAGGCAAGAAACCTATCGAGCAGTGACATCTGTATACGCAATAACGCGCCGGGGTCCAAGCTAAAAAATTGATATAGTTCAAGGACACCGCTAGGCTTCTTCCAACGAACGCAGGGAGCGGAAGGATTGTCGCCAAAATGACCGCAGAGTTTTTCTCAACACATCGCACCGGGGCCGCGGCCCTGGCCCTTGTCACAATGACCGGGCTCGCCTGGGCAGAGCCCTCGCACGGCATAGCTATGTATGGGGACCCTGCTCTGCCACCGGATTTTGTATCCCTGCCCTATGCCAACCCCGATGCCCCGACCGGCGGGCGGATCGTGACGGCAGAGGTTGGCAGCTTTGACAGCCTCAACCCCTACATCCTCAAAGGCTCGGTGCCCTGGCAGCTGACCTACTTCATCAGTCAAAGCCTGATGGGCCGCTCCCTCGACGAGCCCTTCAGCCTTTACGGCGTTATCGCCGAAACCATCGAAACCGGGCCGAATCGGGAGTGGGTGGAATTCACCCTCCGCCCCGAGGCCCGATTCTCGGACGGCAGCCCCGTCACGGTAGAAGACGTGATCTGGAGCTATGAGACCCTGGGCACCGTTGGCCACCCCCGCTACCTGGGCTTTTACGCCAAGGTCGACAGCATCGAACAGACCGGTGAGCGGTCGGTGCGGCTGACCTTCAACGTAGAGGACCGGGAACTAGCGCTACTGGCCGGGATTCGCCCGATCCTGCAAAAGGCCCAATGGGACGGCGTGGATTTCGCGGAAAGCGGGCTCGACATCATTCCGATCACCTCCGCCGAATATGTGGTCAGCGATTTCGAGGCCGGGCGTTTCGTCGAACTGACCCGCAATCCCGACTATTGGGGCAACGGCGTGGTGCCCTTCATGAACGGGGTCGGCAACCTCGACACCGTTCGGCTCGAATTCTTTGGGGACGAGACGGCCGCATTTGAGGCGTTCAAGACCGGCGAGGTCAATTCAAACCGCGAATTCAACGTCGCGCGCTGGGAAAGCCAGTACGACTTCCCCCTTGTCCAGTCCGGCGACATCACCCTGTCGGTCTTGCCCCACGAACGGCCCTCGGGGATGACGGGTTTCGTAATGAACACCCGCCGCGACCTATTTTCGGATTGGCGGGTGCGCGAGGCGCTGATCACCGCCTTCAACTTTGAATTCATAAATGAGGCGATAACCGGCAGCGCGCAGCCCCGGATCACCTCCTACTTCTCCAACTCACCGCTTGGCATGCGGCCTGGTCCGGCCGAGGGGCGGGTGCTGGAATTCCTTGAACGCTATTCCGACGCCCTCCTGCCCGGCGCCATTGAAGGCTATGAATTGCCGGTCAGCGATGGAACAGAGCGGAGCCGGGCCGGAACTGCCCGCGCGCTGGAGTTGCTAGAGGAGGCGGGCTGGACGGTTCAGGACGGCACGCTCAAGGATGCGGGCGGTAACGACTTTGCCTTCGATATCCTGCTGCAGACTGGCGCGTCCGAGAATCAGGCCATCATCGACATGTACGTCCAGTCGCTTGGACGGATCGGGATCAGTCCCACCGTCAGCGCCGTCGACGCGGCGCAGTTCAAGGAACGGACGGATGTCTACGACTTTGACATAACCTACTTCCGCCGTGGCCTGTCGCTTAGCCCCGGGAACGAGCAATACCTTTACTGGGGCGCCGAAAACGCTGACAGCCCCGGCGGGCGCAACCTCATGGGGGTCCGCTCCGAGGCGATCGACGGCCTGATCAACCTGCTCCTGACCTCGGAAAGCGGCGATGATTTCCTCGCCGCCACCCGGGCGCTTGACCGGGTCCTGACCTCGGGACGCTATGTCATCCCGATCTACCAATGGAACATCAGCCGGATCGCCCATTCGACGAACCTGCATTACCCCGAAACGCTTCCCATCTTCGGGGACTGGCCGGGCTGGCAGCCGGATGTCTGGTGGTACGAGGAATAACGAAATGAACCGAACCGCCGCGAAACGAAATCATCGTAAACGCTCGTGTAACTGCAACGCTTAGGGGCAAGCAATAGCGATGATTCACCGACGGCCTTTTGGTCTTAAATGGATGCTGCGCCCATGAGCGCTTCGACTATTTTGGAGCACTTGATGGCTGTTATTTGATATATTTTCAGCGACGACATCAGTGACCAATCCAGCGCCATCATCGTCGGCCAGCCCATGGCCAATATCGGCAAATACTCTGAAGTAGGCCTTGAGATGCCTCACCGAGGTATCAGAGTATTTCAAGATTTTGAGCCCACATTCCCCAAGTAAGGCGCTGATTTTGCTGTCCTGATGGTGATATTTCG
>ERZ887849.1350-NODE-1350-length-23452-cov-33.594649_pt1 | contig 23452 bp, 15 predicted proteins | sample MGYA00521267_ERZ887849 | MGnify/ENA primary metagenome ERZ887849 (study PRJEB32303, sample SAMEA104408601) | aquatic metagenome | biome: Brackish water; feature: Pelagic; material: water | place: Baltic Sea | collected 2014-06-06T16:11:00 | depth 2,863 m ... | reverse complement strand
AAACACCGACAAAATCACGAGTGATTTTTTCATAGTTTGAAATTTAGTTAATAGTCTAATAGTTTGGTGGTTACATGTGTATTAACCACTTATAGCGACGTGAATATAACAAAAATTCCTGAAATAGGGTTTTAATGGTGCTTAAACCGCCTATTTTTAACCTCTAAGTGTAAATGGATTATTTAGAAACGAAAAATCTCGTTCTTGAAAGTTTTCCATCAAAACGAGCTTCTAGGTAGTATAAACCTTCAGAGGATTTCTCAAGATTTATTACTTGCGTATTGAGTTCAATCATCCCATCAGATAATTTTCTTCCGTGCATGTCGTAAATAGTAAATGCACTGCCCAAAGGTAATCCCTGAATAAAAAATTGACCGTTATTTGGATTAGGGAATATTATTGCCGACAATGCATTGAATTCATTCAATTCAGCACAAGCATCAACAGTAATGGTTACCGATGAATAACCTGTACAACCATTCGAGTTTGTATAGCTGGCTTCAATAACATGCGTACCCACACCGGCTGCACTCGGATTAAAAGAAGTTCCTGAAATGCCACTTCCGGTAAATGAGGTTCCACTTGGAGACCCTGTTAATTGAACATTGGCATCAGTTAAACAAACCATATTGTCAGTATCGCTCGTAGATACTGTTACCGTTGGATTTTCATATACTACTACAGTCTGAACAGAAGAGCTTGAACCAAATGAATTGGTCACTTCTAATTCAATAATATAAGTGCCTGGAGCATCATATGTATGACTTGGATTTTGACTTTCTGAGGTGTTCCCATCACCCAAATCCCACATCCATGCCGTAGGTTGTTCACTAGAAAAATCCGTTAAAACCAACTCTTCATTCAGGCAAAGTTCATATGAAGAAGGCGTAAATGATGCAACAGGAGGAATTCCCTGAGAGGCTTCACTGAAAAACACTTTAAAGTCATCAAAGTAAAAACCATCTTCTCTCACTCCCCCATCAGATTGTAATCTGAATCGAACATTAATCACTTGACCTAGATAATCACTCATGGAAATTTCTTCAAGAACCCAGTCCGAAAAAGCTCCCTCATAAACAGGCCCTCCCTCAGGCTGCACACTCCCATTAGCACTTGTGCCTGGCACAGTGTAGTTTCCACATTGACCTATCCATGAATTTCCGCCATCTGTTGAAACTTGAAATTGCACATAGTCATAGTCTGCCTCAATATCCCATTTCGCATAAAATGAAATCATTGCTGAAACCGCATTAGTTAAGTCAATTTGATTATCGTATGTGAAATTTTTGGTTTGGTTATTTGAATAATTCCCTGTAGGCGAATCCGTAAAAGATCTATTGGGAGAAACATAGGTGGCATTAGTGGTAGACCAATTCCCTGTCCAATCATTGGTATTACTTGCATCATCATAAACTTGCAGTGTTATCGCGCCATAAGTCTTAATGATCGTATCTCTTTTTACCCAAAGACCATTATCTGTTTTTATCACATATTTTATTTCATCTCCAAATTGGATTGCCGGATTTAATTCATATGCAATTTGACCATTTTGAGTTTCTAATACATTTAAGTTGTAAATCAATGGATTGCCAACTGAAGTAATATTTAATAATGGATCAATGGAAACAGTAACGGATCCAGACTCTCGTCCATATCTTTTGGCTTCATGATTAAAATCACCAATCAAGGCTGCAACAGATGATGGATCTGTATCTTTAACCACTACATAATTTCGAGACATATGAGATAAAACCAAATTTGGAAATACCATGTCTTTACATGTCGGCTCAATATCCGCAGAAGATGGCCAAAAAGATGTCCCAATCTCTGGCGTATGAGCGAAAATGGTATCTTTTTCACCTACACCAATATCAACTTTGTACATGTAATCATCAGAATCTCCCGAAGCAGGATACAAACCTGAGCTTTTGAAAGCGTCATACCCGTTTAGCTCTGTCATATGATTGGTATATTCCTGAAAATAATCATGGTGATCTGCGAATTCAGCATTAGTGGTTCCAATCGGAAAGAGAAGACTTGGCCCATAAGTATGTGAATTAAAAGCCATTTCGAAATCATAGGTCTCAACCAACCATTTCATGGCTTGTGTTTCAGGTTCTGAAAAAGGACCTGTTCCAGGATAAGTGTCGTTGTTCTGATTGAAACTTACTCCTGTTGTCCCCCAACCATAGGAATAATTTCGATTAAGGTCAATGCCATATCCACCGCGACGATTTTTTCGCCACATGCCCCCTCCGTTTGGATTGGTTTGTTCATTGTAAATATAGCCGTCGGGATTTAAACATGGAACGAAATACATTTGGGTATGATCCACCAAGTAGGTAACCTCATCATTTGTTCCATAATTCTCCAACAGATACCACATATAGAAAATGGTTTGAATCAAACTCATTGGCTCTCTCGCATGATGAATAGCCGTGTATAAAATATTGGGTTCTCCTGTTTCATTATCACTAGGATTGTCGGAAATTCGAACATGATATATCGGCCGATTTTCATGTGTTTCATATGTAGAAATAGGATCTTTTTGGGTAATTAAATTCGGATACTGAGCATACATGGCATCCAATTCATCCAGCATCTCATCGTATGTTAAATATCCACCCATAGAGCCAAGATTAAAATTGGAAGGTGTTTGAGGTGAAAAGGAACCCGTTCCCCCGCTTGAACCCGAGCAGTCTTCGTTTTTAAGTATCACGTCATTTGGCTTATTCATTCGATTCACGTAAAACGCTTGTACATCATCAATTTGAATATCATAATTGTAACCGTAAGTATTCAAAATTTGAATCTCCTTCTCTGAAAAATCAGAAATAAAAAAAGTGCCCTTTTTTGATAATCCGTGGTCAGTTGGAACCCCTAGACTAGATAAACTGATTAATTCTTGTTCGTTCGCGAAAACTTTTACACGAGAATACTTCTGTGCGGTTGAAAGTTGAATAAACGCTAGAAAAATGCTTAATGTCAAAGTGAATTTCATAGTTGCTTTAGTTGTTTAAACAAAGAAAATAAAAACGGTCTGATTAAACAACAAACATGGCACATATCTTGTTCTATAAAAGCAACGAATATGAAAATCAGTAGTTTATATCATATAATCCTGATTATTCGTTGTAAATTAGCTAAACATGACTAAAGCCCTTATTTTTCTTGCTCTGTTCTGGAGCTCATTTGCTATGGGGCAAAATATTTGGATGACTCCCAATCAAGGCCAATGGGATTCACGGATAGATTACGCTGTAGATTTAGCTCAAGGAAAGCTCTATATTGAGGAAAACAGCATGTGCTTTTTTATGACTGACGCCATGTCCCATGAACATGAACATGTTCACGACATAGAACAAGTAGAATCCGGAATAAACTATCATGCCATAAAACAAAATTTTATTGGATCGCAAAATTCAATTCCTACGGTTAGTGGAAAATCTGATTTTTACAAAAACTATTTGATTGGCAACGACCCTCTTAAATGGAAGAATAAAGTCTTTTCATTTAACGAAGTTCTTTATCCAGACTTTTATGATGGAATTGATCTTATTTACCTAGGTCAGAGTGGACAGGTAAGCTACAATTTCCTACTTGGACCAGAATCAAACACTGATCTCATCGCGTTTGATTTTGAAGGTGCTGATGCTGTTGATATTAAAGATGGGGAGCTCATAATTACACATAGGTTTGGTCAAATTATTCAATCTCATCCCAAGGCTTGGGAATTGGATGAAAACGGAAATAAAAAGAAGAATGTATTCGTGCAATATCAAATTAATAACAATATCATATCCTTCAGTTTCCCAGAAGGATATGACTCATCGAAACAGCTATACATTGATCCCAGTTTGACATTTTCCACTTTTTCTGGATCGACAACAGACAATTGGGGTTTTACTGCAACTCCAGACATCTACGGAAATCTTTTTGGCGGAGGCATTGTTTTTGGATCAGGATACCCAGTAACAACTGGGGCATATGATAACACCTTTAATTCTGGTACAGGTTCTTTTCCAATGGATGTCGCAATATCCAAATACAATACAGATGGAACATCTTTATTGTATGCAACCTATGTTGGAGGAAGTGGGAATGAAACACCTCACAGTATAGTTTGTGCTGACAACGGAGAGCTGTTTATATACGGTATTACTTCCTCTACTGACTTCCCCATGGCAGGAAACCCGTTTGATAATAGTTTTAATGGCGGTCCATTCGAAAGTGAAAATTCTTTATCCTTTGATGGTACAGATATTTACATCGCTCGCTTAAGTGCCGATGGATCGAATCTTTTGGCATCCACTTATGTCGGAGGTTCTGATTCTGATGGATTAAACTCAGGAAACTTACATTACAATTACGGAGATCAATTTAGAGGAGAAATCACAGTTGACGGAAATGGAGACGTGTATGTCTCTAGTACTACATATTCCTCGGACTTCCCCGTAAACAACCCTGTTCAAAGTTTTTTAAATGGTTCTCAAGATGCCATTTTAATGAAACTTCCTCCAATGCTAAACACCCTGAGCTGGTGCACTTACTTTGGTGGTTCTGGTGTTGAAACTGGAAATGCTGTACAGGTTAACGATGACCTGGGTGCTGTCTGTATTGCCGGAGGGACAAATTCTAGCACATTACCGTTGAGTTCAGGGCATGACCTATCATTTAATGGAGGCCTGTCCGATGGATACGTGGCAAAATTCAATAGCACCACAGGTGCCGTGTCTTCAGGAACATTCATGGGCTTAGGGGAATATGACCAGGCCTACTTTGTTCAATTTGATGTTGATGATGCCATTTATGTTTATGGTCAAACAGAATCAGATTGGCCAATAACACCAGGTTGTTTTGGCTCGCCCAATTCTGGGCAATTTGTAAGAAAATATGATTCTAATCTGAACACGATTAATTGGACTACAATGATAGGAGCAGCCTCTGGACATGTAGAAATATCTCCAACTGCTTTTTTGGTTTCAGATTGCTATGATATTTATTTAGCTGGTTGGGGAGGAACTCTTAACTCAAGTGGACAAGCCTCATTTTCAACCACAAACGGCTTCTTGGTTACTAATGATGCTCATCAGAATCAAACCAACGGAAGCAATTTCTACATTGCTGTTCTTGATGAAAATGCACAAAATCTAAAATATGCCACATTTATGGGTGGGATGAACAGCAGTTCAAACCATGTGGATGGTGGAACAAGCAGGTTTGATAAATCTGGTAGAATATATCACGCGGTATGTGCCGCTTGTGGAGGTAATAATTTTGGATTCACATCTACTTCTGGGAGCTATGCAGAAGAAAATTTAAGCCCTAATTGTAATATGGCTACATTCAAATTCGAGCTAAGTAGTATTGAGGCAGCTGCCGCACAACCGGCACCATTAATTTGTATCCCACAATCCGTTTTATTTTTAAATGACAGTCAAAATGGAAATGCTTATTTATGGGATTTTGGCGATGGTAATACTTCAACAGAAGAAGAGCCTATTTATCAATATACAGAACCCGGGTCATATGAAGTTCAATTAATAGTTTTCGATACAACGGGCTGCTACAGTTCTGACTCAGTTAGCTTAATTGTAGATATTGGTGCATTTAGCGGAGGAGTTGTCGACCCTATCACTCCTATTTGTCCTGGACAATCATATCAACTTGAGGCTTTTGGTGGGCAATTCTACGAATGGACCCCTTCAGGATTATTAGATGACCCCAGCTCTGCATCACCAACTGCCACAATAGATCAAACCACTACCTTTTCTGTAACGGTTTCAGATACTTGTGGTTCCGAAACATTACAGTTAACCTTAGAAGTGTATACCAATTCTGTATCCATATCTCCGGACAATACTACCTGTATAGGCAACAGTGTCCAGCTCGAAGTTTTTGGGACTGGTTCTGTGGAGTGGAACCCGCCCTTCTTTCTAGATGACCCAAATTCATTTACCCCTATTTGTACACCAGATACGAGCATTACCTATATTGCAACGGTTACAACAGATGATGGATGTGTAAATGAAGACACCACATCCGTTACCGTTTTCTTTGATCCTCCAACTCCAATTTTGGATGATGAAGTCGAGCTTTGTCTTGGAGCACAAACTCCCATTTCAGTCTCTGGAGGAGATTATTACAATTGGGTTAGCAATCCGTCGATAGTTGCATCAGACGGATCAATTGCAGTCATCAATCCAACCACGAATCAATGGTTTTATGTAGAAGTTGGAAATGCGTGCGGAACAATTATTGATTCTATTTATGCCAATGTCATTGAGATTGAAATCACTGCTGGAAATGACACCATTATCTGTCCTAAACAGGCTGCTTTTCTTTGGGCTGAGGGAGCTACGTACTACGAATGGCAACCATCCAATACCGTTGTGAGCCAATTTGGAAATGAAGTCACCGTAATACCTAACTCTAGTACCAATTATATGGTCATCGGAATAGATGATAATGGGTGTTTTGATACGGCATATGTTTATGTGTCCTTATTTCCTTACCCATCATTTGAAACATCAAATGATGTAATTGCATTTTATGGTGATGAAATACAGCTTGAGGCATTTTCAGATCAAGCAGGGTCATTTATATGGTCACCGGCCGAGTATTTGTCCTGTATTCATTGTCAAAACCCTATTGCAACGCCAAATCAGGAAATTACTTATGAAGTTACCTTTACTGACCTTAACGGCTGCTCATCCGAGGAATATATTACCATTAGCTACGATGCTGTCGTTTATGTACCAAACACTTTTACTCCTGACAATGATGGCGTTAATGATGTGTTTGAAGTATCTGGCGGTAACCTTCTTGAAATGAAGTGTACTATTTTTAATCGATGGGGAGAACTCATTCACACCATGAATTCACCCAATGAATCATGGAATGGAACATTTAATGGGGTAAATTGTCAAGATGGTACGTATATTTGGAAATTGATATACACTGATTTCACATATAAAGAGTACGAGCTTAGTGGACATGTCAATCTCATTAGATAAACATTTAACACACATGGGAGTTAAAGTACATTCGTTCCAATTTAACCCTTTCCAAGAAAACACTTTTGTCATCTACGACCAAGAAAAAAAATGCGTAATTATCGACCCAGGTTGTTATGAACGTCACGAAGAAGATATTTTATTTGGATTTATAGAAGAAAAGCAACTACAACCAATGGCCCTTATCAATACACATGCACATATTGATCATATTTTAGGAAATGCAGCGGTTAAATCGAAATTTAACATACCCTTATACTTACATAAAGAAGATCTTTCCACCCTACACTCTGTGGAATCCTATGCACATGTCTACGGATTTGAAAAATATAAAACATCACCAGATCCTGATGAATATCTAATAGATCATTCAGAGATTTCTTTTGGTTTAATGAAATTCAAAATTTATCATACGCCAGGTCATGCTCCAGGTCATGTAGTCCTCTATAATCAAGAAAATAAGTTTGTTATTAATGGAGATGTCCTCTTTAATGGCAGCTTTGGAAGAGTAGATTTGCCAGGAGGAGACATACAAACGCTAAAAAACTCTATTTTTGATGTCATGTTTCAGCTTCCAGAAGATACAATTGTATATTGTGGACATGGTACAGAAACAACAATTGGCAAAGAAAAAAAGGACAATTACATACATCAATTTTAGACGTGAACATAGCAATCAATTGTAGACACCTCCTTTCTAACAAGCTAGAAGGTTTCGGTAATTACACACTGGAGATTTGTAAAAGAATCTGTAAAAGTCATCCTGAGCATGAATTTTATCTTTTTTTTGATCGACCTTTTTCGGAAGAATACATTTTTAGCAATAATGTTCATGCCGTTGTCGTCGGTCCTGTTACACGACATCCAATACTCAATGTGATTTGGGGGAGCATCTCTCTAAAAAGAGCTCTGGCCAAATACAATATCGATTTATTTTGGTCCCCTGATGGAATTTGTAATCTAAGAACCAAAACACCACAGATAATTACGATTCATGATTTGAATTTTGAACATAATCCTAAAGATTTACCCTGGTTTGTAAGAAATTATTATCGCATTTATTATCCTCGATTTGCAAAAAAAGCAGAACATATTATTAGTGTTTCCGAATACTCCAAGAATGATATCATTAAAACATATGGTCTACCCGAAGAAAAAGTAAGTCCAATCTACAATGGTGCTTGTGACCATTTTTCATTGGTCAATCTTGATGAGAAGAATGAAATAAGGTCAAAATATGCTGAAGCACGTCCATTTTTTGTTTTTGTTGGATCTATACATCCGCGCAAAAATGTAGAACGATTGCTTCAAGCCTTTTCGTTATATCACAAAAAATATTCAGAATATCATTTGGTTATTGTAGGGAGTAATATGTGGCGCAATCAATCCATTCATATACCACCTGAAATAGAAGAATTTGTGACTTTTACGGGTCATGTAAACTCAAGTGATTTGGCCAAAATAATGGGCAGCTCTTTTGCTCTTGTTTACCCTCCCTATTTTGAAGGTTTTGGTATTCCATTGGTTGAAGCCATGAAAAGTGGTATTCCCATTGTATCGAGTAATAAAACTTGTCTTCCAGAAATTGCAGGTAACGCAGCCATCTATTTTGACCCATTCAATGTCGAAGAGATGGCTTCTCAAATGTCCAGAATCAACAAAGATTCAGATCTTAGAAAAGAGTTGGTTGAAAACGGTAAAGAAAGAGTTAAAGATTTCTCTTGGGATAAAACATCAGAAGAAACTTGGCTTGTATTAGAAAAATTTTTGAGAAAATAAATACTTTTGCCCAACGGCTCCATAGTTCAATGGATAGAATAGAAGTTTCCTAAACTTTAGATCCAGGTTCGATTCCTGGTGGAGCCACAAAAATTAGAACTATGAAAAAATTGATTGTTTTCTTTATGATCCTGCAAACGGCAATTTGTATAGGTCAAAACCCAAATCCGAGTGTCCCTTTGGATGAGTACATTATGGATGAAATGCAAGCAGAACACTTTCCTGGAGTGGCTACAGTTATTGTGAAAAATGGTGAAATTGTTTGGCTGCAATGTTACGGTTTTGCTGATATAGAAAATGGAATTACAGTAACAGACAGTACTCAGTTTCTATTGGCATCAATGTCGAAACTGTTTACCGGAACGGCAACCATGCAACTCAAAGAAGATGGCATGTTGCAGCTCAATAATGACATCAATGAATATTTGCCTTGGCCAATAAATCACCCTGTACAAAGTACAATACCAATGACCATTCAACAGCTGATGACACATACCTCTTCAATTAAAGACAATTGGTCCGCCATGAGTAATTATTATGGGTATCCCGATCCAACCATAAGTCTAGAAGCGTGTATGCAAGACTACTTCACCGTCACTGGACAAAATTACAATGCCAATCAGAATTTTCTCAGTGCTCCTCCAGGAACTGTATTCAACTATTCGAATATGGCTACTGCGCTCAATGGCTATATCACGGAAATTGTAAGCTCAATGCCTTTCGATGACTATTGTGATGAGCATATTTTCGAACCCCTTTGCATGGAAAAAACAGCATGGCACATGGCTGACCTTGACTCTAATGAGGTGGCAAGACCCTATTCCTATTCCAATGGAAATTTTATTGCGAATCCGCATTATGGATTTGCTGATTATCCTGACGGTCAATTAAGAAGCTCCATTACGGATCTGGCAAATTACATGATTGCTTTTTTAAATGGAGGGTCTTTGGGAAGTAATGCCATATTGTCGCCGTCATCTGTAAGCGAAATGTGGACTCAACAAATTCCTTCGATTGAAAGTAAACAAGGCTTGAATTGGTACAAAGAGTTGCTTTATCACAGTGGAGGTGAAACTTTACTCTGGGGTCACAATGGAGGTGAGCTTGGTGTTTCAACAGATATGTATGTCGACCCGGAATCAAACATTGGTTTATGTGTACTTTCCAATGGAGGTGGTACAAACCTTTACATCTGTGATGAGCTTTATGACTATGCCCTATCCTTAAATCCAATAAGTAGTATTGTTCCCGAATGTGGATTTACGAACATTCCTGAGCTTTATTCAAAAGACAAAGAATTAATAAAGATTATTGATATTCTAGGAAGAGAAACCATAGTAAAACCGAACACACCGCTCATTTATATTTACAGCGATGGTTCGTGTGAACGTGTTTTTGAAATAGAATAATCTCTCCAAAGTGGTTTTTAGATACGATTTATTCATTACTAATATCGTTTTTATGTCAATAATTAATGAATAAAAAAAGCGCCTTTGGAGGCGCTTTTAATTATAAATACATTTAAGTCTTATTGAATAACAACTCTTTTTGTTACTCGTTGACCATCGATTTCAACAGTACACATGTAAAGACCCTCTTTCAAATTTAAGTTACTAAGTAAAATTTTATTTGAAGAAAGATTTGAGGCAATTCTGACCAACTCGCCCGTTGCCGAATACATTTCGATGGTATTGATTAATCCTTCTTTGGATCCAATCGTCAATGATTGTGATGCTGGATTAGGGTAAATATCAATTGAGCTTTCTAATTGGCTCATATCGTCAATACTGTTTTGACCATCAAGGTTTGTTGCTCTCACGATTCTTCTACAAAAATAACCCATTGTTGAGTCAATATACGCAACAGCTTTCATTGGGCTCATATCCGGATTTTGTGCTATTGCCGACATGTGTGCATCAATACCCGCTTGAGCAGGCAAACCTAATACGACAGAAGCTATATAAACTGTAGTCGTTGAATCCCATAAATCCCAAGGAGAAGCCTCAAATGGATTTTGAGTTACAAATGGGAATACATTATCCACTGGAGCTCCAACAACTGTACCTCCATAATCAGTCATTCCTTGTGCATTGGCAGACGCGGCTTGCGCTGCTAATGTATATGAATCTCCTCCAGCATTTACTGGATCTAATACGTCATTATTTCCTAAACTATTGGCTTTCGTCATTACATCGTAACTACCAGAAATATCTGTAGTGATTACACCAGCTGCAGCAACTGCAACATCTCCAGTAGTATATATTGCAACTGGGTCAGTAGGACAATGAACAGCACACATAGGCACGTCTCCCGCTTCTAGCCAGCTCAAATCTCCTATTCCGCCGCCCATACTACAAACCATATGGATGTCATTTGAATAACCTAGGTTGCTTTCCACATTGTAAAGTCCACCGTAACCGTCCCAGTCACCGATTTCAGCTGTGTCAATGAGTGCAACAGGATTAGCTGGGTCAGATAAGTCTAAAAATTTAGACAACTGTATTTCCGACAATTTATCCACAGTTGCGTAACCTAAAGCTACCCAACCACCTGAACCTTGACCAGAAAGAATGATGCGAGAAGTATCGATACCCCAAGTATTTCCATTTTCGTAATCATTTCTAAAAAATCGTACAGCCGATTTCGTATCTTGAATTGCTCGATAAACTGCTTTCATTAGACTTGCTGCTCTTTCTGATTGGGTTTGAGCTGCAGGATTCCATCCTAAACGATATTCAACATTCGCAGCCACATAACCTCTTTTGGCATAACTCTGACACATCGCCGCGGTGGCAAAATCATCTCTTAGACCAGTAGGATTGCCATTATAAATAATTGGCGCAAAAGTTCCTGTATGTAAAACTATAACTAATGGTCTTTCCGTTTCCGTATCACCAACTGGCTCATAAACGTCTACTTCAAGAGCAGGTATTCCGAATTGTCCGGTCGGAAGGTAGGGCTGTGGAGGTGTTGCATTTGCCGCAATAACCGTGAGGTTTTCAGCATAAATATTTGAGCTATCTACTGTAAACTCAGTAAAGACCTCGTCAATGTATCTTACTTGAGCAATAGAAGAACCAAAGCAAATAAATAGACAAATAAATGGTAAAAGTATTTTTTTCATGTTTTATTTTTTAAGTTGCTCTAAGATAAAGATTAAAATCAGAACTCAATAATTTTGATTATTTATCTTTCCAGTCATAAGATAAGGAAAGGTATAACATACGACCCACATAGGGTCCTCCATATACCTGTATGACTTGGTTGTTTAAAGCATTCGATGCTCCCAGTTTTAAAGTTAAATTCAGTTTATCAAAAAGCTTATTTACTTGAGCATCTAGTAAACCATATGTAGGAATACTTCCTGTAAATTGAGGAGATCCTTCATATATGAATCCTTGAATCCACTTGTAATTTATATTGAATCCTATTCCTTTAAACTTTTTGATGGCTAGATCGCGTCCTTTAAATCCAATATTAAATTTATTCGCAGGCGTATTGAAAGAAGGGATGATTGGATCATCGGATTGTTTATTTAATACATTCCAAGAATAATTGCCATTTATTGAGTAATTGTCTCCTAAATAATAATTGAGACCAACGGAAAGTCCTTGTGTGGTAATCCTCTCTCTAGAATTTGTTGCAATCCTGTATACATCTTTTATATAGGCACCTCCCAGGGGCTGAACAAATATATCTGCACCATTTACAAATCCAATAAAATTCGTATAGAAATTGAAATAATAATTCATGTCTAAATACATGTTATCGAAAAGAACCCCCCGATAACCAAACTCTATACACTTAACTTTTTCAGGTTCAATCGGGCTCAAACTAAAATACTCGAGGGTGTCTGCATTTTCAGAATAATAGAAATCCCTTAATGATTCGATGGTCACCAATGAATCATATCCACTTATATTTCCAACAAGTTTGGCTCTACCGACATTGTAATACATGTATTGATTAAGTAAGGTCGGATTTCTGATTGCTGCTGAAAAAGTACCCCGTAAAGTGTGTTTTTTATTGGGTTGCCAAATTAATGAAACTGCAGGGGAAGGCAAGAAATTAAAATTTTCGTTTTTATCAAGACGAATCGTTGCTTTTGCTATCCATTTTTCATCTTCAAACTTTTTTTCAATACCGCCATAAACTCCAAATTCTTTATTTACAATAGTTACCCCATTTGTATCACTAAATAATGAGCCTTGAGATCTGGGATTATAAATTCGTCCATTACCCCCAATGGTAATCTTTGCAAAATCGGTATCAAATATTTTTTCTCCATGCAAGTGATACAAGGCTGATTGATCTTGAATCCTTGATCCTCCCTCTATAAAAGAGGTTTTACTTGTAATGTCATTTAAAAGAGAATCAAATCGAGCCGTTCCTGGCTCATAAAAATCTGACATGCTCCAGTTTTCATATTCACTATTTGCATAATTTGCTGCTTCTTGATGCCACACATACATTGAATCAGGATTGGCAGAAACAACCTCGTCAATGGCATCAATATCAAATGGAACTCCTATTTGTGGTTCCCAAACAATATTTTCATCTAAAGCTCTTACACGATCAACAACATTTGAAGACCAATATTGGCGATATCTTTCACTCCAATCCCAATCCTCTCCGGCAGCATCTTGCAGAAGAAATGCCGTTAATACCGCATCATAAGAATTTCCAGCGTCCTCATTAGTCGCATAAGCCCTTATGAAAAAGTCATTCTTCTTTCTTAGTTCTAATCTGTTTTGAAAAAACAAAATATCTTTTAAACTGAACCTATTGTCACCTTGATAAACCGTTGTTCCTGTTCCGAAATTGGACGCCAAGACCACCTCCAAATCAGGGTTAATCAGATAGTGAAGTGCCGCAGATGCTTTTAAGTTTTTTGTATCGTAATCTACAATATCTCTCTCCCAATACCCTGTTCTGTGCCAACGGCCCAAACCAGGTGTTTGCCACCTTGCCTGTATATCTAAAGCATTATTGATGTTTGGTGATAAATTTTCATCTCCGTATTTGTTCACTGCATCATATCCGCCAGGATTGTTCCGGTCTGTATCCAGACCCTCAACAGGATTTGAATTATTGGCTTCCCAGTCATTGGCGGATAAATAGGAAAAATTAATCTTGAAGGCGAATTTGTCCTCACCAGCTTTATTCTGAAAAGCCTTCGCGTATCGAAAGGAATACTCATTAAGCATTCGCTCTCCACCTTTTACACTCGCGCTAAACCCTTGAAATTTAAATGGGCTCTTGGTATACATACTAATCACTCCATTAAAGGCATTTGGCCCATAAAAAGCAGAACTTGCACCTGAGATCACTTCAACTTTCATCAAATCTAATTCTGAGGCACCTAAGAAATTTCCTAAAGCAAAATTAAGACCAGGAGAAGCATTATCAACACCATCAATAATTTGAAGCGTTCTTACTGGAGAAGTACTGTTAAAACCTCTTGTATTTATCACCTTAAAGCCAAGGCTTGCTGATGTTAAATCTACACCTTTCATATGGCTTAATCCCTCATAAAAGTCTGTAGACGGAGTTTGCTGTATATCGCTCAAAGACATCGTTTCGATAGACAATGCCGATTCTTTTTCTTTATCACTGGCAAAACTTCTTACGTTAACCTCTTCTAGGTTTAAAGTTTTATCCGTTAATAAACGAATCAGTATGGGGTCAGATGTTCTAGTAATCGTTGTCTCAGCATCAGCATATCCCAAATAAGAACTAATCAATGTAACAGGGAGCTCCGCTTGAATTGAAATGGTAAAAGAACCTTTATCATCAGTAAAAGCACCAGCATTCAAACCCTTAACCTTGACTTTCACTCCATCCATTGGTTCACCAGTATAATCATCAATAATCTTACCCGAAAGGGTAACTTGAGCTGTAAGATTTAATGAAAAACAAAAAAGCAGGAAGCAAAGTGTATGTTTTAAAAAGGTCATCATATGTCATATTTCTTTACAGACTTGATAAATATAATAAATATTGATTCAGTTTCACGAATTGAGTAAGACTCAATGGAAGCTAAAATCTTGTGCTTAGGTAAATAAAAAAGGAGCTTAATTGATAAGCTCCTTTTCAAAACAAAAAATATTAAATTATAAAAATGTTACTTCACCATTTTCAACATGATAAACGGCACCAACTATTTTAATCTTTCCTTCTTTTTCGAGATCAGATAGTAGAGTGCTTTTTTCTCGAATTTCAACAATAGATTGCTGAACGTTTGATTTCGTCACTTCTTCAACTTCAACTTCACCAGTGCGTTCTTCAACTTCTTTTATTGCAGGTTTTACTTTACTCAACAAAGCTGTAATATTTCCAAGTTCAACACCTTGACATGCAGCAGTAACGGCACCGCATTTGGTATGCCCAAGAACCAAAATCGCCTTTGAACCTGCAACTCCACATGCATACTCAATGGACCCGAGAATGTCCTCATTGATAATATTTCCCGCGACTCTTGCACTAAAGATATCACCAATTCCTTGATCGAATGCCAATTCGACAGGTACTCGTGAATCAATACAGCTTAGGACTGCGGCATAAGGGTTTTGACCACCGCTTGTTTCCTTTACTTGTGCATGTAAATCCCTAGAGATCTCATTTTTATTCAAAAACCTTTGGTTTCCTTCTTTCAACATCTCTATTGCTTGATCTGGTGAGATGCCTTCCTGCATTTCTTTTGTTATTGTTGACATAATTTTACATTTTCATATATATTGCTAATACTTACACCTCATTTTAAGAAATATTGAGATTAATTAATTCCACTTCAATATTTCTATCTGGTGCTCTAAAATTTTTGAATTCTTGAATCACTTCTTTGACATCTTGGTCGATGTATTTATTTGAAGACCCATCAATAATTAACTTGCTATTATTTGGCAAATCCCTGAGTGTTTCCAACATTCCTGCTTTATTTAAAAAAGAAACGTTTTCACTTAAGGTCAGTTTGGTGACCCCCTTCTTTTGTTCCATACTAAAATGAATCTTGAGATACTTCTTTAGTAAAAATAGAATCGCTACAAAAAGACCTATTAAAATCCCTCTTAATAAATCTGTAAACAAGACCCCTAAGATTGTTGTAACAAAAGGAATAAACTGATCATAGCCTAGGGTGTACATGGTTTTAAAAAGCTCAATTCTTGCGAGTTTATATCCAATAGATAATAATATAGCTGCCAAAGCTGCCAGGGGAATGTAATTTAAAATTCCGGGAATAAAGACAACAGATAAAAACAATAATAGACCATGAAAAATTGCAGATAATTTTGACTCTGCCTTTGAGGAAATATTTGCAGAACTTCGCACTATTACTTGAGTTATTGGTAAACCTCCAATCATTCCACTTAAAATATTTCCGACCCCTTGAGCTTTTAGTTCTCTGTTGGTCGGAGTTCTTTTTTTCTTTGGATCCAGCTTGTCAGTTGCTTCTACTGATAGCATCGTTTCAAGACTTCCTACCAAAGCAATTGTGAATCCAATGATATAGACATTGGGATTTGATAAATAGCTGAAATCAGGAAACGTAAAAAACGAAGTAAATTCATTAAACGAATTGGCCACTGGCAAATTCACCATGTGTTCTACACTTAAGAAGAGGGTTGGAAAATATTGTTGGAAAAGGATATTGATTAGCGAACCAAATAAAACCACCAATAAAGCCCCAGGGATAAATTTGAATAATTTAGTATTATTAAGTTTAAATTTTTCATAAGCAATAAGGATGAATAATGAAGCCGCGCCAATGATCACCGCGCCTGGTTGAAAAGCCCGAAAAGAGTAAAAAATCTCCGTAAATGTATTATGACCATCGCTTTGTAAAAAAGCATCATCACCAAAAAAATCGGCATCATAAGCCACGAGGTGAGGAAGCTGCTTAAGTATTAAAGTAATCCCAATTGCGGCAAGCATTCCTCGTATGACCGCTGTTGGAACATAATTCGCAGCAATCCCAGCTTTGGCATATCCAGCAACAATCTGTAAAACACCAGAAATCACAACAGCAACCAAAAATGCTTGATAGCTTCCTAGCGTTACAAATGCCGCAAGAATAATGGTTATTAATCCTGCTGCAGGGCCAGAAACCCCAAGTCTAGAACCACTCAAGACTCCTACGAGTAGACCCCCGATTATTCCTGAGATAATACCCGAAAAGATATTAGGTAAGCCCTCGATTCCATCTACACTGGTCGAGGCAAGACCTATTCCCAAGCAAAGTGGTATGGCAACCAAAAACACGACAAGTCCTGCAGGTAAATCAGACCGCCAATTTTTAAAAATATTTGATTTCATATTAAAGTTTAAAAGTTTAAAAAAAGAATTGCTGTTTTTTTAAACTATAACTTCTGGAGGGGTAAAATGTTCTTTTTTCTTTGAACTACTTTTTGACAAAAAGTAGGAATAATAATTTCGCTTTAATTTTTTTGAAAGAGCCAAATAACCTAAATCTTCAATATAATCACTTTCGCCGTCTATCTCTTGCTCCTCATTCTCCTCGTTGTCTTCATTTTCATCATCACTTTCAAAGTCAACCAAGTCTTCATCATCTGATGAATTTTCAGTGTTGTTATTTTCACCGTATAGATAATTAACTGAATGAATCGAAAAATTCTTCACTGTAGATGAATACACCATAACTATTTGAAATACAAATAGAAAGAGGTATAGAACCGAGAGATATTTTTGGATAGAAAATTTCACAATAAAAATTAGTCACCCAAATATAATCATTTTACTAAATTACATCAAGCTCTTTTCCTATTTTGACAAATGCACTAATGGCCTTATCAAGCTCTTGTTTAGAATGAGCGGCTGAAATTTGAGTGCGAATACGTGCTGCTCCTTTGGCAACAACTGGATAAAAGAACCCTATGGCATATATACCCTCTTTTAATAATCGATCGGCAAATTCTTGAGATAAAGCCGCATCGTATAACATAATCGGTACTATGGGAGAGTCACCTTTTTTAATATCAAATCCAGCTGCAATAATTTTGTCTTTAAAATAACGAGTATTGTCTTCCAATTCATCTCTTAATTGTGTTGAAGAACTGAGTAAATCAAAAACTTTAAGTGATGCTCCAACAATTGATGGGGCTAAAGAATTGGAAAAAAGATAAGGTCTTGATTTCTGTCTAAGCATTTCAATAACTTCTTTCTTTCCTGTAGTATATCCGCCCATAGCTCCTCCTAGAGCCTTTCCCAACGTTCCTGTTATTATATCGACGCGATCTAAAACTCCACAGTGCTCAGGGACTCCTCGTCCTGTTTTTCCTATAAAACCTGCTGAGTGACACTCATCTGTCATCACCAAAGCATCATATTTGTCTGCTAAATCGCAAATCTCATCCATTTTTGCAATATCCCCATCCATCGAAAACACGCCATCAGTAACAATGATTCGGAATCGTTGGTCTTGCGATTTTTTTAATTGGTCTTCGAGGTCAGACATGTCTGAATGCTTGTATCGATATCTTTGAGCTTTGCACAGGCGTACCCCGTCGATAATAGAGGCATGATTCAATTCATCTGATATAATCGCGTCTTCAGCAGTAAATAGAGGCTCAAAAAGCCCACCATTGGCATCAAATGCAGCTGCATAGAGAATCGTGTCTTCAGTTCCATAGAAATTAGCAATTTTATTCTCAAGCTCTTTATGAATATCTTGAGTACCACATATAAATCGAACAGATGACATACCATAACCATGAGAATCTAATGCATCTTTCGATGCCTGTATCACTTCTGGATGTGACGACAAGCCTAAATAATTGTTTGCGCACATAATAACCACATCCCCCCCATTACTGACAGAAACTTGAGCGCCCTGTGGTGATGTAATTATACGTTCTCTCTTTAGCAAACCATTTTCCTCAATTTGAGAAAGTTCATTTTCGAGGTGGTTTTTAATTTTTCCGTACATAATCTATTTTTTTCTAAATTGTTTAATCTTGCTATTAAGAAGGTTGAAAAGAAGCTGTGCCTCCTTTTTATTAAGTTTTCTACCAAATTGTTTAACTTTTCCAAAATACTCAAAACTCAAACGTTCACCACCACTGATCCATGGAGATGACTCCCATGCTGACTGCATTGACCGTACTTCAGGTATTTCAAACTTAAAGTCTTTTATATTCCCAAAATAATGTGGTACTGATTTTCCATACTTCAAAAAAGATTTTTTGATATAAAAAGCATCTTCATTGACCTTGATCAATTCTTTTCCGAAAAGGCGCCAGAAATATGATTTAGAAATTCGAAAAGCATAATACAACCAGAAAACCATAAAGACATAAAGAAAAACACTTTCCTGTTCAGTTAGCTTTAGTGCAAATAAAGACCAAACCACATAAAAGCCAACACAAAACCACATCCCAAGCCAAGATCCCATTAAGATATTGATGAACACATTATTTTCTGGTATAATAATTACGGTTGTACTTTTGGGTGTATCTTCAAAACTGATACGACTTCCGATCCACTTCATAAAGCAAAAATAAAAAACCCCTAAGAATTCTTAGGGGTTTCATTATAATATATTTCTTTTAATAGTTCCACACATCGTGTTCCCACTTGCGTATTTCACCTTTAATTTTTTCTGCTTCTCTAAGTGCATCTACACCAAATCGATAGTCTTCGATTTCACGATCAAACTTATCTGAAGTACGGTATATCTGAGCATTGAATTTACGTTTCCAAAATAAATCATCAAATGACATCCATAAGGCATCTGATTTATCATTGTAAGTGTAATAATTCACAATAACATTTCGAAGCTCAGGGAAATACAACCAAAACATCTCAATTTGAACAGTACTCACTCTTTCTTCTTTAAGGTTTGCATGAACTCCATCTTGAAAGAAAACCTCATTTCCTAATTCGTCAATAGCAACCAAATTACCTCGATTGTTGGTTACACTGTCCTCAAAAGTATATTTTGCCACTGGAGCAATCGCAATAATTCTCTTGTCTAAAATGGAACGTTCTTTATCAAAGAACCAATCTTCCTTAATATTGTAGGCTACTATACCCTGAGATGATTGTAACTTTAGAGCCGCTGGTTTAACAACAAATCCATTGACATCATTTGCAGCTTCATTCCACCTCAATTCCAAATCTGCCTTTTGTTCATCACTAAAGAGATTAAGATCAGACTCCTCTGGTGGATTATTCATTTGTACGATTGAATCAAACCAACCCTGAAAATTTAAGTTTGAACCTTGATCTCTTACAAGAATTTCCGGATTCGTTGCTCCAAACATATCAACAATATTGATAGATTCAGGCTTTCCCCTACCTGTGGATGAAATGAAGGAATTAATGACTTTTTGATAAGCCTGATTGGAGAAATAATCGTCTCTACTTTGCTTGTTTACCGGATACTTAAACTGATAGCCGTCTTCCATTCGATACTGTTCATTACTAACTACCGTGTAATCATAGGGTGAGTATATGGTTAGATCCCCCAACATAATGTGTCGTAAAATCACAGTCCACAAAGACCATCTTTCTTGATGTTTTGTCCAAAACGCACCGTCAACCTGCTCAGGAGAACGTGGTAATTTGTATTCATCTTTAAATCGATCAAAGGGAAAAAATATTTCATGATTCAATTTCTCACGAGCATCAATCCTCGAAAAAACACGCTTGGACCATACGTAATCAGCTAGTCTCACATGCTCGTAAGGAATGGCGCTTCTGATCGGTACCTCGTCTTTAATAACGACTCCATCAATGATCCCGCCATCCAAGGTATTATAAGGACCTCTTGGTGATACATCTTGTTGTGCTAATGACACGAAAGATACAAGCAAACTAAAAGAAAAAACAAATACTTTCATAACTTTTTTATTTAATACGTACCATCCATCGGATGGTTACATTTACACCGTCCCTCTATATCAATTTACTTGTACAGCCCCTTGAATGTTGTATACTTTACCATTATCAGAACGCTTTACACGCAAATAAATACCTGCCGTCTTACCTCTCTTAACCGACGCAAGATTGGCAGCTGTAACTCTCTTTCCTGAAAACCCAGAACCATTAATGTCCCCACCAAGAACAGTGTAATTAACACCCTGCAAAGGTGATGATGGAGGAAGTCCCACATTTAAGAAACCACCACGGTCTTTAGATAAAGAAGGGGTCAAAACAACTGGATTTGGAAATCCTTTAACATTGTATTTAAAAGCACCAAAAGAGATTGAATTACCGTCAGCATCTTTTCCCGAAAGCGATAATGTCACAGAATTTCTGCCCGGTGCTACTTGGATCTTTTTCCCTTTATATTGTGTTCCAGCCGTTGTCCATGTTGCAGACGTTGCACTAGAACAACCAGAACAACTAATGTCCGAACTAACAACACCAGCCGCAGACCAGGCTACTTTATTTGGCCAATCCGTGTAAAGTACTGAAACCTCAGGTAAAGAAATTGAGCCAGCCTTCGTTACAACCTGTAACTTCGTGCTGTATTTAGCCATTTTTATCTGACCATTCTTATCCTTAATAGCAACTGAACCTGTCAATTCCATTTCCCCTCCACTAGGGGCTGTAAATTCAACAATTGCCTTTCCATCTCTTGTCTCTAAAACCACTCCTTGATCAGGAACTACTATTGGTTGTTTTTCAGTGTCATAAGCCACCATCATCACATCCATTTTAATCTTTGCCCCTGCCGCGGCAGACGGTGGTGCAAAAGCACGTCCTTCAACGGCATTAAAAGAATAAGAACCACCACCAACAAGGCTTGCCAAATAAGCCAAAGCATCAGCACGAGCAGTTAAAACTTCACTCTGAAGTCCTGATAGAGCCGCAATTGCAGCTACTGCTGGAGCGTGGTCAAAGGTCATCCCTATCCAATGCAGAGGACCTGTTTCTCCATTAGGGTCTGGTATTTTCTCGTTTTTTGTTAAACCCGAATAAATCTTTTTTATCTCATATGCCAATCCTGGATCTTTAACGCTACTCACTGCTCCATCCATCTTTTTACCCAAATCAATAATATCTTTAAAAGCGACTATTTTGGGATCTTTAAAAACAATACCCTTACCTTTTCCAGTTGAATCATCTAGCTTTGATATCTCATTAACTGCATCAACCAAAAGCCCTGGAAGTTTAGCCCGAAAATCTAACATTTGATCCCAAACCTTAAAACCATCTGCAGCTTTGTTAGGTTGCTCAATGGACTCATTTATTCCCATAAGAAGCATTTGCTCATCATAAGCATCCTTTTTCTGCACATTGTGCAGATTCATTCTTATCGGTTTAACAAAATCATCTGATTTAGTTAATCTTGGATTTTTCGTGTCAGAAAAATTCAAAACTTGACCCTTTTCTAAAATACATATTGGCTTTTCCGCCTTCGGATCTAAATCTTCTGCAATAGCCTGAAAAACCATAAGTTTAATCTTGTCGATAAACTGAATCTTTTCCGCGGTGAGTTTATCAATTTTTTCCATGGCATTGTAAACAACACCCGCTCTTGGGCTTGCTATTTGTCCTGTACTGTCTTTTTCATTTGCTTTCTCTAGTACTGCCGCTATCTGGGCATTACCACGCATATGTTCTGTAATGTTACCTACTTGAATATTTTCTTCAATATTCACAAAGGCATCAAGGATAGATTTTGATACGTTCAACGCTAATAATGCTGTCAGTACCAGGTACATCATCCCGATCATTTTCTGTCTTGGTGTTTCCTTACCTCCTGCCATGTTTGTTCTTTCTTAAGTTATATTTATACAATTGTCTCAATTAAGAACGCATTGCTTTTAACATGTTACCATATACGTTGTTCAAATCAGAAAGATTCTGTGATAATGTTGCCATATTCTCTCTGTAGGCCTGAGTATCACCGGCAGATGCTGCCAAGTCACTCATTACTGATTTAATACTTTCTTGGAGCTCAGTCATGTTTGACATACTCGATATATATTCATTAGAACTCTTAAGTTGAAGCTCATATGTGTTATTTAAAGCCGATATATTAGAGCTTAATTTCTCCATTTCAGGACCAAAATTATTTCCTTCTCCCGCAATCGCTGCAATTGAAGCCGCTGAAGCTGCGTATTCTTCTGATAACTCGTTTAATTTTAACGAAGCATTCTGAAGACTACTCACATATTCACCTGTAGCACCTGTCGCTGACGACATAGAACCTAAAGATGAAGCATTTTCTGCAAGGTTAGACATACCATCTTTCAATTTACCAATCAACTGATTGTCAATACCGGCATCAGATAATTTTTCTGCTAGCTTATCAGCCTGGCTTCCTGGCTCATCACTTCCTGATTTAATTAAATCGTATAAACCAACTTGTTCTAATTCTTCCGTTCCTTCTCCTTCTGTATTTGCCAACTCCGGAAAAACACGAGACCAATCTGCATCCAAATGAACCGGTTCCATAACCGACATGATAAAAATAAGTGCCTCTGTACTTAACCCGACGATAAGCATTTCTGAAGCTCCAGGCCAGTGCATAATTTTAAACAAAGCCCCCATAATTACGACCGCTGCACCAAGGCCGTAAACATATTTCATAATATTTTTCCATGTTTTGCTTTCAAAAAAGCTTGTTCCGTTTCCACTCATTTGGTATTGATTTTAAATTTTAACTTTACTTATTTTGGTTTATTTTT
>ERZ887849.1349-NODE-1349-length-23473-cov-8.413912_pt1 | contig 23473 bp, 20 predicted proteins | sample MGYA00521267_ERZ887849 | MGnify/ENA primary metagenome ERZ887849 (study PRJEB32303, sample SAMEA104408601) | aquatic metagenome | biome: Brackish water; feature: Pelagic; material: water | place: Baltic Sea | collected 2014-06-06T16:11:00 | depth 2,863 m ... | reverse complement strand
GGGGTCGCCAGCGTGGAACACATCTGAGGATGAGCCATACAGGTCTTCCGAAATTTGCCCGAACTCAGGTTGGCCACGGACCTCCAGCATGTGGACCACACTGCGATATTCCCGGCACATGCGGCGCATGATCTGCGCCAGCGGGTTGAGTTGCCCTAGCTTGCGGGCGATATCACGCTCGATTTCCTGAAACTCAGCACGCTTGGTCGCCGGGTCAAAGTCCAAGGGGTTGTGCTGCCGGTAAAACTCCGCATCAACCCGCGGCAGCTCTCGGCAGCCGCCGGCAAAAAAGGACCTGCGCACCGCCGGGTTCCATTTGATGCCATCCAGAATGCGAATCGGGCGCTGGGCCTCCACAATGCGATCGGATAGCGCCCTGACAATAGCCAAGTACTGTGGGTCGGCAGTCATTGCTTGCGCTTTCGGCGCGGTTGCTTGCGCACCACAACAACGGCTCGCAGCCGGTTGCCGCCGAAGCGGCTCATCGCAGCGAACTCTTCTCGGGCAATCGGCAGGTACTGGCAGTCCAATGGCGCCTTGTTGTCATCACGTGACGAATGCGGGGCACCCAGGTCGTCCAGCTCAGGGTCATGCACATACAGGCAAGCCTCATCGTAACCGGACAGGACCACCCAATGCGGTGCCTTCTTGCTATCTAACCGGTAGGTTGAAATAAGAATAAGAATGTTCGCGCCGGCGTCAAACATGTTGAGCAGGCGCTCGTGCTCAATGTCTTCGTAATGTACCGCGACTTTGCGTACCGCGCACTGAGCCAGAAAACTGTCGTGTACCAGGCTCATAACGCGTTTTTTGTTCTCGTTTCGCACGCCGTCGATAAACAGTGGCCCGGGTGTGTTGACCCAGACCTCGCTGTGAAAGCCTCGACTCTTAGCGGCCAGCGCCAAGCCCAATGGATGACAGCCGCCATGCCCCGAAGTCATGAAAATGGTGGTTGCTTCCCGCCAAATCTCGATTTCCTCGAGAGGCGACGGCTGGTAGCCCTGTTTGAGGCCAGCCATGGCCATCATCAATGCAGCGGGTCCACAGGTGAATGGCAAGGTCTGTGCCAACCACGGCAGGTGACGCGGCGCTCCTTCGGGTTGGTACGCGCGTACACATTTTTCCATGCGCAGCGCATCGCTGTGGTCCTCATAGTAGTCATCGTAGCGGCCAAACTGCGTGTAACCGAGCTGTTCATACAGGCTTATTGCTGGCGCGTTGCTGGCCGCCACCTCCAGTCTCAGGTAGAGTGCGCCAGCCCTGCGCGCCTCCGTTTCAGCCTGCTTTAAAAGCTGGCGAGCTATTCCTCGGCCCTGTTGGCCCGGGGCTACTGCCAACGAGTACAAGCGCGCGAGGCGGGTGCCTTGTCGCAGTAGCACCAGGCAGTAACCGGCCAAGCGGGTGCCATCGCGGGCAACGAGGAATACACAGTCAGACCGTCGCAGCCAGCGTTTGAAGCTGCGTCGTGACAGGCGGTCGGTACGGAAGCAGGCGTTTTCTATGGCCAGCAGCGCCTCAAGATCATCCGGCAACGCTTTGTCTATGAGCAGCGCGTCAGTGTCTTGCACTGTGCTTTTCGGCCTGCGGTGTGCAATCGGTAGCGGCATGATGAGTCCGGATCAGAACAGCGTCCAATATAGTGTGTGTCGCCTGCAGCTGTCACTCGTGCCCGTCAGGCAGGTTGAAAACTACCAAAGTCACGCGGTAGCCTGTTAGGCTGGAATCTGGGGAAAATTTCCCCTTGCGTTTGCTCGGCAGCACCTTAGAATCGGCGCCGATTTGGCTACCCTTATACTTTATGCCGTTTATGAGCAACAGCTTCACCTGAGGTAACCAAGCCTCCTGGCGAAGCTCTACAGGAACACAGGAGGATCATGACAGATTCAACACAGCCAGGGCACGACTGGAGCGCAGCCGATAGCGCCGACCTTTATGGCATCAATGCCTGGGGTGCGGGCTACTACAGCATCTCCGATAGCGGGGATGCGCAGGTTACCGTCAACACGGCAGAGGGAGAGGCTACGGTTTCCTTGATGGACATCGTCGCGGGTATGCGCGCGCGTAGCCTGGAGATGCCCGCTGTGTTGCGCATCCGCAACGTGCTTGATCACCGGATCAAAGTGTTGAACGAGGCGTTTGCCAGCGCGATTGCTGGTGGAGGATACAACAACGTTTATCGCGGTGTATTCCCTATCAAGGTCAATCAGCAGTGCCATGTTATTGAAGAAATCGCTGATTATGGCAGCCGCTATCACCATGGGTTTGAGGCGGGCAGCAAAGCCGAGTTGACCATCGCCCTGAGCCAGCTGCGTGATACCGAGAGCCTGATAGTATGCAATGGCTATAAGGATTCAGAATTTATCGACCTTGGGCTGTACGCTCGGCGCATGGGTTACCCCTGTTTTTTTGTGCTTGAATCACTCAGTGAGCTGCGCATGATTATCGAGCGTAGCCGTGTGCTCGGGGTACAGCCCTTGATTGGCGTGCGCATGAAAAGTTCGGTCAAAGTCGATGGCCATTGGAGCCAGGACAGCGGCGACCGGTCCATTTTCGGCCTATCTACCGCGGCCCTGATTGCGGTGGTTGATGAATTGCGCTCGGCGGATATGCTGCACTGCTTGCAAATGCTGCATTGTCACCTGGGTTCTCAGGTACCGAATATCCGCAACGTACGTAACGGCGTGCTGGAAGCTTGCCGTTACTACGCCGGGTTGGTCGAAGAGGGCGCCCCGATGGGCTACCTGGACCTCGGTGGCGGCTTGGCGGTGGATTACGAAGGTGCCCGCACCAACAGCACTCACAGTATGAATTATCAGCTGGAAGAGTACTGTGTGAATATCGTGGAGAGTATTCGCGAGACCTTCGATCCTCTGGACATTGCGCACCCAATCATTATTTCCGAGTCGGGCCGTGCCACGGTGGCGTATTCTTCGCTCCTGCTCTTTAACGTCCTTGATGTACGTAGCTGCGAACCGATGGATTTGCCTGAGAGCATTGATGAGGATTGTGTTGAGCCGCTAAAACACATTCAGGAAGTGCTGCGGGTTGTTGCAGATTCCAATTTCCAGGAATGCTATAACGACGCGCTGTTTTACCGTGATGAAGTTCGCGATATGTTTAATCACGGCCAGGCAAGCTTGCGTGAACGCGCGATGGCTGAAGATATCTGCCTGGCCGTGCTGCAGCGCATTGCGCAGATACTCCCCGGCGTAACTCGTGTGCCGCCTGAGCTGGAGAATTTAGGTGAAGTGTTGTCGGATATTTACTACGGTAATTTCAGCCTGTTCCAGTCGCTTCCAGATATCTGGGCGATTGACCAGCTGTTTCCAATTATGCCCTTGCATCGACTGAGCGAAGAACCCAAGCGCCAGGCCATGATCGCCGATCTCACCTGCGACTGCGACGGGAAAATAGACAATTTCTCTCTTCCGGCCGGCACGTCGAAAACGCTGCCACTGCACTCTTTGTGTGAGGGTGAAGATTACATTCTGGGGGTGTTCCTGGTGGGCGCTTATCAGGAAACTTTGGGCGACCTGCACAATCTGTTTGGTGATACCAATGTGGTGAATGTCACCATTAATGCGGATGGCAGCTTTGACTTTGCCCGCGAGTTCCACGGTGACAGCATCTCCGATGTGCTCAGCTACGTGGAATACGAGCCCAAGCATATGCAGGAGCAATTCCGTCAGGTAGCGGAAAGCGCTGTACGCAGCGGGCGTATTTCAGTGGCTGAGCGTCAGGAGATTCTCCACGCGTTCCGCGAAAGTCTGCTGGGTTACACGTATTTTGAGCACCACTGACCTGGTCAGTGTTCACTCGGTGAGGTACGGCCAAACCTGTTCACGCTATTGTAAAGGAGCAAAACTATGTCCAAGGTGATAATTATCGGAGCAGGCGGCGTGGGCGCCGTGGTGGCACACAAGTGCGCCCAGTTGCCCGACGTGTTTAGTGACATTCTTTTGGCTAGCCGCACAGAGTCAAAATGTAAGGCGATCGCAGCCCAGATAGAGCGCCCCATTCGCACGGCTCAAGTCGACGCCGACAATGTGCCGGAGCTAACTGCCTTGCTGCAACGAGAGCAGCCGGAACTGGTGATCAACGTGGCGCTGCCGTACCAGGACCTGAGCATCATGGATGCCTGCCTGGCTGCAGGGGTGAATTACCTGGATACCGCGAACTACGAGCCGCAGGACACAGCTAAGTTTGAGTACCATTGGCAGTGGGCGTATCAGGAGCGCTTCCGTGGGGCCGGTTTGACTGCGCTGCTGGGCAGTGGGTTTGACCCTGGCGCAACCAACATCTTTACTGCATACCTTGCCAAGCACTACTTCGATGATATTCACGAGTTGGACATTGTTGACGTGAATGGCGGTGACCATGGCTATCCGTTTGCCACGAATTTCAATCCAGAAATCAATATTCGTGAAGTGACGGCAGAGTGCCGTCACTGGGAAGACGGTGCGTTTGTTACCACGCCTGCCATGTCTAAACGGGCGCGGTTCGAGTGCCCTGAAGCGGTGGGCACCTTCAATATCTATCGCATGTATCACGAAGAGCTGGAATCGTTGAGCAAGCATTTTCCGGGACTCAAACGCGCACAGTTCTGGATGAGTTTTTCTGAAAACTACCTCAAGCACCTGGAAGTGCTGGGTAACGTGGGTATGACAGGCATCGACCCTGTTGATTTCAATGGCCAGAAGATCGTGCCTATTCAGTTTTTGGCTTCCCTGTTGCCGGATCCCTCAACGCTGGGCCCACGAACGAGAGGCAAAACTTGCATTGGATGCATCGTTCGCGGTGTCAAGGATGGCCACGAGCGTGTGATGTACCTCTACAATATTTGCGACCACGAGGCCTGCTATCGCGAGGTCAAGTCGCAGGCGATTTCCTACACCACTGGCGTGCCGGCCATGATTGGCGCCAAGATGATTCTCGAAGGCCACTGGCGCAAGCCTGGTGTGTGGAATGTAGAGCAACACGACCCGGATCCTTTTATGGCTGCGATGAACGCGCATGGCCTGCCGTGGCATGTCGTTGAGCTCGACCCGGCGTTCACGCTGGACGTGGTGCAAGGCCAGGGTCTGTAGCGTGCAAATTCTGCAGTTCACCGACTTCAACAAGCTCGACCTCACGCGTTTGCCGTCGCCGTGCTACGTCATTGATGAGGTGGCAATTGAGCGCAACTTGAAAATTTTGCAGCAGGTTGCTGACGCCAGCGGCGCGAAGGTGCTGGCAGCGCTAAAAGCCTTCTCTTGCTGGCGTTTGGGCGAGCTAACGGCTCGTTACCTCAGCGGGAGCTGCGCCAGTGGCCTGCATGAAGCACGCTTGGCACATGAGGAATATGGCGGTGAGGTTCACGTCTTTGGCGCCGGCTACCACGAGGCTGACCTGCGTCATATTCTCGAATTTGCACACCACGTAGTATTCAATAGCTGCGCGCAATGGCTGCGGTTCAGGCCGCTCTGCCTGGAAGCCCAACAGCGTCGACCGTCTATGCGCTTTGGTTTGCGCATTAATCCTGAGCACTCCGAGGGTGATGTTCCTATCTACGACCCCTGCGCGCCGGGTTCGCGCCTTGGCATTCTGCGTTCACAGCTGGATGTCGACAGCCTGGAAGGCATAAGCGGCTTGCATTTTCACACACTCTGCGAGCATGACTTCCCGCCACTCGCGCGCACACTGCTTGCCGTAGAAGACAAGTTTGGTGACCTGCTGCCGCGTATGCAGTGGGTTAACTTCGGCGGCGGCCACCACATTACACGGCCTGACTATCAGGTTGATGAGCTGATAGCGTGCATTCGCAACTTTGCCCAGCGGCACCAGGTGCAGGTTTACCTGGAACCGGGCGAAGCGGTTGCGATTGGCAGTGGAGTGCTGGTGAGTGAGGTGCTTGACCTGACCTGGAACGCGCTGGACCAGGCGATACTTGATTGCTCCGCTACCTGCCATATGCCGGATACACTGGAAATGCCTTATCGCGCCGAAGTGATGGATGCCGGCGCTGCGGGGGAATTGCCATATACCTACCGCCTGGGTGGGCTGACGTGCCTGGCCGGTGATGTGATGGGTGATTACAGCTTTGCCGCGCCTTTACAGGTAGGCCAAAGGCTTGTGTTCAAAGACATGGCACATTACACGATGGTAAAAACGTCCACCTTTAATGGTACTCGCCTTCCCGCCATTGCCCTGTGGAATTCAGCGACAGATGCCTTGGAAATTGTGCGACAGTTCGATTACGAGGACTTTCGCCAGCGGCTTTCCTGACGGGTGGTAGATCACGCTCTCTGCCCAACTCGTTCCGCCGGTTCTGTGGTGGCGCTTGCATGTGCTACGTGAGCGCAAGGTAATACTGGAAGCCGAGCTGGCGTACCCGCCGGATTAACAAAGCAGGTTGTACTCAGCCATGAGCCTCACACCAGCAAATGGAAGCTTTTGGGTCATTGCCTTGTCGCGGATTGTGCCTGAGCGCATGCTCTAGTTCAGCTGTGAGCTACCGCGCGCCGGCGTCGGAATAGCGGCAGAGGCTCATCGATACTTGCCTGATATTGCTCTGAGAATACCCGCAGCTGGCGCAAACATTCGTCCAGGCGTGACTCATCCGCTGGCTGAAAGGTATCGAAACCACAGCGACGCAGATAGTGCAGCTGGTCGGGCATAAAGTTACCAAGCGCGCGTAGCTCGCCATTGTAGCCGCGCTGTCGCAGCTCACGGGCGTACGAGAAGCCGCGGCCATCCATGAAGGCGGGAAAGTCGATAGCAACTATCTGCAGCGTGTTCAGTGCGGGGCAGAGCGCTGTAATGCCATCGCCGGGCTCCAGCTGCACGGCGCCGCCTGAGCCCGCGGCGTTTTGCTCCCACTGACGCAGGGAGGGAAAGCAGTTGGGCGGCGCCTGCTCGGCTTCCGCTTCAGCCGGCAGCCAGTGATCGCTGCTGATACAGCCCTGCTTAATGAGTTTTGGCATACACGCGCTCCTTGAACGGCTCGATTCCGACCCTGTTATACGTTTCCAGGAAAGTTTCTTCCCCCTGGCGCAAGCTAACGAACGTCTCCAGCAAATTGTCCACCACGTCCGGGATAGCATCCTGGCTGAATGAGGGCCCTAGAATCTTGCCGATGGCAGCGGCTTTTGACTGGCTGCCGCCCAAGCTGACCTGGTAGAACTCAGCCCCTTTCTTGTCCACGCCAAGAATGCCGATATGGCCAATGTGGTGGTGGCCGCAGGCATTCATGCAGCCGCTGATGTTGAGTTCGATAGGGCCCAAGTCGTACAAGTAGTCGAGGTCATCAAAGCGTGCTTGAATAGCCTCTGCCACGGGGATGGACTTGGCATTAGCCAGGGAGCAGTAGTCGCCGCCCGGGCAGCAGATGACATCGGTGATGTAGCCAATATTCGCAGTGGCCAGCCCGGCTTTCTGCAGGCTTTGCCACAGGACGTAGAGTGACGCTTCTTCAACATCTGCCAGCACCATATTTTGCTGGTGCGTGGTGCGAATCTCGCCAAAGCTGTAGCGATCAGCGAGATCGGCCAGCAGTTCAAGTTGACGGTCGGTGATGTCGCCGGGCGCGATCCCGGTCGCTTTCAGGGAAATACTTACGGCACGGTAGCCAGGCACTTGATGGGCGCTGGTGTTGCGCGTCAGCCAGTTGCCAAAAATCGGCTCCGCCGTCGCACGCGTTTGCACAGCGGCTGCTGATGCAGCGGCGTCAATCACCGCGTAGGGTGGAGTGGTAAAGAAGGATTTAGCGCGCAGAATTTCCTCGGCGGTGAGAGTGCTAGGGCCGTCTTTGAGTAGAGCCCACTCCGCCTCTACGGCGTCACGAAAGGCATCAACCCCCATTGCTTTAACCAGAATCTTGATTCTCGCCTTGTATTTGTTGTCGCGACGACCGTGCTGATTATAAACCCGCAGTATCGCCTCCAGGTAGGTGAGCAGATGCTCCGTTTCCAGCCATTCACAAATCACCGAACCAATAACGGGCGTGCGGCCAAGGCCGCCTCCGGCAAGCACCTTGAAACCGAGCTTGCCTGCGGCGTTGGGGAGCAATTCCACGCCAATATCATGGGCATGAATGGCGGCCCGGTCCTGTTCGCTGGCGCAAACGGCAATCTTGAACTTGCGGGGCAGGAACGCGAATTCGGGGTGCAGAGTGGACCACTGTCGAATAATCTCGCACCAGGGGCGGGGGTCTTCGCGCTCGTCAGCGGCTACACCGGCAAATTGGTCGGTCGTGGTATTGCGGATACAGTTGCCGCTGGTCTGAATGGCGTGCATCTGCACGCTGGCCAGTTCGGCAAGAATATCGGGGACTTCTTCCAGCAACGGCCAGTTCAACTGGATATTCTGGCGCGTACTGACGTGTGCATAGCCTTTGTCGTAGTGACGGGTGATGTGGGCGAGCTTGCGCACTTGGGTGCTGCTCAGTAAGCCGTAGGGGACTGCAATGCGCAACATGGGAGCCAGCCGCTGCACATATAAGCCGTTTTGCAGGCGCAGCGGGAGGAATTCGCCGTCACTGAGCTCTCCCGCGAGGTAGCGTCGGGTTTGGTCTCGAAACTGCGCGACCCTCTCGTCGACAATGCGCTGATCGTATTGGTCGTAAATGTACATTGTTCAGTCCTGTAAGCTGACAGAAATTTTACGAGGCGCTAGGTTAGCAGAAAGTCGCTGCTCGAATTATGCTGATTAGTCATAAGTTTAGAACGGGAGGGCGGCTTTTTCTGCGAACGCAACACGGCAACAGGGTGCTTAATCGGAGCCGTTGGAACAGCCCCATTTCCTGCTATAATCCCGCGCCAATGCCCAGTCGGGCCGGTATCCATCACTGAACAGGAGCGCACTATGTCCGGATCCACTAAGCAAGACGACGGAATGGCCGATGCCATTGCCGCTACCGCCATTATCACCCTGGTGGTTTTTACACTGTACCTCTGGCTCGGCGCAATGCCCACCTAGGCGGCACTATTCACCACCATCTGCACAATCCCTACCACCAGTGCGATAAATAGCAGGGTGAATATCGCCCCCGCTAAAATGAACACGCCAAACCGGCCCTGGGTGAAGTCTCTTTCACGGTTCCGGCTGCTTTGCACGCCCAAGCCCGCCGCAAAAACGCTGCTGATGACCTGCCACAATCCCAGGCGAGATGTGTGGTGGGGCTTCGTTTCGGCATCTCCAGCGGGTGTGGGCTGCCCTTCAGTTTGATCAGACATAGACATTCTCCAAAGTAGCTCTCAATAATCCAGCACGGGTGCCAGCCAGCGTTCGACTTCGTCGATACTCATACTCTTGCGGCCTGCGAGGCTGCTCACCTGGTCACGGCTGATTTTGCCCACGGCAAAATAGCGTGCATCGGGGTGAGAAAAGTAGAAGCCGCTAACTGCCGACGCAGGGGACATCGCATAGTTATCCGACAGCGTAACCCCGCAAGTATCTGCCGCCTGTAATAGCTCAAACAAAGTGGCTTTTTCGGTGTGATCCGGGCAGGCCGGGTAACCCGGTGCCGGCCGAATCCCTTGATAGCGTTCGCGGACCAGTTCTTCCGTGCTCAGGGCTTCGTCGGGCGCGTAGCCCCACAATTCCGTGCGTACCCAGCGATGCAAATACTCGGCAAAGGACTCGGCAAGCCGGTCCGCCAGGGACTTGAGCAAAATGCTGTTGTAGTCGTCATGCTCGGCCAGGTACTGGTCTGACAAGGCGTCGACGCCATGGCCGGTGGTCACACAAAACGCGCCCACATAGTCGGCCGCGGCACCCGCGGGCGCAATATAGTCTGACAGGCACTGGTTAGGCTCGCCGTTGGGCTTGTCCATTTGTTGGCGCAGGTGGTGCAGGGTGGCAACAACATCGCTGCGGCTGTCGTCGGCATACAGGTCGATGTCGTCACTGCCATTGCGGTTGGCGGGCCAAAACCCGAGTGTGGCGCTGGCGCTGATCAGTTTTTCACTGATGATTTTATCCAACATCTTCTGTGCGTCAGCAAACAGGTTGCGCGCTTGCTCACCGACCACTTCGTCTTCCAGGATCCGCGGGTATTTGCCCGCCAGCTCCCACGAGATAAAGAAGGGCGTCCAGTCGATCGTGTCCACCAGCTTTTCCAGCGGGAAATCTTCCAGCACCCGCGTACCCAAAAAGCTCGGGCGGGGAGGGGTGTAAGTATCCCAATCCAGCGCAGGTGCCCGGGCTAATGCTTCTTCGTAGCTGAGCTGCCGCGTGCGAGGCTGTCGATTCGCTACCCGTTCACGCACCACCGCATACTCTTCCCGGCGCTCTGTGACAAACGCCGCTTTGCCGCGGCCCAGCAAGGCACTGGCAACCGACACGCTGCGCGAAGCATCTGGCACGTAGACCACGGCATCATTGCTATAGCGCGGTTCTATTTTGACGGCTGTGTGTGCCTTGGAGGTGGTCGCACCACCAATCATCAGCGGGATCTGGAAGCCCTCACGCTGCATTTCGCTGGCCACGTACATCATCTCGTCCAAGGAGGGTGTAATGAGGCCCGAAAGCCCGATAATGTCGACCTTTTCTTCCCGGGCCACGCGCAGGATCTTCTCGCAATGCACCATGACACCCAGGTCAATAACCTCGTAGTTGTTGCACTGCAGCACCACCCCGACGATATTTTTACCAATATCGTGAACGTCACCTTTGACGGTTGCCATGAGGATCTTGCCATTCTTCTGCGTGGCTTCAGTTTTTTCCTCTTCAATAAAGGGCTGTAGATAGGCCACGGCCTGTTTCATCACACGAGCACTTTTGACCACCTGCGGCAGGAACATTTTGCCATCGCCGAACAGGTCGCCCACCACGTTCATGCCGTCCATCAGCGGCCCTTCAATAACCTCAATTGGGCGTGCGAACGTGTGCCGGGCTTCCTCAGCGTCCTCGACAATCCAGGTGTTGATGCCCTTTACCAGGGCATATTCGATGCGCTTGGCAACCGGCGCTTCGCGCCAGCTCAAGTCTTCTACCCGCGCGACGGCTCCTCCACTGTCGCGGAAGGTTTCGGCCAATTCGAGTAGCCTTTCGGTGCCGGTATCACAGCGGTTAAGAATCACATCTTCTACGGCATCGCGCAGCTCTTTGGGCAGTTCGTCGTAGACTGCCAGCTGCCCCGCGTTGACAATGCCGATGTTCATTCCGGCACGGATGGCGTGGTAGAGGAACACGGAGTGAATGGCCTCGCGTACCACGTTATTGCCACGAAACGAAAACGACACGTTGGACACACCACCGGACACCAGTGCCCCGGGGAACTGCTGGCGAATGTAGCGCGCGGCTTCAATGAACTCCACCGCGTAGTTGTTGTGTTCCTCAATACCGGTGGCAACGGCAAATATATTCGGGTCAAAAATGATGTCATTGGGGTTGAAGCCCACTTTGTCGACCAGTAGGTCCCAAGAGCGTTGGCAAATTTCCTTGCGCCGCGCAAGGCTGTCGGCCTGGCCATCCTCATCAAAGGCCATCACCACCACGGCGGCACCATACCGCATGCACAACGTGGCCTGTTCCAGGAACTCCGCCTCCCCGGATTTCAAGCTGATCGAGTTAACGACTGGTTTGCCCTGAATACACTTCAGGCCCGCTTCAATCGCCGACCACTTGGAAGAGTCGACCATGATGGGTACGCGAGAAATGTCCGGCTCCGATGCGACCAGGTCAAGGAAGGTCACCATGGCGCGTTCGGCATCGAGCATGCCCTCGTCCATGTTGATATCGATGATCTGCGCACCATCCTCCACCTGCGTGCGCGCCACCGCCAGCGCCGCTTCGTAGTCTTCGGAAAGAATCAGGCGTTTGAATGCAGCCGATCCAGTGACGTTACAGCGCTCCCCAACGTTAACAAACAGGCTGTTGGCGTCGATGTTGAACGGCTCCAGGCCAGATAAACGGCAGGCGGGCGGCCGCTCTGGCAGTTGGCGTGGAGCGACATCCTGTACGGCGCGGGCTATCGCCTGAATATGGTGTGGCGTGGTACCGCAGCAGCCGCCGGCAAGGTTTAGGAAGCCGCGCTGGGCGAAGCCGCGGAAGTCTTCGTACATGTCCTCAGGGCTTTCGTCGTACTCGCCAAAGGCGTTTGGCAGGCCGGCATTGAGGTGGGCACTGAAGTAGCACTCGGCGACAGAGGCCAGCTCCTCAAGGAAGGGACGGATTTCTTTGAAGCGGCGCCCGCAGTTGCTGCCGACGATGAGTGGGCGAGCGTGTGCAATGGCATTCCAGAAGGCTTCCGGGCTTTGGCCTGACAGCACGCGGCCGCTGGTGTCGGGGAAGGTGACGGAAATCATCAGCGGCAGGCTCTTGCCCAATTCGGCAAACACAGTCTGCACGGCAAAGATCGCCGCTTTGGCGTTGAGTGTATCGAAAATAGTCTCGATCATGATCAGATCGACACCGCCCTCAATCAGCGCTCGCGTGGCCTCACTGTAGTCTGTGACCAGCTCGTCAAAACGGATATTGCGTGCACCGGGGTTGTTGACGTCGGGCGAAATGGACGCCGTGCGCGGCGTTGGCCCCAGGATGCCAGCTACGAAGCGCGGGCGTGATGGGTCGCGAGCGGTCATTTCGTCCGCAACCTGACGTGCTATTTTGGCCCCGGCCACGTTGAGCTCCGCAGCCAGGTCACTCAGGTCGTAGTCGCCCTGCGCAACGCGGGTGCTATTAAAGGTGTTCGTACCGATAATGTCAGCGCCTGCCTCCAGGTAGCGTTTTTGGATGCGCGCGATGATATCCGGCTGAGTCAAGCAGAGAAGATCATTATTACCCTTCAAATCTCCCGTATGGTTTGCAAAGCGCTCCCCGCGATAATCGGCCTCTTCCAGCCCCTCTGCCTGCAACATGGTCCCCATAGCGCCGTCCAGAATGAGAATGCGCTCGCGCAGGGCCTGCGCCAGTGGATGGTTGGAGTGGGTGTGCTGAGCCATGTCTCTACCTGTGAGTTAGGGTGCCGGATGCGCATGCCGGGCCTGAAAAAGCGAGCAATTCTAACAGATTATGTGGCCGCCGTGGGCGGCAGGATTTGCGCTCGCACTGCACCCGCGATCTTTGCTAGAATACTTGACCAATTTACTCGGAATGGAAGGGGTCCATGGTCACCATCACGGAATCGGCGCAAGGGTATCTGGCAGAACTGCTAACCAAGCAAGAAGATGCACTGGGCGTGCGTGTATTTATTAACCAGCCCGGTACGCCGAAGGCAGAGACTTGCATTGCCTATTGTCGTGAGAGCGACATCCTTGAAGGGGACGAAAAGCGTGACTTTGGCGCCATCACCGCGTGGTTCGATGTGCGCAGCTTGCCCTTTCTGGAAGATGCCCTGGTGGATTACTCGAAGGACCGCATGGGTGGACAGCTCACCATCAAGGCCCCCAATGCAAAACTGCCACGGGTAGATGAAGACAGCCCCCTTGAAGACCGCATCAACTACATTTTGTACAACGAGGTTAACCCGTCTCTGGCCGCACACGGCGGAGAGGTAAGCCTGGTTGAGCTGACCACAGATGCTTACGCCATTCTCAAGTTTGGCGGGGGATGCCAGGGCTGCGGCATGGTTGACCAAACCTTGAAGGGCGGAGTGGAAAAAACGCTGCTGGAACAGTTGCCTGAATTGGTGGGCGTGCGTGACACCACCGATCATACCGACCGCAGCAACGCCTACTACTAAGCCCGGCACTAAGCCCGGCTTTGCCGGCCCTGCCGACACCGGTCGTTAGCGGCCGCTAAGGCGCTCAACCAGAGCGCCTTTCAAGGCCCCGTGCAACTTGCGCAAACATTGCTCGGTTTCTTCCCAGCCAATGCAGCCGTCAGTAATCGACACACCGTATTGCAGGTCTGCAAGTTTGGCGGGGATAGACTGGCTACCGGGGTTCAAGTGGCTCTCTATCATCAAACCCACGATGGAGTGGTTACCCTCGATAATCTGATTGCCGACGTTTTCAACGACCAGAGGCTGTAATTCGGGCTTTTTGCTGGAGTTGGCATGGCTGCAGTCGACCATAATATTCACCGGCACGTCAGCTTTTTGCAGCGCGTCCTCACACAGCTTGATGTGCACAGAGTCGTAGTTGGGGCCGTGGCTGCCGCCGCGCAGTACGATGTGGCCATAGCGATTGCCGCGCGTGGTGATGACCGCAACTTCGCCGTCGCTGTTGATGCCCAGGAACCGGTGTGGCTTGGACACGGAGTTCAGCGCATTGCTGGCGACGGTCAGCCCACCATCTGTACCATTTTTGAAACCTACAGCAGACGACAGGCCGCTCGCCATCTCGCGATGCGTCTGGGATTCCGTAGTACGGGCCCCAATTGCCGACCAGCTGATCAGGTCCTGCAGGTATTGCGGTGAAATGGGGTCCAGTGCTTCGGTAGCGGTGGGTAGGCCCAGCTCTAGAATATACAGCAAGAGCTGGCGGCCAATGTGCAGCCCCTCTTCAATTTTGAAGGAGTCGTCAAGGTGTGGGTCGTTAATCAGGCCCTTCCAGCCAACGGTGGTGCGCGGCTTTTCAAAGTAAACCCGCATGACAATATACAGCGTGTCCTGGAGTTCATTGGCCAGCGCTTTAAGCCGCCCAGCGTATTCCATGGCAGCGTCGACATCGTGTATGGAGCACGGGCCCACCACCACAAAAAGGCGGTGATCTTTACGATCCAGGATATTTTCGATGGCCTCGCGGCTTGCAGCAACCTGTGCGTGTGCCGCCGCGCTGATCGGCAGCGCCTGTTTCAACTTTGCAGGTGTCACGAGCACATCTTGGGAGGCGACATTAACGTTGTAGACTTCTGTATGGCTCATGGCACGTTTTACCTGATAGCGGGCGTCTGGCGGGCGCTCAGGCAACCCGCTGCGGCGAGGCATTCTATAGGACAGGGGAGGGTTTGAACAGAAACCGCCCTGGATGATCAGGCCATAGGTGCGATGACGTCGTCGGCGAACCGCTTGATGCCATCGATTTTTAGCTGCACATCATCGGTTTCACCGTGATAGAACATCCATGGCATGGTCAGGATGTGGGTGACACCTTCATCCTCCAGGCGCCGATACCCATCAGCATCCCAAGCGTCATTGGGTGTAGCCATGACCTCGAAGGGTTCATCGCTGCGGCCAAATTCCTTGCGCCAATCGCGGATGCGCTGGATGCTCTCGATAATTTCGCTGGAGGGCTGCAGGTCGGTAACCCAACCGTCTGCCAAACGCGCGGCGCGGCGCATTGCGGGCGCAGAAATACCGCCAATCCAGAACGGGATGCGTTCAGTGGGAGCAGGGTTCATTTCAAGCCGGTCAAACTGGTAGTACTCGCCGTGGTATTCGACCATTTCTCCGGTCCACAATAAGCGCATGATTTCCAGCATTTCGTCGGTGCGTTTCCCCCGGGTTTTGAAATCCTGCTGCATGAGTGCGAATTCGTCTGCCGACCAACCTACACCGAAAGCGGGTGTCACCCGGTTGTTGGAGATGATGGCCGCGGTGCTGATTGCCTTGGCCACAAAAAAAGGGTTCCTCATGGGTAACACGAAAATATTGGTAGTGAAACGCAGCCGCTTGGTAATGGCGGCCAGGGCGCCGATTACCACCCAGGGGTCTGGCCAGTCGGTGAAAGCGCCCCAACGTCGACTACCGTCTTCCGTGTAGGGGTAAGCATGGCTGATGGTTTCCGGGTGCACTACATGGTCTGAGAAGGACATTGCCTCCCAACCGTGGTCGTCTGCGACCGGGGCAATGCTGGTGAGATGTGACACCGTGCTAAAGGACGTGGAAAGGACAAACTTCACAGCGCAACTCCTGCTAATTTTTGTTGTGGGTAAACAGTAGCAAGATGCACGGCCATGCGCAGCGTAGCGCGAGGGTCGGCAGCAACAAGCCGCGCTTTGTCCAATTAGTCATACCCCGCTAACGCCGGGCGATATAGATCCGGAACTTGGCGTTTTCAGCAAGTACCCGCCACTGGCGGAAAGCGTGTTTAAAGCTGTTGCGATAGTCCAGATGACGATTGGCTACGAGGCACAGAACGCCCCCCGGTAACAGAGCCTCAGCTGCTTGTTGAATCAACCGTCGTCCGACGAACTCATCAACCACATGCTGCGAATGAAAAGGCGGGTTGCACAGTATCAGTTTGGGTGCAGGCCCGGCCCAGTTGAGCAGGCCGTCACCGTGGTGGAAATACGCTTGCGTGTCAGGTGCTGGCAATAACTGCTGCGCGTTGATGCGCGCCGAGGCGACCGCCTGCGCAGATTCATCACAGAACCCGATGGTTTCGGCAAGCCCGGCCTTAAACGCAGCCAGCCCGATAACGCCGTTGCCGCAGGCAAGATCGATGGCGCAGCTTACAGGGTCAAGCTGGTGTAGCTGGCTCAGCAAAAACCGTGTGCCAATGTCCAGCCCGTCACGGCTGAATACATTAGGCAGTGAGTACACCGTGGCACCGAGCGCTTCGCAGGTATAGCGGGTGCCCGGTTCATGGGGCGCGGCTGCGGCCTGCTCTGCGCGCTGTGTGTGCCAAAGATGTGCCTTGTGGCGCCCGCGCTCGCGTCGGGTGGGCCCGATCCACAGGGCGAGCTGCTCCTCAAGGCCTGCAGGTGTGTGTTTGTCCATCGCTGCCGCGAGTACTCGTGTGCCCGGCGCAAGGTTGGCCGCCAGTGACTCCAATTGCTGCCGCAGCAAGGCCATTTGCTTGGGGACGCGTATCAGCACCAGTTCTGCCGCGAGTGGTGGCGGCTCGGTACTCCATACTACCCGCACCTCTGGCGCGCCATTGCGGGCAGTGTTGAGCGCAGCGGCATGAGCCGACAGCGCGGAATCGCTCCAGAGGGTTGTGGCGATACCGCGGGAAGAGAGTGCCGTACTGAGCGCACCATGCTCATCGTTCACGACAATCGCCGAAGTGGGCAGTGGGTGATCCGCCAGCGCCTCCAGTAACAGAAGGTCTGCTCCGCACCAGGCGCGCAACATTTCCTTGCGCCGAGCGGGGTACCGCTGTAGCTGAAAATCGCCCAGTGCGCAGTGGCAAACGGGCCAGGTTTTCGACGCGTCGGGGTCAGCCGCCCCGGACATAGAGTGTCAGTTGCTGCCCGGGGAAGATGGGGGAGCGAGCATTTAACGCATTCCAGGCAATAATATCCTCCACGCGCACCTTAAAGCGGCCTGCGATACGGTAGAGGGAGTCGCCGGGGCGTACCTTGTAATCTTTTGCTTTGGGCCCTGGGGCACTTTCACGGCTGGCGAGGCTTGTTTCCCAGTCGCCGCCTCGGGGAATCATCAAGGTGGCACCTTCCCGAATGAAGTTACTCTGTAGCTTGTTCGCTTCGCGTAGCAGTTCGACGCGCGTGGAGAAAACCCGCGCAATTTTGCTCAGGGTGTCGCCACGGCGCACTTCATAATGCTCCCAGCGCACGCGGTGGTCATCATCAAGTACCGCCAACTGCTGGGTAAAAGCGTGTGCGCGCTCGGGTGGCAGCAGCAATTCAGAAGCCTGGGGAGCCGTCGCCCAGCGCAAGTGCCCGGGATTGAGTGCGTGCAAGTTAGCTTTACTCATGCCCGCCAGTTGCGCCGCACGGGCCAGCTCCAGCTGGCCGCCCGTGGGTACGGCGACAAAAGCGGGGTGGTTACGCAGCGGCGGCAGGTCCATGTCGAACCGCTCAGGCTCTGCAATCAAGCTGCTGAGAGCCAGCAAGCGAGGCACGTAGTTACGCGTTTCCTTGGGCAGGGGTAGCGACCAGAAATCCGTTGGCCGACCCTTTGCGTCATTGCTGGCCATCGCGCGGCTGACTCTGCCGACGCCCCCGTTATAGGCTGCAATCGCATTGAGCCAGTCGCCCCCCAGGGTAGCGTGCAGGTATTCCAGATAATCCAGTGCCGCCCGCGTTGAATCGCGCAGGTCACGCCGACCGTCAAACCACCAGTTATTGGTGACACCCAGTGTTTCCCCAGTAGTGGGTATGATTTGCCAAACGCCTACTGCCTGTTGTGAGGACACAGCGAAAGGGTTCAGCTGGCTCTCTACCAGTGGCAGCAGGGCCAACTCCAGCGGCAGTTCGCGACGCTCAACTTCTTCAACGATGTAATGTAAGTAAAGGCTACCGCGTTCTGCCAGTACGCCCTTGAGGCTTCCTTTTTGACGTAAATAGTAGTCTCTGGCGTCGTCTACTTGAGCATTCTCGGGCAGTTGCCATTGCATGCCGTGTTGAATGCGGCCCCACAGGTCGTCGGGGTTGGCGTGCGGCAGTCTAACGGAGCGGTTTTCAAGTCCCTCCCGCTTGCCGGGCACAGGGGTGCTGATGACTGCGACGGGGCGGGCGTTCTCAGCGGTGTCCTCGGGTGCCATAGTTTGGCATCCTGAAATGAATATAATGCCAGAAATAACTATAAGTAATTTTCTTAATTTATTGATTTTAATCGATAATATCAAAACGAATCCTTCCAAGATCGGAGCGCGGCAAACACCGCTGCAGGCGCATCACCTTGCCATTTACCTTCGCGCTTGAGCGCGGCAATGAGTGCTGGTTCCGCGCACCGCAAAAAGGGATTGGTGGCGCGCTCCACGGCGATGGAGGATGGGACAGTCGGTTCAGATCGTTCGCGCTGCCCGGCTACCGTGTGTATGCGTTTATCGAGTGCGCTGTTATCGGGCTCTACGATTTGCGCAAAGCGCAGGTTGGACTGCGTGTACTCGTGCGCGCAGTACACGCGCGTCGCAGAAGGCAAGTTGGCCAGTTGGCTTAAAGATGCGAGCATTACCGGTGCTGTACCTTCGAACATTCGCCCGCAGCCACCGGCGAACAGCGTGTCACCACAGAACAGCGTTGGCCCCGCAGGGGTAGCGTCTCCGGCATGGTAAAAAGCGATGTGGTCCAAGGTGTGCCCTGGCACAGTGAATACGCTAAATTCGGCACCCAAAACATCGACCTTGGCACCGGCTACCACTCTGCACGTGATACTCTCAATGGCAGGATTTTCTGGGCCATAGACGACGGGCTGATAGTGCTCAATGAGTGCGGGTAAGCCACCGACATGGTCAAAATGGTGGTGTGTAATCAGCACGGTGGTCAGGGTTAGCCCGCGTTGTTGTAGTACCGCAAGCACGGGAGTGGCGTCGCCAGGGTCAACCACAGCACACTGGCTGCCGTTCTGCAGCAGCCAAATGTAGTTGTCATTGAAGGCCGGTATCGGTTCAATTGTCAGCATGGATGACGTTCCAAACCCCTTCAAATGCATTAATATGGCCGCTGATTAAAACCAGCGCCGGTCACCGGCCACAGGAATTGATGCGCGAGTGTAGCGATATTTTGGTCGAACTGGAATCCTGGTATGACAGGGAATCGACTCGGCACCTGCACGCGGCGTTAAGTGGCGTCATTGAACCGCTGCTGGAGACCGCGTTCGGCTATCATCTACTGCAGATTGGCCATACCCGTAATCAGGCGTTGTATGCCAACAGCCGGATTCGGCATTGCGCCTATTTGGCCCCGTCCGCCGGTGGTGCAGTTTCGTTGGTTGCGCAGCATGATGAACTGCCGGTTGAAACCGACAGCGTTGATGTGGTCATTGCACATCACGCGCTCGACTTTACCCGCCGTCCACACGAAGTGTTGCGCGAACTTCAGCGTGTGTTAACACCTCACGGTCAATTGCTGGTGGTGGGGTTTAATCCGCTTAGCCCAAGCGCTGGCGTGCGCCGTTTGCGCGGCCTTGCGGGCCACCCATTATGGCAGGAGCTTTCGCCGGTGGGCAGCCGCAGGCTACTTGATTGGTTGCGACTTCTGGGTTTGGAAACCCAGTCGCTGCGTTATCTGCAGCCAGTGCCGGTCTTGGGACAAGGGCGCCTGGCACGCTACGCACAGCACGCTAACAGGTGGAGCCAAAAGCTGTCTCTGCCTCTTGGAGAACTCTACATGGTGCATGCGGTCAAGCAGGTGGGTGGTCGCGTTTTACCGGTGCGCCGTGTGCGGCGCAGCGCGCGCCTGATTGGCCTCACTGTGCCCAACCCGGCCGCGGCACCGCAGAGGGATCACGCGGTGTGAAACAGGTGGAGATTTTCACCGATGGGGCCTGCCGTGGTAACCCGGGGCCGGGCGGCTGGGGGGCATTGATGCGCTTCGCTGGCCGTGAACGCCATTTGTATGGTGGTGCGGCGAACACCACCAATAATCGTATGGAGCTACAGGCGGCGATAGAATCCCTGCGCGCGTTGAAGGAATCCTGTGAGGTCAACCTCACCACAGATTCAGTGTATGTTCGCGATGGCATCACCAAGTGGCTGCCTAACTGGAAGTTAAAAGGGTGGAAAACAGCATCGCGGCAGCCGGTTAAAAACGTGGATCTTTGGCAGGCTCTGGATGAACAAAATCAGCGCCACCGGATCCATTGGCACTGGGTTAAAGGGCACAGTGGGCACCGTGAGAATGAGATTGCCGACCAGCTTGCCAACCGCGGCATCGACGAATTGCAATAGGAAAAAGCTGTGAGACTGATTGTACTGGATACGGAAACTACGGGCCTCGAGGTCAGCCAGGGGCATCGAATCATCGAAATCGGTTGTGTTGAGCTGATCAACAGGCGCCTGACGGGCAACCACTTTCATCGCTATATCAACCCTGAGCGTGATATCGATCAGGGCGCCATTGAAGTGCACGGGATAACCCGCGAGTTTCTCGCAGACAAACCGTTGTTTGCTCAGGTTGCGGCGGACTTCATGGAATTTGTGCGCGGCGCAGAGTTGGTGATTCACAATGCGCCGTTTGATGTCGGTTTTTTGAATGCGGAACTGCGCCGGCTCGGCGAGCAGCATGCGGCTCTGGACGATATTTGCACGGTGACCGACACACTGGTAATGGCGCGGCGTCGCCATCCGGGCCAGCGCAACAATCTTGACGCCCTGTGCAACCGCTATACCGTAGATAACTCACAGCGAGACTTACACGGGGCCTTGCTGGACGCCGAAATTCTTGCCGATGTTTACCTGGCGATGACCGGCGGCCAAACCACGTTTCAGTTGGCAGATAACGGGCCTGGCGAGGAGGAGGGCGGTGTCCGCAGTGAGGGTATCCGCCGCTTGCCGGCCGAGCGTCAGCCTTTGCCCGTCATTACCCCCTGCGCCGCTGAACTTGCCGCACACGAGGCGCAGCTGGAGGCCATCGAGCGCAGCAGCGGCGGCATCGTCGTCTGGCGCGAGGTGTTTCCCGCATGAGCGTACAATTTGACAATCGTCCCCCTGTCTCCGTGGAGGAGTCGCTGCATTTAGTCTTTCAGCAGGGTCAACTGGTCACGGATATGCGGGCTGAGCCGCTGCTAGGCCGTGAAGAGTTAAAGCTCTTGGGTTGGACGGTCGTGCGCGAGCAGTTTCTGGGTTACTGGCAGGGGCAGCCCTGTTTCGCGGTGGAGATTGATGCAACCATTGAGCCCGACCCAATGCGCTTTGTTCGCGGTAGTCTGTATCAGCTGTTGGGCCGGGTAGAGGGCGGTTTGTTTGCGCTCGCCGGTCGTGCCGCACAGCTGCTGGCTTGGGAACGTGATCATCAGTTCTGCGGGCGCTGTGGTATGGTGATGACAGTCGATGTCGCCGAGCGAGCCATGCGTTGCGAGCCCTGTGCAACGGTGAATTACCCGCGCATCAACCCGTGTGTCATTACTTTGGTTACACGCGGGGAAGAATTGCTGCTGGCGCGAAACGCTAATTTCCCCAGTAACCTCTACAGTACCTTGGCCGGGTTTATTGAAGCCGGTGAGAGCGCGGAAGATACCTTGCATCGAGAGGTGCGCGAAGAAGTGGGGGTAGAAGTGGCCCGCTTGCGCTACTTCGGCTCACAGTCATGGCCATTCCCCAGTCAACTTATGCTGGGATACTTCGCAGACTACGCCGGTGGCGACATTGTCTGTGAGCCAGGTGAAATTGCCGATGCCGCCTGGTTTCATTACCGCGAGTTGCCCCAGGTGCCCCCTGCCAGTTCTATCGCAGGCCAGCTCATCCGTCATTACATCAGCGAATTAACCCAGGAGTAACATTTTGGAGTATCTCTACCAATACGGACTATTTTTGGCTCAGGCCGTCACGTTTGTGGTTGCAGCATTATTGCTGGTCACGGGTGTGGTTGCCTTGGGGCAGCGGCATAAGTCGCGGCCAGACGGCTACATTGAAATCCGTAAAATTAACGACCGTTATGTCGGTATCGCGGACGCCATGCGTGCCGCCATGACCGACCCGGCGCAGCACAAGGCGGAAGAAAAGGCAAAGCAGAAAACCAAAAAAGCCGAAGCCAAGGCGGCAAAAAAACGCGCCAAGAAAGTAGATTCCACAGGAGAAAAATCTCGTAACAAATTGTTTATATTGGATTTTGATGGTGACATTCGAGCCAGTGCCTGCGACCAGCTTCGTGAGGAGGTCTCCGCTGTACTGCCGCACGTAGAGGCCGGTGATGAAATTCTCCTGCGCTTGGAAAGCCCCGGTGGACTCGTGCATGGCTATGGCCTGGCCGCCAGTCAGTTGCAGCGTATTGTTGAAGCCGGGGCGCAGCTTACGGTGTCGGTGGATAAGGTGGCTGCCAGCGGCGGTTACATGATGGCGTGTGTCGCGCAACGCATCATTGCTGCTCCTTTTGCGGTACTCGGTTCCATCGGGGTATTGGCGCAGCTACCCAACTTCCACCGCTTGCTGAAAAAGCATGACATTGACTTTGAGCTACTCACAGCCGGCGAATATAAACGTACTTTGACCTTGTTCGGGGAGAATACGGACAAAGGCCGGGACAAGTTTGTCGAAGACCTCGAAAGAACCCACGCATTGTTCAAGGCTTTTGTGGTGGAGAACCGCCCTTCGCTGGATATCGAACAGGTCGCCACGGGCGAGGTTTGGTATGGCCGTGAAGCCGTGGCTGTTGGCCTCGTTGATGCGGTACAAACCAGTGATGCGTACGTGCAGGGCCAGCTAGCCGAGCGTGATGTGTACGAAGTCGAGTATATCGAGCGTAAAACCTGGCAGGATAAGTTGGGTGTTGCGGCACAGGGCGCCATGGAGCGCGGATTACTCAAGCTTTGGCAGCGTAACCAAGGTCCGCATATTTAGGGGCTGGCTAGTAGCCCAGATAACGATTGTAGTCCAGCACGCCAGCGGCCAGGCCATCTTGTTCACGGTATAAGGTATGCATCCGGTCACTGACTGCCCAGAACCACGGCGAGTTTCGCCGCACACCATAGCGCTGCTGTAGCAAGGCCAGGCTCTCCGTATTGTGCAAGGCTAGAATGTCGCTCACAAACAGTGGAATCTGTTTTTCATGCACCTGAAAGAACAGGTTCGGGTGCGCGCCGATCAGCCCAGCCACCACGGTGACTGCGTCTTCTTTGGGCAAGCGCCGTTTGTCTTCGCCAAATAACTGCGCGATGTTGCTGTAGCCGGCATCGTGTAGCAGGGTGTAGGCCTCATCGCGGCCCGACCGATCGCGGCCCGACCGATCGCGGCCCGACCGATCGCGGCCCGACCGATCGCGGCCC
>ERZ887849.1347-NODE-1347-length-23476-cov-35.400538_pt1 | contig 23476 bp, 24 predicted proteins | sample MGYA00521267_ERZ887849 | MGnify/ENA primary metagenome ERZ887849 (study PRJEB32303, sample SAMEA104408601) | aquatic metagenome | biome: Brackish water; feature: Pelagic; material: water | place: Baltic Sea | collected 2014-06-06T16:11:00 | depth 2,863 m ... | reverse complement strand
AGAGCAAAAAAATCAAAAAAAACATATGTAATTTCTATTAAAACAGATAGTTATAAATGGATCGAAGGCTCAGCATATTGGGAAAGCCCTACTCTATCTTTGCCATCAACTAAAGAGAATGAAAAAGCTTTAAAAGAACATCTTGAAGGTAAAAAGAAACAAAGAAAAGGTGTTTAAAAAATGCAAAAAGTTTTTAACGTTGGCCTTATAGGCTGCGGAAATATAGCTGAAACTTATTTTAGAGCTCATAAATATTTTAATAATTTTAAAATAATTAAATGTGCTGATATTAATCAAAACGCTGCGATCAAATGTGCTAAAGAAAATAAAATAAAATCTGTTTCTGTTAATGAATTATTAAAAGATAAAGAAATCAAAGTAATCTTAAATTTAACAATACCTAAAGCTCATTACATTATTGCAAAAAAAGCTCTTTTAAATGGAAAGCATGTTTATTCAGAAAAGCCTTTAGCTATCAATTTTAAGGATGGAAAAGACTTAATATCTTTAGCAAAAAGAAAAAAATTATATATTGGTAACGCGCCAGATACCTTTTTAGGTGGTGGTATTCAAAAATCTCGAGAATTGGTAGATAAAAAAATAATTGGTAATATCAAATTTGGGAATGCATTTTTTGGATTTCCAGGTGTGCAGTCTTATCACCCTAATCCAGAACCGTGGTTTGCTAAAAAAGAAGGTGGTCCTGTTATAGATATGGGTCCATATTATTTAACAGCCTTAGTTAATCTTTTAGGACCAGCAAAAGAAATCACAAGTTATTCCATTAAGGGTATGAATAAGAGAATTATTGGTGTGGGGCCCAAGAAAGGTAAAAGCTTTCAAGTAAAGTGTCCTACAACTTATATTTCTACAATAAAATTTCTTAATAACGCTGTAATAAAATTAACTTTATCTTTTGATATAGTTTCACATAAAAGAAATCACATCGAATTATATGGAGATAAAGGTTCGATGATTGTACCTGACCCTAATATGTTTGGTGGTGATGTTTTGGTATATAAAAAACAAAGTAAAAATTGGTCTTCTTATCAAACTAATAATATGCCACTTGGTAAAATAAATATAAGAACACAAAGCTCTAGAGCAAACGAGTCCCCAACAAACGCAAATTATAGAGGAGTTGGATTATCTGAAATGATTTATGCTATACAAAATAATAAAACACATAAATGTAATGGTGATTTATCTTTACACGTCCTTAATATCATAGATGCAATCCATCAATCTGCTAGGACTAGAAAAAAAATAACCTTACAATTTATTTGTAAAAGACCTGATCATTTTTCAACAAAAACAATAAAATTAATTAAAAAAAATTAATTAAAGAATTCCAGCATCAACCATATAGTTATGATTAGTGCATCCACCAGACTGATCTGAGCCAAAGAACAATACTACTCTTGCAACATCAGCTGGTTCTAATTGTCTTTTTAAGCATTGTTTATCTAAAAGGAATTTTTTGTATTCCGGTGTTAACCACATCTTTATTTGTCTTTCAGTTGCAATCGAACCTGGTGCAATAGAATTAACCCTTATGTTATGAGAGCCTAAATCTCTAGCAAAGGATCTAGTCATACCAAGAATTGCTGCTTTAGATGATGTATAAGCTGGCATGCCACCCTCTCCTATCATCCATGAAACAGATCCCATATTAATAATCGATCCTTTTTTTTGTTTAATCATCGCATCTTTCACTGCTTGAATTGCAAAAAAGAAATGTTTTAGATTAACATTAATTCTATTGTCCCAATATTCTTCAGTAACTTCATCAATCGTATGCCTTTGATCGTTTGCAGCGTTATTAACGAGCACATCAATAGTTTTGTTTTCACTTATTATTTTTTTTATAATATTTTGAAGATCTTTTATTTTCAATAAATCACAATTATAAAAAACAGGTATAGATAATTTATTTTTTTTGCATTTTTCAATAACTTTATGAGACTCTTCTTCATTGATATCAACAAAAAAAACTTTTGATCCCTGCTCACAAAAATGCTCAACAATCGAAGCTCCAATACCTGAGCCGCCACCTGTAATAAAAACAACTTTATTTTCTAAATCGAAATATTTTACTTTCATTTATATCCTTTCTTCAGTTTTTTGATCAAACAACGAAATTTGAGCAAGATCAAAGTGCAAATTAATTTCTTGATTTCCTGGAATATCTATTGAAGAAGAAAATTTTCCCAGGATTTCTTGATCATTAAAATTAAATGTGATTATTTGTTCATGGCCTATGTATTCATTCAATTCACTTTTTAATTTTATTTCAAAGCTTTGATCAGAATTTTGACTCAAATAAATATGTTCAGGTCTAATACCAAAATAAACACTTTTATCTTTTAAATTCTTATTTTGTACGAATTTATAGTTTTTTAAAGGAATATTACTTTTATTTTTTGAGCTATCACATTCAAAAAATAAATTATTATTTTCCTCTATAATTTTTCCTTTAATTAAATTCATTGATGGTGATCCAATAAAGTCAGCAACGAATACGTTTTGAGGTTTGTCATAAATTACCTTGGGCGAGTCACACTGCTGAATAATTCCATGGTTCATTATGGCAATGCTTGTACCTAAACTCATAGCTTCTGTTTGATCATGTGTTACATAAACTATTGTAGTTTTCAATTTTTGGTGAAGCTTTTTGATTTCTCTTCTCATTTCAACACGTAATTTTGCATCAAGATTTGATAATGGTTCATCAAATAAGAAAATTTTAGGATCTCGCACGAGTGCTCTTCCCATAGCAACCCTTTGTCTTTGACCACCTGAAAGTTGAGAAGGTTTTCTTTCTAACAAACTATCAATTTTTAATAAATTTGAAACATTCACTAATGCTTCTTCAATTTTTTCTTTAGAAGTTTTTCTTTGTTCTAATCCAAACGTAACATTTTTTCTTACAGTCATTGCTGGATAAAGTGCATATGATTGAAAAACTAAGGCTATATCTCTATCACTAGGTTCCATATCATTAACCCTATAATCATCGATCAGTATATCACCACTATTTGCTGTTTCTAAACCAGCTATAGTATTTAACAAAGTAGATTTACCACAACCAGATGGACCAAGAAGCACCAAGAAATCTCCGTCTGATATATTTAAATTAATTCCTTTAAGAACTTCTGTTTTACCAAAATTTTTATTGATGTCATTTACTTTTAAAGTTGCCATTTTATCCTTTTACCGATCCAGCTGTTAAACCTCTAATAAAGTATTTACCAGCAAGAACATAAACAATTAAAGTAGGAATACCTGCAATTATAGCTGCAGCCATATCTACGTTATATCTTTTTACGCTAGTACTAGTTAGCACCATGTTATTTAGTGCAACTTGAATTGGTGCTGCTTCGCCGAATGAAAAAGTTGCACCAAAGAGGAAATCATTCCAAATTTGTGTAAACTGCCAAATTACGGTCACCACTAAAATAGGTAGTGATATCGGTAACATAATTTTAAAGAAAATTTTAAAGAACCCTGCCCCATCTATTCGAGCTGCTCTAACTATCTCATCTGAGATTGAAACATAATAATTTCTGCAGAATAAAGTTGTAAAACATAATCCATATATTACATGGACGACCACTAAGCCTGTTATTGAATTAGACAATCCTAGAACACCTAAAGTTCTTGCCATTGGTAACAAAATTGCTTGATATGGAATGAAAGTACCAAATAGGAAAAGTAAAAAAATAATATTATCGTATTTAAATCTCCATTTTGTAAGAGCGTAACCATTTAAAGCGCCTAAAATAGTAGAAATAGCTACCGCAGGCACAACCATTTTTACAGAATTCCAAAAATAATTTTTTAAATAAACATTTCCGGCATCGACTTTTAGACCTGATGTAGTATTAACCAATTGACCACGCCAAGCCTCTAACCAAGAGTCAAAATTTATTGTTTTTGGTAAATAAAAAAGATTACCTGTTCTAATTTCTTCCATTGATTTTAAAGAGGTCACAATCATTACATACAATGGTGTGATGTAATATAATGCAAAAATTCCAAGTATTAAAAATAAAATCCAACGATAAATTATTTTTTTCTTTTTAGACGCAGTTTCTAATTGTTCAAATTTTAAATTATTTTTTACCATCTTCCCTCTTAAGTTCAGAATACAAATAAGGAATAACAATTGCCGTAACCGTTAAAAACATCATAATTGCACTGGAAGATGCAAGACCTATTTCACTTCTATGAAATGCAAATTGAGTCATAAATACAGCTGGCATATCCGATGAAGTGCCAGGCCCCCCAGACGTTAAAGCTATAACTAGGTCGTAACTTTTAATTGCTAAATGAACTAAAATTACAACTGCGCTCATAAATACTGGTCGCATCATTGGTAAAATTATTTTTGTATAAATAGAGACAACTCCTGCTCCGTCAATTTTTGCAGCTTTTATAATCTCATCATCAACAGATCTTAAGCCAGCTAAAAATATTGCCATTATAAATCCGGAAGATTGCCATACACCCGCAATAACTATGGTGTAAATTGACATACCAGGGGTTATGAGCCAATCAAAAGTAAAGTTTTCGAAACCTATATCTATAAAAAATTTTTCAATTCCTAAAGTTGGGTTTAAAATCCATTTCCAGGCTGTACCAGTGACGATAAATGATAAAGCCATTGGATATAAGTAAATAGTTCTAAGAAAGCCTTCTGCTCTAATCTTTTGATCTAACAGTATAGCTAAAACGATACCGATTAGGATGCAAAGAATTAAAAATAAAGAAGTATAAATAAATAAGTTAGATACGGAGACATGCCAACGATCCATACTCCATAATCTGAAATATTGATCGATACCCCAAAACTTATAATTAGGTAAAATTTTTGATTTAGTAAATGAAATGTACAGAGTCCATAGTATGAAACCATAGACAAACCACACCAGCAACGCACAAGATGGTGATATTACAATTTTAGGTAAATTTCTCTTTAACCAGATCATAAATAAAATAAACCCTGCGCCATTTCTGGCGCAGAGTATTAATTTTTTTTATTTTATAATGAAGCCTTTACAGCAGCTGCAACTTTTTTAGCAGCGTCTTGTGAAGACATATTTGAATTAAAGTGTTCAGTTACAACATCTTGAATTGCTCCTTTTTGAGCAAGTCTTAATGCCATACCATGAGCAAAACTAGGTAACAAACCACCTTTAGATCCAGCTGTTTTCAAATCTGAATTTGATTTTTTAGCACACATATCAAAATCAGCCATTGAAACATCTAATCTTGCAGGTATTGAACCTTTGTAGATGTTAAAAACTTTTTGGAAGTTTTTACCCATCATTAAACTAGCAAGTAGTTTTTGCCCCTCAACTTTATCTTTTCCAGCATTCTTGTAAAAGATAAATGAGTCAACGTTATACAAGTAACCACTGTTAGATGGAGTTGGCGAACAGAGATAGTCTTTACCTGGCTCCATACCTGCAGCAGCAAATTCACCTTTAGCCCAGTCACCCATGATTTGGAATGCAGCTTTACCTTCCATTACCATACCAGTAGCAACGTTCCAGTCTCTTCCTGGAGAACCTTGGTCTGTATAAGATTTAAGTTTTCTCATTTGGTCAAAAACTTTAACCATTGTAGATCCACCTAAAGTATTTAGATCTAAATCTACAAATGCTTTTTTATAAAAGTCATTACCACCAACACCAAGTGCTACAGCTTCAAAAACTGTTGCATCTTGCCAAGGTTGACTTCCGTGAGCTAGAGGAATTATTCCTTTTGCTTGAAGCTTATCTGCAGCAGCATTAAATTCTGCCCAAGAAGTAGGCATTTTAATACCATTGTCATCTAAAACTTTTTTATTTGCCCAAAACCAATCTATTCTATGAATGTTTACTGGAGCGGCACAATAAGATTTGCCGTCTTCACATTTCATATGATTAGCAACTTGAGAACTTAAAAGTTTGTCCCAACCTTCTTTTTGTGCAACTTCATTTATATTGTATGGAGATACAACACCTTCTTCATCATACTCTTGAATAGTTGGACCTTTAATTTGTGCAGCAGCCGGTGCATCATTAGCTACAATTCGAGCTTTTAGAGTTTGCATTGCTGCATCTCCACCACCACCTGCAACTGGCATGTCTTTCCACACACCACCTTGCTTTGCAAAGTCATCTTTTAATACTTGTAATGCTTTTGCTTCACCACCAGATGTCCACCAGTGTAGAACTTCTGCTGTAGGTGCAGCACTAACAAAACTTGGTATTAAAAAAATATAAATCGCGATTAATATTTTTTTCATTTTTTCCCCTTTGTTTGTTTTTAAAAACTGACTGAGTATATAAAGTGTATCTTAAATTGAAAGCGTATATCTCAAATACATCTTTAAGTTGAATAAAAATTATTACGTTTTAATTAAGTAAATAAAGAATATTTTATGTTCGTGCCAAATAAAAAAACTATCAAAGATTGTAATTTAGAAACTAGAAGCTCTACCTAATCTAGCCGCACCTCTTACGCCGCTAGCATCTCCATATTTTGGCTTTAAGAATATTCCTTCATATTCCCTACCAGAAACATATCGTGAAACCAAAGAATGTATTTCATTTAAAAAACTTATTTCATTGGAAACACCGCCACCAAAAATAAAAACATCTGGATCTAGAATATTAATAATAGCAGAAAGTGACATTGCTAAATTAATCTTAAATTCATCTATAAATTTAATGGCATCAAGATCATGAGACCTGTAAAGTTCAAATATCTCATTAGTCTTTAAATTTTTATTATATTTTTTATTAAATCTCTTAGATAAAGATAAACCAGAAATAAAGCTCTCAACCTCACAGTCTCTGTAAATTTTACTATCTAAGCCCTCTTTTTTTGCAGCAAGAAATGGCAATTGATTATGACCCCACTCACCGGCAACACCATTTGGACCTGAAACAATTTTTCGATCAACTACTAGACCACCACCTGCACCAGAACCTAATATAATTCCATAAACAACTTTGTAGTGTTTAGCTGCTCCATCTATTGCTTCAGATAAAGCAAAACAATTTGCATCATTTTCACAAAAAACTTCTTTATTTAATAATTTTCTTAAATCTTGCTGAAATGGTTTTTTTTCTAGCCAATAACAGTTTGGTGCATTCTTAACTAAACCAGTTTGTGGAGAATGAATGCCAGGATGACAGATACCAATTGGTAAAGTTCTATTAAATTTTTTTTCAAGACTATCATTTATTTCTTTCAAGGTTTTAAGAATTTGATTGTAATCCTTTGGACAATCAACTCTTGATCGATGAGTTTCATTGCCATTATCTTCTAAAACAACACTTTCGATTTTTGTTGCACCAACATCAATACCAATTTGCATAATTAAGATATTTTAATTATTTTTTTTTGTTTTAAAGACTCACCCGCAGCTTCAGCTAATACCAATGCTTTATGACCGTCATCAAAATTAGCTCGTGGTTTTTTATTTTTTGTAGTTAAGTCTGCTAAATCATGTAATTGAAGATAATAAGCTTCTTTGTACCTCTCGATAAAAAAATTTAAAAGATGAGATTTAGAATTCGTTCCATTTTTATTACTAAATTCCACTTCATTATCCCTCTTATTATTTGAGATTAACATTCCCTTTGTTCCAAACACTTCTACTCTTTGATCGTGGCCATAAGTACAATGTCTTGCGTTATTAATTGTACACAAAACACCTTTTTTTGATTTTAAAACTACAGTTGCTAATTCGTAGTCTTTAACACTTTTAAATAATTTATAATATTCGGATAGATCGCTTGTTGTAGCAAACACTTCTTGTATTGGATCATTTTTCAAATAAAATCTAATTAGATCAAAGTCGTGTATGATCATATCTTTAAAAATTCCTCCGGCAGTTTTTAAATAAGCATAAGATGGAGGTGCAGGATCTCTACATGTTATAATAATTTTTTGGAGCTCACCAATTTTTTTCTGATCAATAGATCTTTTCAAGTAATAGTGGCCAGGATCATATCTTCTATTAAAACCAATTTGAATTCTCGGAGAGAATTTTTTAATGTATTTGCTACAATTAACTATTTTTTTTAAATCTAAATCTAAGGGTTTTTCACAAAAAATAGTTTTTTTATATTCAGCAGCTTCCCTAATAAACTTTATATGTGTTGCAGTAGACGAAGCGATGAATATTACGTCTACATTTTTATCTTTTAAAGCAATTTTATAATCATTTATGGCTATTGCTTTAAATTTATTTGCTGATTTTAGAGCTAACTTATTATCTGTATCAAAAACATATTTTAATTTAAATTTTGGATGTTTAAATAAATTTTCTCCATGCATTTGTCCAATCCTGCCTAATCCATATAAAGCCACATTGATCATTAAAATTTAACCCATTTTTTGTTTCTTGAAGAGTGTATGCAATTATGAATAAATCTAGCCGTTAAAAGCCCTTCATAAGCTGTTGGATAATAATAATTTTTTTTTTTATTTTTGGATAAAATTCTATCAGCTACTTCATTGTAAATATTAGCAAAAGCATCGACGTAACCTTCAGGGTGTCCTGGTTTTACGCGAGCAAAATTAGAAGAGAAATCTGCTTCATGAAAAGCTTTTTCTAAAATCTTTACGGCACCTTTTGCAGGGTTAAATCTTAGATAATTAGGATCATTTTGTACCCATTCAAGACTAGCTTTTGAACCAAAAATTCTTATTCTTAAACCATAATTACCACCTCTAGCAGAGATGCATGTCCAAAAAATTCCTTTAGCACCATTCTCATAATTTATCATTACTTGAGCATTGCTATCCAAATCTATATTTTTATGAAATTTTTTTATATCAGCAAATAATGAAGATCCTTTAAGGCCGGTAATATAATTTGATAAATGATAAGCGTGAGTTCCAATTTCATTGAGTACAGCGGAAGATCCAACAATTTTTTTATCTATTTTCCATCTAAAAACCTTTTTAGCATTTTTAGTGTTTACTACATTTCCTTTTGACCAATCTTGCACATATTCCACATTCACATTTTCAATATTGCCAATTTTTCCATCTGATACTAATTTTTTTGCCATTCTAACCATTGGATAGGCAGAGTAATTATGTGTTAATCCGTAAACAATTTTCTTATTTTTAGTTATTGTGGAATAAAGTTTTTTTGCCTGTTCATATGTAGCAGCAAATGGCTTATCAGAAATTACATTAAAATTTTTTTTAATAAAATATTCTGCAATTTCTTGATGGCTCCCTGGAGGTGTCATAATAGCAACTACATCTATTCCACCTTCTCTTTTTGACTCTGTATCAGCCATAATTTTATAATTTGAGTAGCAACGATTGTTTTCAATATTTAGAGTTGAACCAAATGAACGACTTAATTTAGCATCTCTTGAAAAAGATCCTGCACAAATTATATATTTTCCATCTATTCTAGATGCAATTCTATGAATGTTCCCAATCCAAGAATTTGGTCCACCACCTACAATACCAAGCTTTAATATTTTTTTCATATGCGAAACATAATTAAATAATATATATAAATTGAAAACAACATAAATTTAAATAGTGTTTTATGAGTATTAAAATTGGCGTATCCCCAATTGCTTGGAGCAATGATGATTTTCCTGAACTTGGTGGCGACACATCTTTAGAACAATGTCTTAAAGAAGCAAATTCAATAGGTTTTTCAGGAATTGAAGCAGGAGGTAAGTTTCCAAAAAATTCTTCGGAATTATTACCTAAACTTGAAAAAGAAAATTTATCTTTATGTTCTGGGTGGTATGGAGCAAATTTATTAAAACATTCTGTTAAAGAAGAAATTTCTTCGATGAAAGCTCAACTTAAATTATTTAAAGAATGTAATGCTCCCTGTATGGTAGTTGCAGAGGTATCAGGTTCTATACAAGGACAGGCTAAAATACCGCTCTCTAAAAGGCCAATTCTAAAAAGTGATGAATGGAAAAGTTTTTATTTTAAAATTAATGAAATTAGTAAATATATGGAGGATAATGGTGTTCCCCTCGCTTATCATCATCATATGGGTACAGTTGTTCAGTCCCAAGAAGATACTGAAAGATTAATTGATAATACCATCAATTCAGTAAAATTACTTATTGATACAGGACACATGATGTTTGCAGGTGGTGACTTTATGAAAATTGCAAATGATTATGCATCAAGACTTATACATATTCATTGTAAAGATATTAGAAAGAAAGTTTTAGATGAAGCAATAAAAAAAGATCTAAGCTTTATTGACGCTTTCTTTGCCGGAGCATTTACCGTTCCTGGTGATGGTTGTATAGACTATGTATCATTTTTAAAACTACTTAAAAATTTAAACTACAGAGGGTGGTTAGTTGTTGAAGCTGAACAAGATCCAAAAAAAGCTAACCCTTTTGAGTATGGAAAAATGGGTTATGAACATCTAAAAAAAATCGCAATTAATAGCGGTTTTGAAATTGTTAGATAAAATAATTAAGTTATTAATTTATTAGTCATTAAGCACCCAAACTTTACCATCAGGTTTAATAACCCCTTTTGTAATTATAAAGCAACTAAATGGTCTTGCGTCCGTAGTAGTTACTATTGCGTATGCATTTTTTGCTTCTTGGTAAAAATTTTGTCTTTCTATTGATCCAACTTTCCAATTAGCTCCAGAGGTCGACTTGACTGCTTCAATAAATTCACTATGTGCATCAGTTATTTCATCAGGGTTTCCATCTACCTCCATTCTATTTGCTGAAGTTTTACCTTGTGAAACTAAAAAGCTATCTAAGGGAAAAACTGATAAAATGGCTTTAGATGCATCAGAAATATTTATACCATCTAATCTTATTACTCGTTTATTCATTGTATGAGCAGGAAAATTAGCATCAGCTATAACTAAATTGTCACCGTGGCCCATAGACCTTAAAGTGAAAAGTAATTCAGGACTTAATATTGGATTAACGTTAATCAACATTTTTAATATTATAAACCATAAAAAAAGGGTGGAAATATAATTCCACCCTTTAATTTAAAATTAATTATTACTTAAAGTCGTTTGCGTTTTTCTTAGTAACTAATTGAGTACCTGTGTCTATATTAGGTTCAATTTTTTTACCCATTGCTAAATCTAATGCATATTTAACGCCATAAGCTCCCATATTATATGAGAATTGGGCAACTGTTGCTGTCATATCACCAGCTAAAATACTTTTAGCAGCATCAGGTGTAGCGTCAAATCCAACAACAACTACATTTTTCATTCCAGCATCTTTTATAGCTTGAATTGCTCCTAAAGCCATATTGTCATTAGATCCAAAGATAGCTTTAATATTTGGATTTTTAACTAAGATTGACTCAGTTACCGATCTACCTTTTGCTGTATCCCACTCTGCAGTTTGAGTTGCAACAAGATTTAAACCACAATCTTTAAAACCTTTGATTGCACCATCTCTTCTCAACAAAGCAGTTGATTGAGACTCAATACCTGTAAGAATTGCTACATCTGAACCTTTTGGTGCGTTTTCACAAATAAATTTTGCAGCTAACTCAGCTCCATTTTTATTATTTGTTCCAATAAAAGTTACTCCCTTATTGCTTCCTGCTGTATCAACAAACACAACTGGAATATTATTTTTAATCGCATCATCTACAATTGGCGCTAATGCATTTGGATCAGAAGGAGCAAGTGCTATCGCATCAACTCCTTTTGCAATTTGATCTTCTAGTTGATTTACTTGAGCTTGAACATCACCTTCTTGTGGTGGTGCAATAAGAATTAATTCTACACCAAGCTTTTGAGCTTCTTCTTTTGCTCCTTTTTCAACAGAAGCCCAGAATGGATTTCCTGAGCCAGGTCCTTTTATACTAAAAAGTATCTTTTTTTTACCATGATTATTAGCAAAAGATGAATTTGCTAATCCAAAAAGTAAAAATAAAGATGCTATAACAACAGCAATATTTTTAAATAGTTTCATAACTTAACCCCTTGTTTTATTTTTATAATACTTATGAAATATTATTTTATTGAGAAATTCAATAACTTAAAAAAAATTTAAATGTATTAATTTTATTGTAAAATAAGGCTTTATTTTCTAGTTCCAAAATCTTTTCTTAAAACATCTATATAAACGGCTATTACTATAATTGAACCAATTAGAACTTGTTGCCAAAATGCACTAACGTCCATTAAATTTAATCCATTTCTTAGAATTCCCATTATCATAACTCCTGCAAACACACCCAAGACTGTGCCTCTGCCGCCAAAAAAACTAGCACCACCAATTATGCATGCTGCTATGGCGTCTAATTCAGATTGAAGACCTGCGTTTGGATAGCCTGAGTCCGCCCTACCTGCTAAAATCAATGCTCCAATGCCAGATAGGAAACCACACAACGAATAGACTATCACTAAAATTTTATTTACATTAATTCCTGCAGCCCTGGCAGCATTTGGATTACCTCCAATAGCATAAATCCATTTGCCCATTCTAGTATGATTTAAAAATATCCAAAATATAAAATAAATTAAAGCAATCAGAACTAAACTCACTGGTAAGTATTGAGATTCATCCAAACCAATCCATGTAAGATCTATTCTTCCGTGACCGACATATCTTACTTCTTCAGTAAATCCACTTATAGGCACACCACCTGATATTAAATTTCCCGCACCTCTAAAAATATATAATGTACCAAGAGTCATAATAAAAGGATGGGGCATTCTTAGTATCGTGATACCTAAACCATTGAACATCCCACAAAGAAAACCAACAACTAGAGGCACTAGAATTACAACGTACCAGGGCATCCCTGCTTTAGCTACAACTGCTAAAATCATTAATGACAACATCATTATTGAACCTACAGAAAGATCAATTCCAGCAGTTACAATGACCATAAAAACACCTAAAGCTAACATTGATTGCCAAGAAATTTGTTTGAAAATATTAGTTATATTCCTCCATGAAAGAAAAACATCTGGTTGCATAATATGCAAAGCTAGAACCATTAAGAATAATAAGATTAAAATTCCATATTTGTCCAAATACGGAATAGTTTTTAAAAAAATACTTTCTTTTTTTTTATTTAAGTCCATTTATTTTTTACCCATAATCCAACCAATTACTTCATCTCGACTAGTTTCAGTAAGTTTGGACTCAGCAAAATTTGTACCTTGGAATAAAGCCATAACTCGATCACAAACAGCAAATATATCATCCATACGGTGACTAATTATGATCACTGAAACACCAATTTTTTTTAAATTGTTTATTAAATCTAAGACCTTACTTACCTCTTTAATAGCTAGTGCAGCTGTAGGTTCATCCATTATTACAATTTTAGAATTAAATGCCGTTGCTCTAGCTATCGCTATCGCTTGTCTTTGGCCACCAGAAAGTTCTTCGACTTTTTGTTCAGAACTTTTTACATGAATTTTTAATTTATCTAGGTGTGCTTCAGATAATTCTTTGATTTTCTTATAATCAAGTAATTTTACAAAACCATAATTTTTAATTGGCTCTCTGCCCAAAAAAATATTTTCACCAATTGGAAGATTTCCAGCTAAGGCTAAATCTTGATAAACCATTTCCAAACCTAATTTTTGAGAGTCTCTTGGACTTTCTAGGGTCTTTTCTTTACCATTAAAAAATAAAGATCCCAAACTAGGTTTGTAAAGACCAGACAAGACTTTCATCAGGGTAGATTTACCTGCGCCATTATCACCTACCACACCTAGACATTCGCCTTGACGAGCTGTTAGCTGAACATTGTCTAATGCTGTAATTGTGCCAAAATATTTACTTATATTTCTTGCTTCTAAGATTACATTTGAACCATTTGACATTAATACAAATTAAGAAAAAAAAATAATAAAAGCAAGAACTTAAATATTAACGATCATTGACTTGTTTAATTTTTTCTCAAAAAAATCAATGATGTTTTGAACAGTTTCTTTTGCCATTCTAATTTTACATTCATTAGTTAATGCAGCAGTATGTGGAGATAAAATAATTTTTTTATTTTTTAAAATTGGATGATTTTGATCTATAGGTTCTTTGCCAAATACATCAAGCCCTGCACCAGCTATCAAGTTTTCATTAAGTGCTTTATCTAAATCAAGTTCATTTACGATCCCACCTCTTGCAGTATTAATGATAACAGAATTACTTTTCATCTTTTTAATCAAATCATAGTTAACAAGGTTTTTTGTATTCTCGTTTAATGGCATATGTATCGAAATAAAATCTGCTGATTGGGTTGCATCCTCAAAGTTTTCAACTTTTTCTCCACCGAATTTTTCGATATCGGCACTGACTACAAAAGGATCGAATACTTTGACTTTCATATCAAATCCTATACATTTTTTTATAAGGTTTCTCCCAATTCTACCAAATCCAGCTATTAAAATTTCTTTATTATATAATTCAAAAGTTTCAAATTGATCAAAATTCTTTTTAAAATTTCCAGATCTTACTTCTGCATCTAAATTCAAATAATTCTTAGAAATAGTGAGCATCATATAAAAAACATGCTCTGAAACCGCATATGCGTTTGCGGTTGCAGTAATTAATAAATTAATATTGTTTTGTTTTAGATATGTTGTGTCAACGTTATCATAACCAACACCATGTCTAGATATAACTTTTAAGTTTTTAGCTACAGATAATAAATCAGAATTAAGTTTGGAAGTTCTTAAAGTAATCCCATCATATAATGGTAATTTTTTTTTTAAATTATTGACAGATAAATCATCAACAATTTCAAATTCATAATTTGAAAAAGAATTAAATAATTTTAACCCTTCTGGGTGAATGTTTTGGATTATACCTATTTTAAACATTAAAAAATAAAAGGTTGGCGGTCCCAAGGGGAATCGAACCCCTCTTTCGAGGATGAAAACCACGTGTCCTAACCGATAGACGATGGGACCTAATTTTTTTGCTCTTTAATAACAGAAATATCATCAATAATAAACTCTACATTTTTTTGACCACGCCACTCATTAAGACTTAATTTACCAAGAATGTTAAAGTTTTTAATATTTTTTTTTAATAAATAAGACCCTAGTTCATTATCTACGCAGTTAAACGTTATAGTCTTGAATACTGATGAATCGGAGCCTTCAAAAACTGATTTGATATGCTTTTCACCAACTATCTTAGAGTTTACAGGTCTAACATTTTTAATAACAAATTTTGGTTCAGGATTACCAGATCCAAAGGGAGACAGAACATTAATTTTATCATAGAAATCAATATTTATTGCTGATGGTGAAATTTCAGTGTCATAAAAAATATTTTTTTTAGACTCTAAGTTAATATTAATTGACTTAAATTTTCTGATTAAAAAATTTTTAAATTCACTTATTTTATCAGTGTCTAATGTAAATCCAGCAGCCATTTTATGTCCACCTCCACGAACTAGTATCTTATTTTGCACTGCCGCTATGACTGCTGTACCAATATCAAATCCATAAATGGATCTTGCAGAACCTTTTGCCAAACCTGATTTTGTTGAAATTATGAAAGTTGGTTTATTATATTTTTCCTTTATTCTTGCTGCAATGATTCCTATAATTCCCTCATGCCAATTTTCTCCATGTAAAACGATTACCGGTTCATCAGTTAATCCATAATCTTTATCCATAATATCTTTTAACAATTCTTTTTCTAGTAGTTGTCTTTCTTTATTATAATTATTTAATTCTGAGGAAATTTTGAATGCATCTTTAGAGTCATTGTTTAAAAGAAGTTTAGCACCATGAGTAGATTTTCCTACTCTACCTCCGGCGTTAATCCTAGGTCCTAACACATATCCTAAATGATAAGTTGTTAAATTATTCTCAATTTCAGAAATTTCTATAAGTGTCTTTAAACCTAAATTTTTTTTTTGGTTAACGACTTTTAATCCCTGATTAACAAATGCTCTATTTAAATTAATTAAAGGTACCACATCGCAAATTGTACCTAAGGATACTAAATCTAAAAAATTTAATAAGTCAGGTTCGTTAATAGATTTATTTATAAACCAATTATTTTCTCTAAGTCTTTTATTTAGTGCCACTAAAAACATAAAACACACTCCAGCTGCACATAAATAATTTAAGTCTGACCGGTCATCGAATCTATTTGGATTTACTATTGAGTGTGCTTTTGGGAGATTAATTTCTGATTGATGGTGATCAATAACAATTACATCAATTTTTTTTGTATTTGCATATTCAATTGGTAAATATGATAATGTTCCACAATCAACAGTAAAAATTAATTTTGAACCATTTTCTATAAGATAATCAAATCCTTTTTCATTAGGTCCAAATCCCTCTTTTTGTCTATCTGGAATATAGATTTCATAAGGTAGGTTTAAAGATCTAAAATAATTACCCAATATTGCTGTTGAAGTTGCACCATCAACATCATAATCACCAAAAATCCCTACTTTTTCATTACTAACGATGCAAGAAATTGTTCTATCAATAGCTTTTTGCATATCATTAAGTGAATATGGATTGGGTAAACTATTTTTTATGGATGGATTTAAAAAAAAATTAATTTCTTCTTTTTTTATTTTCCTAATTGAAAGTAACTTAGCTACAATTTCATCCAAAAAAAAATTTTCCTTAATAAATTTAATCTCATCTAAATCGAATTCTTTTTGAATCCAATTTTTACCAACAACTGACATTAAATTCATTTTTTATAGATATTTGTGACTTGTTTTATTATTTTTTCAGTTTTATGAAGAACAAAAGTATTTACTTCAAATTTATCTCCAAGGTCTTTAACACCTTTTGCTAAATCTCCGTCAGTAACACCAGTAGCACAAAATATTACATCCCCTTTGACCATATCATCTATGTTATATTTTTTCTCTGTATCTATAACACCTAACTTGCTAGCTCTTTCTTTTTCATTTTTATCTAAAATTAATCTTCCCTGAATTTGCCCGCCAAAACATGATAAAGCTGCAGCTGTGAGGACTCCTTCAGGCCCACCTCCAATCCCTAGATAAATGTCATTTTTAGGATTATTACCAATAACTGAGAGAGCTCCCGCGATGTCACCATCAGTAATAAAGTTTATATTTACTTTTAGTTTATTTAAGACAGCAACGATTTCATCGTGACGGGGCCTTTTTAATACACAGGCACTTAGGTCTGAAGTTTTTTTCTTTTTTGCATCAGCTAATAATTTTATATTTTTTTCAACTGTATTGTCTAAATCTAATAAATTTCTAGGTAATCCTGGACCAATAACTATTTTATTCATATATGTGTCTGGTGCAGATAACAAATTACCCTTTTCAGCAACTGCTAGAACTGAAAAAGCATTAGGTAAATTATTCGCTGTAAAATTTGTTCCTTCTAATGGATCAAGTGCAATATCCACTTTTGGACCATTTCTTGTACCAACTTTTTCACCTATGTATAACATAGGAGCTTCGTCCATTTCTCCTTCACCAATTACAACAGTACCATCTATATTTATTTTATTTAGTTCGTCTCTCATTTTATCGACCGCACCTTGATCAGCTGCTACTTTATCTTTTTTTCCAATATATGGAGATGCCCCAAAAGCTGCAAACTCAGTTACTTTTATAAATTGGTCTAAAAGATCTTTTTTTAGACTCATAGAATATTTTCAATTCTAATAAATTTTGGTTTTTTAACCATATAATTCTTTTTGCTTAAGGTTTTAAGCACCTTCACAAATGAAGAGTTTTTTCCAACATGGGTTATGATGATTATTGAAGCTACATTTTTATTGTTTGTTGGGTTTTGTATTAATCTTTTGACAGAAACTTTATTATTGGCCATCACTTTAGTTATATTTGATAATACACCGTATTTATCTTTAACGTCTATTCGCAGATAAACTGAAAAATTCTTCTCATCTATAGTTTCAAAAATAGATTTTGTTCTTTTTGAGTTAGAAATAACAAATGGAAATTTTATATTTCCTCTTAATACTGAACAAAGGTCTGAAACTAGGGCAGATGTCGTTGGCCCTGGTCCAGCACCCTCACCCTGAAGTACAGTTTGACCAACAGGACTTGATTCTACCACTACAGCATTCAATACACCGTCAATCTTAGCTGTATATGAATTTTGTTTTATTAAAACAGGGTGAACTCTTTGAATAATTTTTTTATCTTTTCTTTCAGCTATACCTAATAGTTTTATTTTGTAACCTAATTGATTAGCGTTATGAATATCTGTTTGATCTACATTCTTAATTCCTTCAACTAAAATTGAATTATTATTAATAAAAGAATTAAATGATAAAGCAGTAAGAATTTTTAGTTTTGAAGATACATCTTCTCCATTAATATCTGCAGAAGGATCTGACTCTGCAAATCCTAATTCTTGGGCTTTTTTAAGAGCTGCCTCATATTCTAGATTATTTTTATCCATTGAGGATAATATGAAATTAGAAGTTCCATTTAAAATTCCATAAATTTTGTTAATTTGATTTGCTATTAAACCCTCTTTAATAGATCTTATAATTGGTATTCCACCACAAACAGCAGCCTCAAATTCAAAATTTACTTTATTTTTTTCAGCAATCCTTGCAAGTTGATCGCCATATTTAGCAACTAAAGCTTTATTTGCTGTAATGACATGTTTTTTATTTTTTAATGCAGCAAAAACTAATTTTTTTGCAGCACCTTCTGCTCCTCCTATTAATTCAACTATAATATCAATATCTTTTGATTTAGTTGCATCAAAATAGTTCTTTAACCATAAAGATTTCGGAATTTTAACAGTTCTTTTTTTTGAAAAAGATCTAGCAGATATATATTTTATTATAGGTGTGACGTTGGTTTTATTAAAAATTATATCTCTATTTTTTTTTAAATAGTTATAAAAATAAGAGCCAATATTGCCCAAACCTACTATAGCGATATTCATATTTTTTTTCATTTTTTAATTTGCAGTAATATCAGGGAAGTTCTTTTCTCTACCCTTTTTGATTAAAAGTTCAGCGATTTTATCGATATCACAATCTGTTATAATTTCACAAATAGAATTTGCATCTTTATCTTCTTCGTTTTTTTTAATCTTCTTAATTTTTTCTACATTCGAAGCTTTAACAATTTTTTGTTGTGTATTATCTTTTTTAATCACTTCTTTAACTTCTTTATTTTTTTTATTTAATTTAGCTAGTCTTTTTTCTTCTTTTTCTTTGATTTTTCGTTCTTCAATTAGTCTTTTTTTTTCCTCTTTTAATCTATTTTTTTCAGCTTTAATTATAGTCTTTTCGTTTACAACATTAGGTTCAGATGCAACTACTGGTGCATTAGTATTTGTATTAAGCTTAACAAGATCAATAGTGTTATTTTTTTTATCTGTCTTTGTTTGCACTTCGATTGTAAGGTTTTCAGCAAAATAAGCTTTAAATTCTTTTTTATCTACACATGGTCTATCACCACACATATAAACTTTATTCGTAGAACCACACCCTAATAAAAAAATAAAAAATATAATAAAAAAAAACTTCATTTTAACCCTAGATTTTCTTTTAAATTATAGAGTAAATTCATATTTTGAATTGCTTGACCTGATGCGCCTTTAACTAAATTATCAATAGCTGAAAAGATAATAATTTTATTTTTAAATCTAGTTTTGCAAACAGAAATTTCACAGTTATTCGTATTAAGAACATTACCGCTACCCATTGCTGTATTTAGATTAAGCACTTTAATAAAACTATTTTTTTTATGAAACTCTTTGAGTGTTTTGTGAATTTTTTCAATAGAGATATTTCTTTTTGGCACAATATACATAGAGGATAAAATACCTCTAAAAGTTGGCAGTAAATGAGGCTGGAAAGAGTATTCTACTTTGGTTTTAGAGTTTTTTTGAAATTCTTGATCTAGCTCCGACATATGTCTATGCTTTTCAATACCATACGCAAAAATAGAAGAATCTATATTTTTATGTGTAAATTTTTTTTTATAATTTTTTCCTGCCCCAGAATATCCGGATTTAGAGTCTATAAAAATATTTTTTTCATCTATTAGAGATTTCTTTAATAAAGGTATCAAAGCTAATTGGATAGAAGTTGGATAGCATCCCGGGTTTGCAATAATTCTAAAATTTTTTATACTTTTTTTAGAAAATTCACTGATTGAATATTTAGCCTCTTTAGATAAATTAGAAGCATTGTGTTTGATGTGATACCATTTTTCATAAGTTTTATAATTATTTAGTCTAAAGTCAGCAGAGAGATCGATAAATTTTAAATGTTTAAATTTATACAAATCTTTTACAATTTTTTGAGCTTCACCATTTGGTAGAGACAAAAAAAGTAAATCGACGTTATTCCAATTTACTTTTGAAAGCTTAGATATTTTTGGTAATTTTTTTTTAATTCTTTTATCAAATTTTTGAATATTACTATTTAAGTTTTTTTGTGCACATAGATAAGAAATATGAGCCTGACTGTGTTTACATAAATAATAAATTAAATCTAAACCAACATAACCTGTGGCTCCAGCTATAGCGATTCTCACTTTGTTTTGTGACATAATTTTTTATATCACTGATAAACAAAATAATAAATTTAAATGATCTATCTTTTAGAAAATTGGAAGCTTCTTCTTGCTTTTTTGTGACCGTATTTTTTTCGTTCTACAACTCTAGAATCACGAGTTGTTAGTTTTTCTTTTTTTAAAGTTTGCTTTAGATTTCCATCATGCAAAACTAAGGCACGAGATAGTCCATGAATTATTGCTCCTGCTTGGCCTGACAATCCCCCGCCCTTAACACTAGCTCTTACATCGTAAGATGTTGCGATATTGGAAAGTTCTAATGGACGCATTACAATAATTTGATGAACAGGTCTTTTAAAATATTCATTCATTTTTTTTCCATTAACATGAATAACTCCTGAACCTTTTTTAACCCACACTTTTGCTATTGACCGTTTTCTTCGACCAGTTGCATATTTGCTATCTTTAAAATCCAATTTGATTTTTTTTGATGTGCTATTTTTTGTTGCTGTTTGAGTTTCCATTAATTGACAATATTTCTTTTGTTTAATTCTCCAAAGTTTATGATTTTTGGATTTTGAACTTCGTGAGGATGTTTATCGCCCTTATAAATTTTTAATTTTGATAGTTGTTTTCTGGCTAAAGTTCCACCCGGCAACATTCTTTTGACAGCTAATTTTAAAATTTCTTCAGTTTTATTTTTTTCCGCTAACCTTAATGGGGTTGTCTCTTTTATTCCTCCAGGATGTCCTGTGTGTCTGTAATAAATTTTATTAGTATATTTTTTTCCAGTAAATTTCATTTTTTCAATATTTGTAACAATAACAAAATCTCCATTATCCATATGAGGATTAAAAGTTGCTTTATTTTTTCCTCTTAAAACTCTTGAAATATATGCAGCAAGTCTTCCTACCACTGCATTTTCTGCATTGATAATATACCAATCGTTTTTTAGATCTTTCTTTTTAATAAATGGTGTCATTTAAGTACGGCGATAAATACTAATAATAGTCTACAATGTCAATTAATTTTAGATAATCAGTCGCGATATAATCAATTAAAAATCTATACTTAATTAAATTTTCTTAACTTATTTAAGGCTTTAAGTTCAATGCCATTGGCCAATAAATTTTCTTTAATTGATCTTGCTGTGTCTAACGAACTTTTGTTATCACCGTGTATGCAAATTGAGTCAATTTCACAAGGTATTTGTTTTCCAGAAAGGCAGTTTAAAGATTGGTTTTGAACCATTGTTAAAACATGTTTTTTAGCTTCTTCAGGATTAGTAATTAAAGCGTTAGGTTTTGATCTAGAAACTAAGTTTCCATCATCTTCATAATTTCTGTCTGCAAAAATTTCGCAAGCTATTTTCATATTTAATTTTTTTGCAGCTATTTCCATTTTAGATCCAGTTGGAACTAAATAAATTATATCTTTATTAATTTCTTTAATAGCTTTAGCTATCGTTGTGGCAAGATCAATATCTTCACAAGCCATATTATTTAATGCTCCATGAGGTTTGATATGGGTTACATTTTCATTAAGACTTGAAGCAATTTCTTGAAGTATTTCATATTGATTTATAATGAGTTTTCTTATTTCAAGTGCAGGTAGGCTTATTCTTGTTCTGCCAAAGTTTTCAGGATCATTAAATGAAGGATGTGCTCCAACACTAACATTATTTTTTTTAGAAATTTTAATTACTTGTTCCATCGTTTCTTTATCACCTGCATGATAACCACAAGCAACATTAGCTGAATTTACAATCTCTAAAAGGAAAGGGTCATTTTTATTGTCGTGGAGCTTAGATTTTTCTCCTAAATCACAATTGATATTAATTTCCATATTTTTATAAATATTATTATAACATAGCATGATAAAAAATATAATAAATCTTGGTGATGCAGCAGCATATTGTGATTTTGGGTCAGAAGTAAACCAAGAAATAAATAAAAATGTAATAAGGTATTTTAGAAATATTAAAGACAGAAATATCCGCGGAATAACAAACATCACGCCCTCCTATAATAAATTGATTGTCTCTTTTGACCTTGGTGTCACAAAATTTACTGATGTAAAAAAATTAATTGAGAATCTTGAAATTGAAGAAAAAGATGAAAATTTAAAGAAAATGATAGAAATACCTATTTGTTGTGATGAAGGTTTTAGAGTTGATCATAAGAGATTAGAAAATCTATTAAAAATTAAGTTTGAAGAAATTTTAGATATTTTTTTTCATAAAGAATATTTTTGTTATATGACTGGTTTTATTGCAGGTATGCCTTTTTTAGGTGATTTAAATGAACAGTTAAGAGCAAAAAGATTAGAAACACCTAGAGTAAAAGTTCCAAAAGGTTCGATTGGTCTTACTGAACAATTTTGTAATATTTATACATACGAAAGTCCAGGTGGATGGAATATTATTGGTCGTACTCCATTAGATATATTCGACAAAAAAAATCAAGATTTCCCAGCATTAATAAATCCAGGCGATAAAGTTAAATTTAAAAAAATTAGCAAAGATGAATATGACAGATTTAAAAAATAATTTTTTTTTTATAGAGCGTGCTGGTATTCACACGACTTTCCAAGATAATGGCAGACAAAATCTCAATCATATAGGGATACCTGTTAGTGGAGTTATGGATAAAAGAAATTATATTCTTGCAAATTCTTTATTAAAAAAAGAACAAAATTCTGCAGTTCTAGAATTTGCTTATCAAGGACCTTTGCTAAAATATACTGGAAAAAAAATCTATGTAGCGGTTACCGGTAATGTTCAATTTCAAATAATTAAAAACAAAGGTGAAATAATAAATGGAGAAGCTTACAGAGTATATTTAATAGAAGATAAAGATCAAATTGATATTCAATCTACCTTCAGCTCTGTATATGGTTACCTTGCAATAAGTGAAGATTTTGAACTAGATAAAATTTGGAATAGTATTTCAACTAATACAAAAGCTAAAATTGGTTCAAACAATGGGGA
>ERZ887849.1346-NODE-1346-length-23477-cov-39.618606_pt1 | contig 23477 bp, 20 predicted proteins | sample MGYA00521267_ERZ887849 | MGnify/ENA primary metagenome ERZ887849 (study PRJEB32303, sample SAMEA104408601) | aquatic metagenome | biome: Brackish water; feature: Pelagic; material: water | place: Baltic Sea | collected 2014-06-06T16:11:00 | depth 2,863 m ... | reverse complement strand
TCGAACTTAATTCCTTGAGCCAATGGAAGGCTGTCGGTATAGTTAATGGTATTGGTTTGTCTTCTCATGTATACTTTCCAAGCATCTGATCCTGACTCACGTCCACCACCTGTTTCTTTTTCTCCACCAAATGCACCGCCAATCTCTGCACCTGAAGTACCGATATTTACGTTTGCAATTCCACAATCAGAACCTGCATAAGAAAGGAACTTTTCAGATTCTTGAAGTGAAGCGGTCATAATCGCTGAAGACAATCCTTGAGGCACATTGTTTTGGATGGCAATCGCATCCTCTACCGTACCATCGTATTTCGTTAAGTAAAGAATCGGTGCAAACGTTTCGTGTTGCACAATCGCAAAGCTGTTTTCTGCCTCAATAATCGCTGGCTTCACATAGCATCCTGATTCGTAACCAGGTCCTTCAAGTACCCCGCCTTCTACCAATACTGTTCCGCCTTCTGTTTTGGCTGCTTCAATGGCATTCAAATACATGGCTACTGCATCTGTATCAATAACAGGCCCAACGTGATTGTTTTGGTCCAATGGATTTCCGATTCTCAATTGCTTGTATGCATTTACCAATGCGTCTTTTACTTTGTCGTATATGCTCGAATGGATGATCAACCTTCTTGTTGAAGTACATCTTTGTCCTGCAGTTCCTACTGCGCCAAATACGGCACCTGGAACTACCATTTTAAGATCTGCACTTGGCGTAATAATAATGGCGTTGTTTCCTCCAAGCTCTAATAATGATGTTCCCAATCGTGCACCAACCGCTGCACTCACAGATTTACCCATTCTTGTAGATCCTGTTGCCGAAACCAAAGGAACTCTGGTATCGTTAGACATCAATTTTCCGATATCCGCACCACCTATAACCAAACCTGAAACACCTTCAGGAACATTGTTCGCTTCAAATACTTCTTTGGTGATTTGCTGACAAGCCAATGCTGTCAATGGCGTTTTCTCAGAAGGTTTCCAAACGCAAACGTCTCCACAAACCCATGCCAATGCCGTGTTCCAATTCCATACCGCAACTGGAAAGTTAAATGCAGAAATGATTCCTACAATTCCGATAGGGTGATACTGCTCATACATTCTGTGACCTGGTCGTTCAGAGTGCATAGTTAGACCGTACAATTGTCTAGAAAGACCCACTGCAAAATCACAGATGTCAATCATTTCTTGAACTTCTCCTAAACCTTCTTGTAAAGATTTACCCATTTCGTAAGAAACAAGCTGTCCTAGAGGTTCTTTAACCTCTCTAAGTTTTTCAGCCAATTGGCGAATCACTTCTCCACGAAGTGGGGCCGGCTTTTGTCTCCATACTTTGTAGGCTTCTGATGCCTTAGCAATCACCTTTTCATAATCTGCTTCTTCAGCTGATTTTACAGAGGCCATAAGCGCCCCGTCAACTGGAGAATACACATCAATAATTTCTCCTTGAGTTTTGATCCAAGAGCTTCCTGTAGATGCTCCATTATTCATTTGCTCTATACCAAATGAGGATAAGATTTCTTGAATTTTCATTTTTTTAAACTATAAGATTTGGTGCAAATGTACTTGAAATTCTAACAGGCAAAACATGAAATCAAGCAAAAGTTGGCTTTATGGTCATCTTGGCGGATTATGTTTCTTATTTTTGCGCAACTAAAAGATAACTATGTATCGCACACACAATTGTGGAGAGCTCAGAGCTGAGCATATTGGACAAACAGTAACATTGTCAGGATGGATTCAAAAATCTCGAGATTTGGGAGGAATGACCTTTATCGATTTGAGAGATCGTTATGGCATTACTCAGCTGGTTTTCAATATGGAAACCGAAAGTTCACTTTGTGAAAAAGCAAGAAAGCTAGGTCGTGAATTCGTGATTCAAATCGAGGGCAATGTCATTGAACGAAGCAGTAAAAACAAGAACATGGCCACTGGTGATGTAGAAATAGAAGTTTCTACTTTGCGTATTTTAAATGAGGCCAAAACCCCTCCATTTACCATAGAAGACGATACGGATGGTGGTGATGAATTGCGTATGCAATATCGATACTTAGATTTAAGAAGAAACCCTGTTCAAGAGAAGCTTAGATTAAGAAATAAAGTCTCATTAGAGACTAGAAAATATTTAGATGGACAAGATTTCATGGATGTTGAAACACCTGTTTTGATCAAATCAACTCCTGAAGGTGCTCGGGATTTTGTGGTGCCAAGTCGCATGAATCCAAATGAGTTTTATGCACTCCCACAATCACCACAAACCTTTAAGCAGCTGCTCATGGTTTCTGGACTTGACCGCTATTACCAGATCGTAAAGTGCTTCAGAGATGAGGATTTACGCGCGGACCGACAGCCAGAATTTACTCAGATTGACTGCGAAATGGCTTTTGTAGAGCAAGAAGATGTACTTCAAACTTTTGAGGGACTGATTCAGCATCTGTTTAGAGAAGTTCGAGGAGTTGAGTTGGATGCAAAGTTCCCAAGAATGACTTATGCCGCCGCCATGGAAAAGTATGGTTCTGACAAACCTGACATCCGATTTGGTATGGAATTTAACGACTTGACCGAAAAAGCACAAGGCAATGGATTTGTTGTTTTTGATAGTGTAGATGCCGTATTGGCCATTAACGCAGAAGGCTGTGCAGGATACTCCAGAAAACAGCTTGATGCACTTACCAATTGGGTGAAACGTCCTCAAATTGGTGCAAGAGGGCTCGTTTATGTCAAATACAATGAAGACGGCTCGACAAAATCTTCTGTAGATAAGTTCTATTCGGAAGAAGAACGTAAAGTATGGTTAGATCAATGTGGTGCAAAACCAGGAGATTTGCTATTGCTTCTCTGTGGAGAGCTTGACAAAACAAGAAAGCAGCTGAATGAGCTTCGTTTGCATATGGGGACTGAGCTTGGTCTCAGAGATCCAAAAATATTTAAACCCCTTTGGGTTGTCGATTTTCCACTTTTGGAATGGGACGAAGAAAGCGAACGCTACCATGCCATGCATCACCCATTTACTTCGCCAAAACCTGAAGACATTGACCTCATCGATACCGAACCTGGAAAAGTGCGGGCAAATGCCTACGACTTGGCCATGAACGGAGTAGAGCTTGGAGGTGGATCGATTCGTATTCACGACAAAGCCCTCCAATCGAGAATGTTTGACTTGCTCGGTTTCACCAAAGAAGAGGCGGAAGCACAATTTGGTTTCTTAATGAACGCCTTTGAATATGGCGCACCCCCACACGGTGGTTTGGCATTTGGATTGGACCGACTTGTTGCGACAATGGGCGGGTCAGAATCCATTCGAGATTATATCGCATTCCCGAAAAACAATAGCGGAAGAGATACCATGATTGATGCACCTAGTCCATTAGATGCTGCTCAGCTTAAGGAGCTTGGGATTGATTTAAGGAAATAAAAAACCAAAGATTTTCTTTTTGAACATTAAACGAAGTGATTAATTCTTTAATCAATAATATGTTGAACCAATAAAAACGTTATTAGTAATAAAAAAATAGCTACCTTTTCAATAAAAAACTATGGAAAAACAATTTAAATTTAATGAAGATGTTGGCGGATTGTTCATCAATGTTTTAATTGCGTACGTTACGATACTATTCACTCTCGGTATTGGGACTCCTTGGGCAATTTGTAGACTAGAACGATGGAAGGCTGACAACACAACTATTGAGGGTAGAAAAATAAAATTCACAGGTGAGGGAAGTAACCTATTGGGTAAGTTTATTATTGGATACATCTTAACTCTAATAACTCTAGGTATTTACGGGTTTTGGTTTGCCAATACTTTGCAAAAATTTATGATTGAAAATACAGAGTTTGTAGATTAATCATCTACACTTTGTATATGAACCCCTTTTATTGATTCTAATTGAATCTGCAAATTGATATTTGAAACAGGAACACTCAATATTAGCTTTGGACTTTCTTCAAAATCTTGTTCTAAAATGGTGCAATCTGAGGCCTTAACCGTGTTCATTACAAAGGGCATAGCTTCATAAGTAAAAGTCAATTCAACCGTTTCTCTGTCCTCGTCTTCAATAATATTGGCGTTTTCAAAAGCCTCTTTTGCAGCCGTTCGATAAGCGTTAATCAATCCACCAACGCCCAAATTGGTTCCCCCATAATACCGTACAACAGCAATCAGCACATTGGTTAAATCAAAGGACTTTATTTGGCCATAAATTGGAGCTCCAGCACTGTTTGAAGGTTCACCATCATCACTATATCGGTAGTCTTCTTTTTTGCTGCCAAGGCAATAGGCATAACAAACGTGAACACAACCTGGATTTTCTTTTCGGAGCCGATTGAGATGCTCTTTTATGACCTCAACTGAATGACAGGGGTAAGCGTATCCATAAAACTTAGATCCTTTCTCTTTGTAGACTCCCTCTCCCGTATTTTGAATGGTTCGAAACAAACTCTACCTATTGATCCAATTGAATGTTTTTATCAGAGACAAGGAAACGGCATTTGGATTTTATAATTTCGGTTTCATCCTCGACTTCTCCCGTATATTCTTGGATATGGGTTATTTCTATAAATGCATCCGAAATATTGCTTGTTGCCAATACGCTACCCATATAAGGAGGATCACCTCCACCTGAGTCCTCACCAATAAACACCGTATTTGATATCTTGCCATTAGTACACATTGTAGCGAGGACATATTGTCCTGCATAAAACGGACAAGCCTCGTAGGTACTGTAATCAAATGACCAAATCAGCAAATACGTATTCTCTGATAAATTGACACGATCATGCAAATACGCGTCAAAATTACGTGTCATTCCCAGATCCATTTGGTTTTGGTATGCTTCTTCTCCAATAGAATCAATCAGGTGATTGAATCGGAAATACTCTTTCATCCTCGAGTCAATATCACTAAAACCTGGCTTAACAAGCATGTGTTGGGACAACAATTCAACCTCTTCTTCAGAAAGCCAATTGTCGGAATTTTCCAATGATTCTATGGCGTTTTTATCTAGGCGGTATGGCGCATCAAATGTTCGGTTTACGCGGCCTGATATTGACTCAGGCATCTCAATCAAGGTGTCAATTACAATTAAAGGTTCTGGTATGTCGTCGGTTCCCGTTTTAACTGATTCTTTTGTATCGTTTGATGAATGATTTTGAGCTGTGTCTCCACACGAAATCAAACCAAAAAAAAGTAAAGAAACGAAAAGTGTAGTTTTCATATGAATAAGATTAAGTCTTAAAAGTACAAAACAAAAATGATGCCCATAAAAAAAGGCAGCCGAAGCTGCCTTTTAACAAATCTGTAATTCTTAATTACTTGATCACAACTCTTGTTGTGAATTCATTTGAATCATCAGAAACTTTAACAAGGTATACGCCACTGTTCAAATCCAAATCAAAGTTTTGAGTTGAATTAGAAACTGAACTTAGTGCTTCAGAATAAACAACAGATCCCATCATGTTGGTAATGGTCATTGCAGCATCATCAAAAGAATCATTAAAGTCAATGGCGAATTTACCATTAGAGGGATTTGGTGCAATATTTAATGAAATTGAAGAACCTTCCACTATTCCAGCACTGGGATCAGTTACAAACAAATCATCGAAATAATATTCTCCTGAGGTTTGCACTCCTGTAAATGGATTAAAAGAAGTTCCCCAAAAATTGATTCCTCCAAACCCTACATTGGAAGGCCCAAAACTTGTCGTTGAAATCCCAACACTGTTTCCGTCAATAATAAACTCAGATGTAGCATTGTCCATATCTATTATCAAAGAAACATTTATCCACATTTCAGGAGTAATCGTTGCTGAACCAATTATACTTTGAGTTGCGTAATCAATCGCAATAATCTGGTCGTCTCCTAATAAGTTGATGGAGTGTGGTTGATCGTTCATTTCCGCGTCCCCCAGAGCGATAGTTCCTCCTTCTGAACCAGCAGGGACTAGGATGTTCATACTAAATGTCACCGTTCCTGTTGTAAAATCTGTCCAAGTCCATAAACCATTGTTTCCACCCATTGACTTTCCTGAATTGGCGCCCGAAACAGAATAAACAGAGCTAACGGAACAAGACTCAGTGGTGCCAGAACCACCGCTCCATTCTCCCCAGCCATTAGATGCACCTGCAACACTTAACATGTCACCATCAGCATAGCTGTCAAAATCTTCACTCACTTGCGAACTGTATATGAATGGGATAAAAAATGCTACAGATAGTAAAAGTTTTTTCATGATATTTATTTTAAATTTAGACTAAGATTTAAAATTAATAAAATCCAAGCAACATCTTGATAATTAATTAGAGTTCGATCAAAAAATGATGGGCTTCTTTATTGTTAAAGTGACAGTGTTCGTTTTGATATCCTACACTTAAATAATGTAACTTAGTTTCTTTTTATCATCGAAGAAATGAATAAGAATCTATTTTTTATAATTGCTCTCTTTTTTTTAGCCTCAAATTTTAGTAATGCCCAAGGAAACATCCGCTCAAGTAACTACAGAAAATCAAGCATTGTTTGGTTAGATCACATTGCTTTTATCATAAACCATAAAACCAAGTCCGTTAAAGAACTATATAATGACGTAAACCATTCTTTTTACATTACTGAAAATGGAGAATATTCTTTGGAAGAAGTAGAAAAAATGACACAAGAAAATGGCGATTTACTCTGTTGGGACGAGCAAACGAAATACCTGAATCAAATTGACAATAAAATGCTTTCTATTGTTGGTCCATACATTTGTTATCAAGAAGATTATTATGCTGAAGGAGGAGCACACCCAAGCTATGGGACGATTTACCATACTTACAATATCAAAACAGACACCTCTATCAGAATGCAAGATTTATTTAACGAACAGGATATTTTACTCGCTCTGCAAAAAAATGAAATTATTCAGGACTATTTGATTGAAAAAAAACCAGTTGTTTCTTTAGAATCATTGTTTAATAATCTTGATGGTGAATGTGACTTTTATTTTTCAATAGACATCCTCGAAAATTTCGCATTCCATCATCTTGAAGGAAATCAAGTTGAAGTCCGAATAGGCGTTTCATATGGATGCGAAGTAATGAGAGGCAATTTTGAACAAATTGCCTTATATTTACCTATTCCTAAATCGCTAAAAAAAGTATTAAAAAAAGCAGATAAAAAAGGTACTTTAATGTGTGACATGAACTAAATATGCAACCATGAAAAACTTTATCAAATACCTTCTTATATGTTTATGTCCATTGCTCTCAAATGCCCAGGATAGTGCATCTGTGTTGTTTATTGGCAACAGCTATACAAGCTATAACAATTTGCCTGGTCTTTTCCAAGATTTGTCAAGCTCTCTGGGAAAATCGACTTATGTAGACTCAAAATTAAACGGAGGAGCCACGATGCAGGTTCATGCCAATGATCCAGTTAGTTATCAAAAAATGAACAGTTCAAATTGGGACTACGTTGTATTACAAGCCCAAAGTCAAGAGCCATCCTTCCCATACGGACAAGTGAATTCACAAACACTTCCTTATGCTGTACAATTAGCGGACAGTGTGCACTCTATTTACGACTGCTCTCAGGCAATGTTCTTTATGACTTGGGGACGGGAAAATGGGGATCCACAATGGGATTCCATAAACACCTTTGATAAAATGAATGGGCGTCTAAGAAATGCCTACCTGCGTTTTGCTGAATCATCTGATGGGTCTGTGTCTCCCGTTGGTGTTGCTTGGAAATACGTTAGGGACAATCATCCCACAATAAGCCTTTATACAGGAGATGGATCCCATCCCAAGCCAGCAGGATCATACCTGGCAGCATGTACTTTCTATGCATCGGTATTTCACGAATCACCTGTTGGTTCAAGTTTTTTAGGTGGACTAGATGCCCCTACAGCCGAAATACTTCAAAATGCAGCAGCAATAGCAGTCTTGGACAGCTTGCCTACATGGCGACTCAAGCATCATGACTCTCTTGCCCAGGTATCATTTGAAAGTACGCTGGATCCGATATCTCTATCCGCATCTTTTGCAGAAAGTACCGCTTATATCGATTCTTTCGAATGGGATTTTGGAGATGGGACAAGCTCAATGGATTCCAACCCAACCCATACTTATGCTCAGTTTGGTGAATATCCTGTTCAATTGATTGGATATGGTCCGTGTGGTAACGACACAATCACTCAAAACATTCTTTTTGAAAATACCTCTGGAATTATTCAGCATGAGATCTTAAGCAACAATTATGTCATTAAAAAATTATCGGAAAACACATATGAAATTGAAGCAAACAATGAGCAGAGTCTTTCAAATGTGATGGTCATCAATCTGCTCGGGCAACAGGTAAAACATGCTGTTTTATTTAAAAATGAGTCTAAATTGAGAATTCAGTTGACCCAAAAAGGGACTCATCTATTGACTTTTTCGATAGGAAATGCTTTCAATTCATTAAAAATATTGAACCCGTAGCTAAGTTATATCAGTAGAGTAAAAGTTTATCTTTAAAGTGAATTCATAAACTCATCCCAATGAAAAAAAAATTAAATTACCTGTTCGCACTGCCTTTTTTCTTGCTGGCATGCTCCGAAGAAAATATTTCCAGTAAAAAAACAGTAGAAGATACTAGTCCTGAGGCGGCGGTAGTCAGTGAGGTTCAAGAAACAATTCCTCAAAAGCCATTAGTCGAAGTTTCTGATGATGTGCGCTTCGTTTATTCAGGCGGGTTTGTTCCGAGCGATTTTGAGACCGCTGATTGGACAGGTCTTTATGAGGATGAGGATGGCCTGTATTGCAAGAAGGCTCAGGCAAAATTAAAAGCCGTACGTGACCCGTGGGATGACGATGAAAACAGTTTAAATGCCACAATTATTGAAGACGAAAGTAAAACTCCGTCAGTCTTTCTTTTTTCTGGAATTACTGTTCCCGAAAATTTTCGAGTGAAAAGTTTTAATAATATTCCAAATAGAATACTTATAGGCAATTCCACCAAGCTTGGCGATTATACACTAAAAGCCGATGGAGAAGTGACTCAAGAAAATCAACTTCCCCTGACCTATAGACTTACTATTATGGGCTCTAAAAACGAAAAGAAAATTGAGCAGGTTATTGTAGATCATGAATTTTTGGATGACGCCATGACAGCTATTCTTTGGGTTGGAGACCTTGATGCAGATGGTATTCCAGACATGATTATCGACATGTCACACAAATACAGCTATTCGGCACCTGCCTTATTTTTATCCTCACAAGCAGATGAGGGGGATATTTTAAAATTGGTAGGGGAATGCGGAAGTGATTTTGGTGGATGCTAAAGATTCTGTTTTTATGCTGTGTATTGGGTCTATTTTCATGCACAACACCCAAAGTGGCAAGACGGCTAAAAAATGCAACTAAGCAATGGAGAGAGTCTCCAGTTGTTTTGGATAGTTGGGCTGACTCTCCATTTTCAGGTTCGTTTTTAACATTGAGGGAGAATGGAAAGTTTGAACATTACTCTGATGGCATCATCCGTTCATTTTCAGCTGGGAATTGGACGCAAAATCAAGACACCATTGCACTTGTCTATGTTGACATCAGGCAAAAAACCATCAAAACACAGCGGGTCTCCGTCGACATGGAGACTTCAACATTGATTTTTATTGGAACCCCTACACCAGCACTCATGAGACTAAAAATATTGACAAATCGATTGGGGAAATTTTAGCTTGCTGATATAATGATTGAATAAAGCCCATTATTTCATTACAACAATTGCTGTTTTTAATACCTTTATGTGAGGGCTTAACAAATGCCTAAAACCAATATATTCTATGAAATTTAATACACGAAAATGGGTGAAACCTGAAGACTTAAACCCGAACGGAACCCTTTTTGGTGGACGGCTCCTAGCTTGGATAGATGAAGAGGCAGCTCTTTATACGGTAATCCAGCTTGAAAACCCAAAAATTGTCACCAAGTTCATGTCAGAAATCAACTTTATGGCTTCCGCCACAAAAGGCGATATTGTAGAAATTGGCATGGAGGTTATTAAATATGGAAAAACATCTATTACCATGAAATGTGAGGCCAGAAACAAAATGACCAGAGAAACCATCTTAACGGTAGACAATATGGTCATGGTGAATTTGGGTGAAAACGGAACCCCGACCCCTCATCACAAAATCAAGGTGGAATTTGTTAAAGATCGATTGAAGGATGAATAATTATCTTTCTTATTTATTTTTTTTACTTTCACTATAATTTGAAAAGAACTAATCGAGAATCATGAACGTAATTGAAACCGATGGTTTATGCAAAAACTATGGCGAGGATGTTGGCATCAAAAACATTAATTTAGAAATTAAAAAAGGTGAGGTTTTTGGTTTTATAGGACCTAATGGTGCAGGTAAATCAACGTTTATTAGGACGCTTTTGGGTTTGCTTATTCCTACAAGTGGCACGGCGAATTTATTCGGACAAAGCATTGAAAACAAGCCAGAAAATCTTCGAAAAAAAATAGGCTACCTTCCTTCTGAAGTGAATTATTATGATGGAATGAGTTCGCGCGAACTTTTGGAATACCATGCTGGATTTTATGATCATGTTGAACAAGGAAAAATTGAAGCTCTTGGCGAGCTGTTTGAGCTCGACCTAAACCGAAAAATTGAAGAGCTTTCATTTGGAAATAAAAAGAAATGTGCCATCATTCAATCCGTTTTACATAACCCTGAATTGCTTATTCTTGACGAGCCCACATCCGGCTTGGACCCGCTCATGCAAAATCGTTTTTTTGAGCTATTGGAAGAAGAAAATAAAAAAGGCACAACCATATTTTTCAGCTCTCATATTCTTGCTGAAATCCAACGTATGTGTAGTCGTGCTGCCATCATTAGAAAAGGAGAAATAAGTGCCGTAGAGGATATACAAAGCCTTTTAGAAAAGCAAATGAAAAAGGCTCGTTTTATTTTTACCGCTCAAAAAGAGCTTGCCTTTATTGAAGGGGTTCAAAATCCTCTATGGACAAATAATAAGCTGACTTTCGACTACATTGGACCTGTTAAAGATTTAATAAAATGGATGAATGACCTTGACCTAAAAGATGCGGTTTTAGAAGAGCCTGATTTAGAAACAATATTTATGAATTATTACCAATAGATATGAACCTAAATTTATTTAAAAAGGAATTCAAAAGAAGCAGAAAGAACTTTTTCATTTGGACAAGTATTGCTGTTGGGTTTACTGTCATGATTATTTCCTTATACCCCTCATTTAAAGATATGGGTATTGAAATGGGAAAGGCCATTCCTAAAGAAATGGCAAAAGCCTTTAATATGGACATGTCTTCTTGGCAAGAAATTTCAGGTTATTACAAAACCTATTTTGGCTTTCACATTATTATTATTCTAACCATTTTTTCTTGCTCTTTTGGGGCATCTGTTATTTCAAAGGAGGAAAATGACAGAACTTCTGAGTTCCTTTTCACAAAGCCAATTTCAAGAAAAAAAGTTTTTATGACCAAGGTTTTGGCTTTGTTCTCTATCATTTCATTAAGCTTTCTGATTCAAACCTTGGTTGCTTTATTTATGATTATAATGGTGGTAAATGACCCCGTTAACTGGAATCATCTTTTTGAAATGCACCTAAACGGTTATGTGCTCTGTCTATTTTTTGGGGCAATTGGGGTTGTGATATCCCAAACGCTTAAAGGAATTAAAAATTACATGGGACCAGTTGTGGGAGTTGTTATGGGTACCTATTTTCTACATGGTATTGGCTCTGCAGTTGATGACGCCAATTGGATCGCAAAGTTTTCTCCATTTCATTATTTAGGTGTAGATGAATTTCATCCTTTGGCTATTATTGTTTTTACGCTAGCTATCCTTTTAATGACGCTCGCAGCATTGAGGATTTTCGATCGAAAAGATATAGGGGCTTAGGACCTATTGAAAGACCCTTACGTAATCCACCGCCATGGTTTGAGGAAACTCTGTAGTGTTATCAGGACTTCCTGGCCAATTTCCGCCAACGGCAACATTAAAGATGAAGAAGAAGTTTTGATGAAACTCTGTCAGCTCTGAACCACCGATATCCATAATGTGATATTGCACATCGTCTCTTAAAAAACGTATACTATTCGCATCCCAAATGATCGAAAACACGTGAAATTCTTCCGCAAACAGTTCTCCTGAAGGAAGAGAATTGCTCCCACCATAATTGGCATGGCTTCCGTTGTCCAACCAGTGCAGTGTCCCGTAAACCGTTCTGTCATTAAATCCAGACCCACCAATCATTTCCATAATATCAATTTCACCACAACCTGGCCAGCTTGCTGTTCCAATATTATCGCCCAGCATCCATAATGCAGGCCATATGCCCTTGCTATATGGCAATGCTGCTCGAATATCAATACGCCCATACTTAAAAGACTTCATGCCTTGGGTTTTGATTCTTGATGAGGTGTAATTAAAACCTCCATACGCCTCCTGCTTCGCCGTTATTTTCAATAAGCCATCTGATACGGTAGTATTTTCAGCACGGTAATACTCAAGTTCATTATTTCCCCATCCCCAAGAACCGTTTCCAATTTCCTGAACCCAGTCTGAAGAAAGCTCAAAACCGTCAAATTCATCATTCCAGACCATGTTCATGCCAGGGTAACTCATTGGTGTTTCATAACCTGAAGTTGGTATTCCTCCTGTAAAACCTTCATCTGTTATTTCAACGGTTTCAGAGAGTTCAATAAAGTCATAGTAGCTCGAGTGAGCCCTTGTTACAATTTGATAAACACCAATAGCGGAATACGAATATGATGCTGTTCCATCTGAAGATTCGACGTAACTCGAATCGGCTCCATCATAAAATGTAAAGCTGTAAAAATTGGCGTTATCTGCACTAGCTACAATATTTACAGTTGATTCGACAACTTCAACAACTGTCAAAAGGTTTTCAGGAAGCACTGCAGGTGTTGGTTCATCAGGATTGCAATCTGAGGCCATAAGCAACAGCGAAACTAGCATCCAGAAAGAAAAAATCTTAGCCATATTGTAAATGTAATTATTGTGCTCTTAACTTGAGGTACCAATGTAAACCTTCCGATGCCGGTTCATGGTCATATTGAAGACTCATAATGGAATCAGAAATTTCTAAAATTTTATAAGTTCTAACTCCCGTATAAAATCCAATAAATGAATTGTTAGAAACAGTAAGTGTCGCTTCTCCATTTTCTTCAACAACCGACCATTGCTCATTCAATTGGTCATCAAAGGGTGCGGTAAAGTCTCCTAAATTCTGAAATGAACCGGGAAATGACCCTTCAAAAGAATTGTGAATATAAACGTCTCCGTTTGTTACCATGTCAAATTTAAATGCATTCAAGTGAAATGTATACCTGTCATCATATAAACCACAACCTGGTTTATCATTTGGGCCTGCAGACCACCATTCAGGAACATTACCTAAAGGACTTATTGGATCAGGCCCTACCCCAAAATGACCCGTTTCATTAGAATCAATATACCAGGTCTTGAAACCAGGCCCATTAGCACCTCCGGTTAACGCATTATAATAAGGGTTGTCTAATAGGGACAGATCTGTTTGGTCAATGACAACTTCCTGTGAACTAGAATTACTTCCTCCTTTATTGAATACTGTCAAGGTTACTGTATAGGTTCCTGCATTTGGATAAATCGCATGAACGTTCGTTCCCTCTCCTTTTAATCCATTTCCAAAATCCCAAATATTTACCATCTCTGGATTTGATGCAGAAAAGTCAATGATGTTGTCACTGGTATCTGTAGGTGAATAAGTGAATATAGCATCCGAATCTAATGGAGGATTTCCCAATTGTGGGTTTTCTTTCTTACAAGATGTGAGAGAAAGAATTCCAATTGATAAAATTGATAGTACTAAATATTTCATTGTGTTTAATCTTATTTCTATTAATATCCTGGGTTTTGAGACCAATTCCCTCCTGCCAAGTCAATTTCTAATTGAGGAATGGGAAAAAGTTCATGTGTACCCACAACAAATCCGTCAATATGTTGTTCTGCTTGACCCGTGCGAACCAAGTCAAAGAAACGATGACCTTCGCAAGCCAATTCGAGTCTTCGTTCATTGTAAATGTCTTCAATCGAACTTATTGGAAACGGTTGAACCCCTGCCCGAACTCTGATTTGATTAACATATCCTTGAGCTGCTGAACTATTACCCGTTTGAAAATGTGCCTCAGCCGCCATCAATAAAACATCTGCATACCTGATTACCCTATAATTCACGGGGCTCGTTAAATCATTATCTGGCAATCCAATTTCGCCTTGGCGCTTGATGTATTTATTGTTATAATATCCTGTATGACCTCCTGCGCCAATTGCATAAGAAATCAAATCTGGATTGTCTTGTTCGGCAATAAAAGCCTCTATGTCTAAAATAGTTACCTCTCTTCTCGAATCAAACGATGAAAAAGCATCGTATAAATCTTGAGTAGGTAGGTTGTAGCTGTTTCCATCACCATATACAGGACCTACATACTGTCGGATTCCCTGAAATCCTGGACCGGCATTTCCTTCGAGACAAACCAAACATCCATAACCTCCTCCCTCTGCGCCAGTATATTCAACGTCAAAAACAGTTTCACTATTGTTCTCGCTGGCAACAGAAAACAGCTGAGAATAATCATTGATTAATGCATAAGCTCCGCTATTTATCACCTCATCAAAGGCAGTCGCTGCTTCTGAAAATTTATTTTGATACAAATAAACTTTACCCAACAAAGACTGCGCTGCTCCTTTACTTGCTCTTCCTTTGATCAAGGAGATTAAGTCCAAGTCAGAAATCGCGCTCGTCAAATCGGATTCGATTTGAGCGTATACGTCTGCTTTTGGAGTTCGTTCAATTTGGGTAACCTCTTCTGCACCTATTCTTTTGTCAATAACCAAGGGGACATCTCCAAAAAACTTAACCAACTCAAAATAATAAAACGCTCTTAAAAATTTGGCTTCGGCTATAATTTTGTCTTTTCCGGTAAAATCAATGTTGTCTTTATTCTCCATAATGAAGTTACAACGGGTAATTCCAGAATACATCCATCGCATTACACTGCGTAATTCATTATTAACTCCTCCATGCGTCATGTCATCAAGCTGATGCAGACCTTGACTATCATTAACACTTTCACCTCCCGCAATGGTATTGTCTGAAGCAATTTCACCAATCCAAACATTCATAAATGTACTTTGAAGCAAATCATAAGCCCCTGTTAGCGCCATTTCATAATCAGCAGGGGTTTGAAAATAATTTTCGGCATCCTGAGTAAATGGCGGATTTACATTTAAAAACTTTTCACAGCCTGTAAACATCATACAAGCGAAGACTGAAAGAATTAAAAAAGAATTTTTTACTGTTTTTTTCATCTTTTAAAATTTAATATTTACACCACCCATAATTGATTTGGCCTGAGGGTAAAAGCCATAATCTACACCGCTAGAAAGGGTTCCTCCTCCAATCTCTGGATCAAAACCATAGTAACGATTTAAGGTCAATAGGTTGTTTCCTGCTAAATAAACCCTGAAGGATTCGATTTTTAATTTTCGCATCCATTTCTTAGGGAAAGTATAACCAATTTGAACATTTTTCAATCGAACAAATGAACCGTCTTCAACAAAGTAATCCGAAAACGAATTGTTTCTTGTTGCTCCCGTCGTTACTCGAGGATGCTCATTTGAGGTTCCCGGTCCAACCCATCTGTTAATAACATAGTCTAGCTGGTTGGCATATGGCTGCTGTCTTTCGTAGTTTCTAATGATTTCTTGACCAATAGCCGAGTAAATGTTTGCAGAAAAATCAATTCCTTTGAACCTAAAATTCATGTTGAATCCCATTACGAAATCTGGAATTGGTGAGCCTATGAAGGTTTTGTCGTCATCATCACCAAAACTAATTACACCATCACCATTCTGATCAATAAAAATCAAATCTCCTGGCTGTGCTCCATCTTGTGCAACAGCATGGTTGTCAATTTCTTCTTGGGTTTGAAAAATTCCTGCTGTTTGGTATCCATGAAAATACCCGATGGCATATCCTTGCTCAAAACGCGTTGCATTATCACCACCAACACTAAATTGTGCTCCTGGCAGGTAATCAACTCCATCAGGAACACCGGTTACCTTATTGGTAATGGCGGAGAAATTGAAATTAATATTTGCCATTAAAGCACTTGTGAAACTTGTGTGATATCCGAGCTCTATTTCCAATCCTTTATTCGAAACATCACCCGCATTGATGATTGGTGAAGCGCCACCTGGCCCATATGAACCAAGAACAGCAGAAACGTCTGGTTGAAATAAAAGGTCATACGTATTTTTAATAAAGTAATTGGTCGTGAAGTCGACATGATTCCAGAAAGTCATGTCTAAACCTGCGTTAAACTGACGAGTGGTTTCCCATTTTAAATCAGGATTTGCAGCCCTGCCAAGTGCCGTTCCTATGGTGATCAAATCATCAAAAACATAAACTCCCTCTCCATTTAACAAAGCCCTGTATGCGAAGTTTGCTATCTGGTCATTACCTGATATACCATAGCTCAATCTCAATTTCATAAAATCAATAAACTCCACATCAAAAAAGGACTCTTCAGATATCAACCAAGCACCAGATATCGTTGGGAAAAATCCATAACGATTATTTGGTCCAAATTTACTCGAACCATCTCGTCTGATGATTCCCGATAAAATGTATTTGGAATCGTATATATATTCAGCTCTCAAAAACGCTGATAACAATCTTTCTTTAAATTCCCAAGAACCCACATTATTTAAATAACCTCCAGCCGCAGTATTTGCAGAAATATCGGCATATTCCCATGAATTATTCGGAATGTTAAAAGCTGTGCCATTGAGGTTCTCACCTTTTCTTTGAAATACAGACATACCAAGTGTTGCCTTTACCTTGTGAAGTTCTGCGAACGTCCTATCGTAATTAAAATAGCTTTCAAAAGTCAAATCTGTAAATGTTGACCTCGATTCATATACACTTGATCCTCTCTCTATGAATACGCTGTCTGCTATTTCTACAAGAGGGGATTCTAGCTCCGCATTTAAGGCTGTATTGGCATATTTACCAGGCCCATACCAAGCCAGTGGTGAGAAAGATTTACTTTCAACAGATGCATAGTTGTAATTGAATCGATTCGTAAATGTCAAATGTTCATTGAATTTGTAGACCAACTCTTCTTTCCCTACAAACTTGTCTGCTATGCTATAATTGTAGCTGTTTTCCATTTGAGCTATTGGGTTTATGATATCCGCAACCTCATCCAAATAGCTATAATTCCCATCTAAAGTCCGAATAGGCTCATTTGGAAACGCATTGATTGTATTGTACAAAACCGAACCAATTCCGTTTTCAGCAAGAGAAGAACGGTTGTCACTTGAAAATAGAAACACTGAATTTAGGGTGAGCTTACTCGATAAATCTGTACTCAAATTTAAACGTGTATTGTAACGGGAAAAGTTAGACTTTGATCCTCCGACAATACCCTCTTGAGAAAAATAGGTTGCCCCTAAAGAGTATCTTGTGTTTCCAGTTCCACCACTAATTGAAAGATTGTAACTTTCTACCGGGGCACTTTGAAAAACTGAATCCTGCCAATTGGTTCCCTCTCCCAAAGCAGTATTAGCGAAAGGCATGTCCTGTCCTCCAAAAGCAAACATCTCATTTTTGATTACCGCATATTCTTCGGCAGTTAAAAGGTTGAGTTTTTTGGCTGTCTGCTGAACGCCTCTGTAGGCATTAAATTCAATTCGCGGTTTGGAATTAAGCTTTCCTTTCTTGGTTTCAACAATGATGACACCGTTCGCTGCTCGAACTCCATAAATACCTGCCGTAGCATCTTTCAATACGTTAATAGATTCAATATCTGAAGGGTTCAAGGCATTAAGGCCATCGGAATCATATACAACACCATCCACTAAAATTAATGGATCATTGTCTCCAAAAGTCGAAAGCCCTCTGATACGAATACTCGACGATCCTCCTGGAGAACCTGAATTGGTATTGATATTTACTCCAGAAATTTGACCTTGTAAGGCTTGGTCCATTCTAGATAAATTTAGTTTTTCAATGTTTTCACCTTTAACTTTTGCGGAGGCACCAGTGAGTTCCTTGCTTCGAGAACTTCCGTAACCTACAATAACCACCTCATCCAATACCTGATCAGTAGACATTTTAATATCAATCGTAGTTCGATTTGAAACAATGATTTCTTGCTTGTCAAAGCCTATGAAAAAATACGTTAACGTGAGTTCTTCATTATTTTGAACCGTTATGGAATATTTACCATCAAAATCAGTAAGTACTCCGTTGTTGGTTCCTTTTTCAACAACTTTGACGCCTGGCAAAGGAGCTTCCTTATCGTCGGTTACGATACCCGAGACCGTGATCTGTTGAGAAAAAGAATTGAAGTTAAAGGCAATGATTAGGCCTAAAATCGTCATGAAATTTTTCATAAAATAGTTTTTTGAATAGGTAAATATATTACAATATTTTTAATAAGTGTTAAAATTACACTATCTAATTATAAAACATTGATTAACAGGTTTTCAATTTAAATAATGTAATGTTTTATTATTTGGTATTTATACATTTGTACGTATCTAGGCTCTGTTTTTCAAAATTAATGATCACATAAGAATAATGAAAATTCGACTAACACTTCTATTCTATTTTTGTATTCATCTGTTTTTTGCTCAGGTAGATACACTTATCGTGTATAGTGAGGTCATGCAGAAGGCTATCCCAAACTTGGTCATTAAGCCCAAAAACTACAGTCAGAATGGTCATTCTTATTCTGTTTTATATCTGCTTCATGGCGCAGGCGGGTACTTTAGCAATTGGATGTTCCGTGTACCCGAAATTGAGCAATATGCGAGTGACTATAACCTCATCATTGTATGTCCTGATGGAAATAAAACAAGCTGGTATTTTGATAGCCCCATTGATTCATCAAGTCAATACGAAACCTACATAGCCAAAGAACTGATCAAGGAGATTGATCATAAATACAATACCATTAGAAATAAAAAGGGAAGAGCCATCAGCGGGTTAAGTATGGGGGGGCATGGCGCATTATATCTAGCCATTAGACATGATACTATATGGGGTGCCGCAGGAAGCATGAGTGGAGGAGTAAACATTGTTCCCTTCGCTGAGAAATGGAACATTCACGAAGTAATAGGAACATATAAAGAAAACAAAGCCTTTTGGGAAAACAATACTGTAATTAATATGACCGATCTCATTGAGAACGACCTAAAGTTTATAGTTGATTGTGGTTCAGAGGACTTTTTTGCTGATGTAAATCAAGCCTTCCACGAAAAGCTCGTTTCAAAAGAAATACCTCATGAGTATAGCGTTAGACCAGGAAATCATAATTGGGAATATTGGCGTGAATCAATCAAAGAACACCTTGCGTTTTTTAACAATTACTTTCAAACAAATCAATAGCTCCTTGTGGTATTAAGAAAGCGCTAGTAAAGAATCGATCATTCGATTTCTTACCATTTGAACGATTCGCTTATTGATGGATCGTTCCCATCTCAAATAGGTTTTGAACTCATCAGGGGCTAGTTGACCCGTAATCATTCCTTGAATTTCTTTTTTGAAAGCGTTGTCACCTAAAAATGCCTGCTCAATGGCCATAGTGCGCTTTCTCGTATCCATCAAATGAAAAATAACCTTTTTGGAAGTGAAGTAACTTCTCACTCTAAGAATCAAAACATCGTGTTGCATTTTGATTACCGGTCGAAGAACCATATTTTGGAATAATTCTTCTTCTTTTAATTCTCCATCAGTAAGCGATGAAGGTAGCTTGGGCCTTACTTTATCCATTCAAAATCAATTGTTGTAGAAAGAACCTAGCACGCGGTCTTCGAACTGAAAGCCTCCTTTGGCTTCTTGTTTGTCAAGTTTATTGTATTCTACTAATCCCCAAAGTAAAAACTCCTTTAAAAATAACTTGTCTTGTTGACTGGCAAGAACCTGATACATATCAACAATTTCATCGAGGGGAGCAACATTATTTAAGATTTCAGCATATTCTTTATCAGTCAAGTCTGATGAAAGAGAAAAAGAGCTGTTTTCCATAAACCACGAAACAACCTTGTCAAATTCATCTGTGCTTCCTGGTTTGCTCAGCTTTTTGATTTCCCTAAAGCTCTGGTTAAATAGTGTCTTAATGGCATTGCCTAAAAGCAATAATGCTACGTTTTCAGCTCCTTCTTGCTCCCCCTCGTATACCAGCTCAACTTTCCCTGTAATGGCAGGAATTACAGCAATGAAGTCTGTCATTCGAACGGATGTCTTTTTTTGATTGGTCATTAGCATTCTGTAGGTTGCTCCACTAATCAAGTTCTCATACATAGTGATACTCATTCTTGCTGAAACACCACTCTTCGCATCTATCAATTCATTGCTCCGGGCTTCAAAACCGATTTGTTCAATAAGTGTTTTTGCCAATTCAGGGACAAAAATGGCATCAGATTCAACATGTTTTGCTACCTCTTGATTGGTTATTGCTTTCGACAGTTCGATAGAAGAAGGATAATGCGTAATAATTTGAGATCCAATTCGGTCTTTGAGCGGTGTTACAATGCTTCCTCTATTCGTATAATCCTCAGGATTCGCTGTAAATACAAAGTTGACATCTAAAGGCAGTCGAATCTTGAATCCTCGGATTTGAACGTCTCCCTCTTGTAAGATATTAAACAAAGCCACTTGAATCCGTGCCTGCAAATCAGGAAGCTCATTGATGACAAAAATACAGCGGTTGGCTCTCGGAATCATACCAAAGTGAATGACACGCTCGTCGGCATAAGACAATTTAAGATTGGCAGCTTTAATCGGATCTACGTCTCCAATAAGGTCAGCAACCGTAACGTCTGGCGTCGCCAATTTTTCTGAAAAACGTTCTGATCGATGCACCCATAAAATTGGGGTTTTATCTCCCATTTTTTGCACCAATTCTTTGGCATAAAAAGAAATGGGATCCATGGGGTCGTCATTGATTTCGGAACCCTCTACAATCGGAATATACTCGTCCAAAAGATTCGTTAGAGAGCGTGCTATTCTTGTTTTGGCTTGCCCTCGTAAACCGAGTAGGTTGATGTTGTGCTGAGATAAAATGGCATGAATAAGCTGAGGGATTACGGTGTCTTCATAGCCTATAATGCCTTCAAAAATTGGAGCTTTGTCTTTCAATTTTTGCATCAAGTTGTCTCGAAGTTCTGCTTTGATTTTTTTTGAAATATATTCTTGATCCTTTAATGACCCAAGGGTCGTCATTTTCTTAATATTCATAATTATCTTTTAATGTTTTTCTTGCGGTTGGTTTCGTAGTCTTCAAAGATCATTCCTCCCAATCCCTTGAGTCCTGTGTAAAAGGCTTTTCCTTGATTGGCAGCGGTAAATTCTTCCACAAATTGTTTTAAGTATGGATCTTGCGCAATCATAAAAGTGGTAATGGGTATCTGCAGCTTTCGCGCCTGTTTGGCCATATTTAAACACTTGCCAGTGATGAATTCGTCTAGTCCGTTGCTGTTTTTGTAGTATTCTCCGCTTGGTAGTTTGATACAAGATGGCTTCCCATCGGTGATCATAAAAATCTGCTTATTGCTTTGTTTTTTGCGGCGCAACATATCGAGAGCAAGAGACATCCCCGCCACCGTGTTGGTGTGATAAGGGCCTACCTGAAGGTATGGCAAGTCCTTTAGCTTAATTGGCCAGGCATCGTTTCCAAAAACCAAAATGTCTAAAGTGTCTTTTGGATAGCGGGTTCGGATGAGCTCAGCCAAAGCCATCGCGACTTTCTTGGCGGGAGTAATGCGGTCTTCTCCGTACAAAATCATGCTGTGACTGATATCAATCATTAAAACTGTACTCATTTGTGCATTAAAGTGCGTGTCATTAACCACCAAATCTTGTTCGGTAAGTTTAAACTCTCCTGCACCATGATTCACTTGCGCATTTTTGATGCTCTCCGTCATAGAGATTTGATCTAATCCATCTCCAAAAACATAGTTTTTCATGTCTCCCGTAAAGTCATCACCTTGACCCGAATGCTTGGTCTTATGGTTTCCTTTTCCTGACTTTTTAAGCGAGCCAAATATTTGATTAAGCGATCGCTGACGAATCAGCTGCTCTGTTTTAGAGGTGATTTGAAGTCCCTTTCCTTTATTTTTTTTGGGGTCATCATTCAAAAACCCTTTTTTCTTGAGGTCTTCTATAAAATCTTCTTTGGAATATTCGGCAGAATACAGCTTGTACTCGCGATCTAATTCGTCCATCCAATTGAGCGTTTCATCCACATCTCCTGACGTAAATACAATCAGCTCTTGAAAAATATCAAAAAGCCGATCAAAAGGAGATTGCTCCTTTTTCTCGTGCGGAGAAAAGGTGAACCCTGATTTTGAATACGAATACGAACTGGACTTCATTGGTGTTGTTAATTACGAGATTCACAGAAACTTATGCTTTCATTGGTCCAAATTAAACAAATTGAACTCAAATAAGTTTCATGAAACACCCGAAAATTAATGTTTATTAAATGAATTCCTCCCCTTTAGGCGACGGAACAGCTCATGTCTTCTCCACAGCACTGTGGGGACTTAATCTTTCCTGCACAAGAAGGGCATTTAGAGATTTGAACTTGACGGCCACCATCAAGATCAAGGTGGTCATTTTCTAGTGGTACGTTGCACTTCCCACATTGAGCGTTCACCGACATTCCACATTTATTACAAGCATACGTATTCTTCATAGATTAAAGATAACAAAAACGTTAAATTCAAAAAAACGGTTGTTCTTTTTTGTCAATAATTTTCATATTCCATCAGGGTATATAATTCCCCTTCCAAAGTTTTAATCACAATATCAACTTTCGCTTTTTCCTTACTCATGTATTCCAAAGTAAATTTTTGCCCTTCATTTTCCTTTTTAAACGTGTCCTTTAAATCATCATTTTCATATAAATAGATGTCTATTACATTACTGACAGCAAATTCAAAAACATGTTTTTTACGCCTCTTCATTCGCCATGTTTTGGGAGACTGGAGCACTTCAAAATCATCCAATTCCATATCATAAACAACCGGGTATTTTATAGCTGGTTTGTTGACCGATTGCTGAAATGATTCTTCTGCATCTAACAACCCAGAAGTAAAGGCTATGATACTCACATTAGGGAATTTTTCATATTCTTCAAGTGTGATTTTGGATTTTGTAAACATCAAGGATGTGTCTTCAGGGTAATGGGTAAAAATAGCTTCGTATGGACTGAGGTTGAACCAGTTGTCTGTATATTGTTTTTTGAAGACCATCCTTCCTTTTTTATCATCATATGCAATACCTGCAGCCCAGGTGGCGTCAAAAACTTTCCATTCTCCATCAATTCTAATTACATTCCAGGCGTGATCTGCTTCTTCATCTACAAAATACCATTCCTGTTCATCATCTGTATTTTTTGAATAACC
>ERZ887849.1345-NODE-1345-length-23512-cov-16.519077_pt1 | contig 23512 bp, 24 predicted proteins | sample MGYA00521267_ERZ887849 | MGnify/ENA primary metagenome ERZ887849 (study PRJEB32303, sample SAMEA104408601) | aquatic metagenome | biome: Brackish water; feature: Pelagic; material: water | place: Baltic Sea | collected 2014-06-06T16:11:00 | depth 2,863 m ... | reverse complement strand
TCCGATAGTTTATTTAATAGGAATATTGCTCTGTATTTTAGCATTGTTTATGTTGATCCCTGCTTTAGTAGATTGGTTATATGGAAGCAATGACTGGCCTGCATTTCTTGGATCTTCTTTAATAACTTTTTTGTTTGGTGGAATAGCTTATTTGACTACTAAAGGAAGTTCCACAGAGCATCTGGAATTACGTCAAGCCTTTTTATTAACTAACAGTGCTTGGTTATCCATAGCTTTATTTGGGTCATTGCCTTTTTACTTTTCAGAAATAAACATGAGTTTTGTGGATTCAATTTTTGAATCAACCTCTGGAATAACAACAACTGGAGCAACAGTAATTCTAAATCTAGAAAATACATCGCATGGTATTTTAATGTGGCGAGCACTTCTTCAATGGTTAGGCGGCGTAGGTATAATTGTAATGGCGTTAGCAATATTACCAATGCTTTCAATAGGTGGCATGCAGCTTTTTAAAACCGAATCATATGAAACTCCTGAAAAAGTTGTACCAAAAGCCGCAAGTTTTGCTGCTGGTATAAGTATAGTTTATTTAACTTTAACAATAATTTGGGCTTTTATGTTGTGGGGAGCTGGAATGCCAGTTTTTGATTCTATTGCTCATGCCATGACAACTATTTCTACTGGGGGATATTCAACTAAATCATTATCATTAGCAGCCTTTAATTCATATTCTATTGAGATAATTATAACTTTTGGAATGATAGTAGGATCATTACCTTTTGTTCACTACCTTTCAATAACTAAAAATGGATGGAAAAATCTAATTAACGATGATCAAGTTAAGTGGTTTTTTACATTAGTAATATTTGTTATTTTTATAATTTCACTTTACCTTTATCTACATGATGTTCCATATTTAAAAGCGCTAAGACTAGCATCATTTAATGTTGTTTCTATTATTACTGGAACTGGCTTTGGCACATCTGATTTTAATAGTTGGGGAGGTTTTGCAACAACACTATTATTAATCCTTATGTTTATTGGAGGATGCGCTGGATCAACAACATGTGGACTTCGAATGGCTCGTATTCAAATTTTGGTAGCCAATGCTAAATCTCAAATATCAAAATTAATTAGACCTCACGCAATAGTCGTATCATATTATAATAAAAAACCAATACCTGAGAATGTTTCAGAATCTGTTATGGGCTTTTTTTTCTTATATATATTATGTTTTGCAATATTAGCATGTATTTTAGGAAGCCTTGGTTTAGATTTAATTACTGCAATTTCTGGAGCGGCATCAGCAATTGGCAATGTTGGACCAGGGTTAGGTGATGTTATTGGACCATCAGGATCTTATCAAAGCATTCCAGATATAGGAAAGTTATCTTTATGTGCAGGAATGATTATAGGTAGATTAGAAATTTTTGCTATTTTAGTTATGTTTTCTCCTTTATTCTGGAAAAATTAATCTTTTAACTATTATTAGACTTCATTTGGATAATTTCTTTCTTGTTTACAAAACTCACATACTACTTTGATATTTCCATCTATATCCGATATATTATGTAAATCGTCTTTGCTTAAAGTTTCTAAAGCTGACTGAACTTTTTCATCAGAACATCTGCATTGATCTCTTATTTCAATTTTGTCATAAACCGTTACTCCAATTTGATTAAATAACCTTAAAAGAATATTTTCTGAAGAAAGATTAGAGGATAAGAACTCTTCTTTATTTAACGTCGATAAAAATTTTAATGAAGTATCCCACACTTCTTCATTATTCTCATTATCAATATAATCATTCTTATTTGGCATTTTCTGAAGCATAATAAGGCCTGCTGAATATAATTGCATAGCTTCATCTTTCTTTTTATCAAAGCCATAAGAATTAAAAGTAACAAAACTTGTTTTTAATTGTTCGGAATTATTAAAATAATGTTCTGCTGATTTTGATAAACTTTTTCCTTCTAAAGTTACAATACCTTGGTACCTTTTAGAAAACTCTCCTTGATCTAATGTAAATGATATATGGCCAGTTCCCATCAAAGATAACAAATCATTTTCACAATTTAAACATTCTGTTTCAAAACCTGCATATCCTCTTAAAAAACCATCATTTGTTATGTCAGAAAATAATGTATGAACCTCACCGTTACCTTTTGCCTGCAAGGTAAAAATTCCCTTATGTTTCATTCTAGAGCCTATACAAGCAGTAAGGCTCAAAGCATCCGCAAGAAAACTTTCAATAACTTTAGGATAATTGTGCCGTTTTATAATATTTGAGACAGTAGTTCCCAACCTTACTATACTACCTCTAACTTGATTATCTCCTAATTGAAAAGGGATAACTGTATTAGTTTCATTTAACATTTTAATATACCTGATATGTAATCTTATTAGTTAAGATAGACAATAATGCATAATTGCCTTTTGAGCGTGTAACCTATTCTCTGCTTCATCAAACACAACAGATTGTATGCCTTCAAACACTTCTTTACTAACTTCTTTTCCGCGGTATGCAGGTAAACAATGCATAAAAATAGCATTTTTATCTGCCAAACTCATGATATTTTCATTCACTTGATATGGCAAAAAGATATTTTCAGGAGATATTTTTTTATCCCCCATAGATGTCCATGTATCAGTAATAATACAATTAGCTCCATCAGCAGCTAAATATGGATCATGCATAATTTTTATTTTATTGTTTTTTTCAATAGCCCAAGTCATAGTTTCTTGTTGAGGAGACATTCCTTCAGGACAAGCTATATTCAGTTCAAAATCAAGTAAAACCGAAGCTTCAATCCAACTCTGAAGAACATTATTACAATCTCCAAACCATGCGATTTTTTTATTTTTAAAATCAATCAGATGTTCTTTAATGGTAACTAAGTCTGCCACTACCTGACAAGGATGACTATGATCAGTTAAAGCATTTACGACCGGCACATTAGATATATTTGCAAAATTTATCATTTGATTATGTCCAAAACATCTAATAATAATCATATCTGCATATCGTTCTAATACCCTTGCAGTGTCTTCAATTGTTTCCCTTTGACCTAGTTGCATTTCTTTTTCATTTAAAATATTAGAATTACCACCTAACTGATTTATCCCTACTTCAAACGAAATACGAGTTCTTAAAGAGGGTTTTTCAAATATTAAAACAGCTTGTTTATCTTTCATAAACTTTGGCGCAGCTTTAGATTTCCATTTTATAGATAATGAAATTATTTTAATCAAATCTTCAGTTGTAAGTTCTTTTAAATCAATAAAATTAGGCATTTTAATCCGACTTGTTCTTCATTTCTAATATAACTTCATTCAAAATTTTAAATGCCATATTTATTTCATTTTTGGAGGTATTTAAAGGAGGAAGTAATCTAACAGTATTTTCAGCTGCTCCAACTAATAACAAGCCTTTTGATCTTGCCATATTTACAAAATCTCCTGCGTTAATATTATCATGAAGCTGAAATCCTCTAAGCATTCCTGAACCTTTAGTTTTCAATAAAATATTTTTATTGCATAAATTATTTTTTATTAGATCATTCATTTTGTTATCAAAATATATTATATTATCTCTTAAAATATCTAAAAATCCATCTTCTAACAAAAGATCTAGCACAGCATTTGCAGATCTCATAGCTAAAGGATTTCCTCCAAACGTGCTGCCATGAGTTCCAGGTATCATTGCGTCGCCTACAGAAGCTTTTGCCATAACTGCACCTACAGGAAACCCTCCACCTAACCCTTTAGCTAAAGCGATAATATCTGGCTCTATGCCTTCTTGTTCATAAGCAAATAAAGTTCCTGATCTTCCCATTCCTATTTGAACCTCATCAGAAATTAATAAACTTCCATTTTCTAAAGCTATATCTTTTATTAATTTTAAATATCCTGAAGGGGCTTTTCTTGCGCCTCCTTCTCCTTGAACTGGCTCTACTAATATGGCAGCAACATGTTTTCCCATTTGTTTTTTTAAGCTATCTATATCGCCCCAATCCACATGTGTGAATCCTTGAGCTGAAGGTCCAAAACCTTCTCTAAATAAAGGTCTGTCATTAGCAGCTAACATCGCCAATGTTCTTCCATGAAAAGCTCCAGTAGCACATATTATTTCAGTTCTTTCTTTTTCTCCTTTAGACCAAGCATATCTTCTTGCAACTTTAACTGCTCCTTCTGTAGCTTCTGCTCCTGAATTACAAAAAAATACTCTATCAGCACACGAATTGGCAACTAATTTTTCTGCAACAGCCTCCTGTTCAGGAATTCTATAAAGATTAGACGTATGCCACAACTTTGAAGCTTGATCTTGGAGAGCTGCCACTAATTTTGGATGACAATGACCAAAGGCATTAACTGCTATCCCTGTCGCATAATCTAAATATCTTTTTCCATCTTCAGAAATTAAAAAACTACCTTCACCATGAGTAAAAGCAATATCAATTCTTCCGTATGTAGTCATAATTGATGAGCTAAATGTCATAACAATCTCTTTTTAAAATTTATCATTATTAAATATTATAGCCATAAGATTAATTAAATAAAAAGTAAATAAATCACTTAAAACAATTTAAATAAAATGCTTAGCTAGTTTTAAACCTTGAGCTTGATAATTACTTGTGCTTCCCGCTTCTCCATATAAATGCTTTGGAACTGCAGCCATTGTTTCGTATACAAGTCTGCATACTGTTTGACCTTGTTCAATTAAAAAAGGGACATCATGTGACCTGACTTCTAATACTGCTTTCGTTTTAGATGCACCTAATTCTAACAACCCAAACCCAGGATCAAAAAAACCAGCATAATGCGCTCTAAATTCTCCAACCTTAGTATCATAAGCTCTCATTTCTGCTGCATAATTTGATGGAACGGATACATATTCTTGACTAGCAAGAATGTAAAAAGCATCTGGAATCAAAACTAATGCTCCCGTATTTTTTTTGGTTTCAGAAAAATGTTCTGAATGTAACAAATCTTCAGTTGTAATTTTTTCCCAGAATAATTCTGATTTATAAAAATTTGGCTTATCAATATCAATTAACATTGAATGTTTTCTAGCTTTAAAACCTATTAAACCATTTTCTCCAGACAAATCTACAGATAATGGGACACCATTTTTTATTGTATCAGGTAATTCTAAGCTATCGTTATTTCTAACTAAACCTAAATGCTCCTGTAAAATTTCCATTTCTTTATCACTAGTAAATGATGTGCCTCTTCTTAATCTTAATTGGTTCAATCTAGAACCAGTTCTTACTAGAATAGAAAAAGTTCTAGGTGATATCTCTGCATAAAGTGGCCCTTCGTAACCAGAAGGAACCGTTTCAAATTCTTGTGCTCCATCGACTATTAACCTAGTAAATATATCTAACCTTCCAGTTGAACTCTTAGGATTAGCAATTCCAGTTAAGTCACTCGTAAGAGAGACACTCTCAAGTAATTTAACTATATAAACACATCCACATTCTAAAACAGCTCCATCAATCAGGCTGAATTCATGCATAGCTAAATCTTTAAGTCTACTTGATACTTTGTTACCCTTTCCTGGAAGAAAAGAAGCTGGAACCCTCCAAGCCTTATTTCCTAGCCTTAAATCAATAGAAGCTGGTTGAATTATGTCTCTATCAACATCATAATCACTAGTAATAATTTTTTTATCAATTAAATCTAGTATTTCTTGACTAGGTAAAATACCAACTGATTTTTGCACTTTATTCATCCTAAAATTTTCCATAGTTATCTTTGATAATCTAAGCTCTCAATCTATAACCAGACTTTAATATATACCAAGCACAAAAGCTAAGAATTATATTGCATAAAAACAAAATGATACTGCCTGTTACTGGTGACGTATCGCTTATTCCTAAAAAGCTAAATCTCAGTCCGTCTATAGCATAAAATATTGGGTTAAAGTAAGCTATTACCTTTAAGGCATCTGGTAACCTTTCAATAGAATAAAAAGTTCCTGATAAAAAAGCTAATGGTTGGATTATAAAGTTTGATATTATAGCGAGTTGATCAAATTTCTGTGCCCAAATACCTGCCATCATTCCTATAACAGCTAGAGCAAACCCTCCTTGAAATAAAAATAAAACCATCCAAAAAAAATGATTGGGGAAATTTAAAACACCTAAAGACCAAAGCAGACAAAAGGAAGCTAAAAACACACATAACCCTCTAGTAATACCTGCAAGAATATGAGCAACCATTATCTCAATTGGACCTAATGGTGACATTAATAAGTCTACAATTGAACCTTGTACCTTTGCTGTCATAAAAGCAGATGAAACATTAGCAAAAGAGTTTTGCAAAACACTCATCATAATCAATCCTGGCACTAAAAATTTAATAAAAGGTATACCTTTAAAACCCGCACTTCTGTCTATTGCTACAGAAAAAACTATTACAAATAATAGAGTTGTTACCATTGGAGCTGTTATGGTTTGCAAAAAAACATTTGTAAATCTTTTAACTTCTTTTATGTAAAGAGTGAATAAACCTATCCAATTTACTAAACCAATTTCTCTTCGAACTCCTAGATTTACATTTTTATTAATCATGATTTTCCTTGAGCTCATAAAAGGTTAACAAATAATTTAAAAATATATATAATTGATTTAACAAATATTAACAAACATGAATGAACAGTTTAATGAACAATCATGATAAAATCATAAAACGAATGAGAAATTCTGCAATATCATATCTGGCTCGTTATGAAGTATCTAAATTTCAATTTAAAAATACGATGATTAGAAAGTTATCAGGTTTTGACAATCAATTACATGAAGAGTTAAAAATTGAAATTGTTGATCAAATTCAAAAAGAAATGATTGCTTCTGGTTTCATAGACGATAAACGTTATGCAGAGATGCAATCGCGTTCTATTAGACGTCAAGGAGGCTCAGAACGATTAATATTTGCTAAATTAAAGCATAACGGTATTACTGATAATATAATAAAAAATGCAATAGAGATAGTAGATGAAGGAAACAATAATGCCGAAATGATTGCGGCAATAAATTTTATTAAAAAAAAAAACATAGGAGTTTTTTATAAAAAAAAATTTTCTGAAGAAGAACATGATCAATATCTTTTAAAAAAAAAATGGATTGGCTCTTTATCCAGAAGAGGATTTAATTTATCAATAATAAATAAAGTTTTAAATATTACTGATCTTGCAAATGCTGATTTAATTCTGGAAGATCCAATATAATATCATTATACAATAGAACTAAATTTCAATTGGGGAGAAAATTATGACAAAAAACAATATTTATATACCAAGCTCAAATGTTGTTAAAAATGCTCATGTAAACTCAGAACAATATGAAAAAATGTATGAGGAATCAATTAATGATCCTGATGTATTTTGGGATACTCATGGTAAAAGAATTGATTGGATAAAGCCTTATAAAAAGATAAGTAATGTATCTTATGCAAAAGAAGATCTTCAAATAAAATGGTATGAAGATGGCACCCTTAACGCTAGCGCAAACTGTCTTGATAGACATTTAAAAACTAAAGGTGACAGCACTGCTATCATTTGGGAAGGAGACAATCCAAATGAATCTAAACATATTACATACAAACAGTTATATGAAGATGTATGTAAATTTTCGAATGTTCTTAAGAAAGTCGGTGCAAAGAAGGGAGATCGTATAACCATTTATATGCCTATGATCCCAGAGGCAACGATTGCCATGTTAGCTTGCACAAGAATTGGAGCTATTCACTCTGTAGTATTTGGAGGCTTTTCTCCCGATGCCTTAGCAGGAAGAATTGAGGATTGTGATTCAACTATAATTATTACTGCTGATGAAGGTGTTAGAAGTGGGAAAACTATACCACTTAAATCTAATACAGATGAAGCCATAGCAAAAGCTAAAATGTGTAAAACTACTATTGTTGTTAAAAGAACAGGTGGAGATATTAATTGGATAGATGGACAAGACATTTGGTATCACGAAGAGATGAAAAAAGCTTCGTCTGAATGCGTGCCAACGGAAATGAATGCTGAAGATCCAATGTTTATTCTATACACATCTGGTTCAACTGGAAAGCCAAAAGGAGTTCTTCATACTACTGGAGGATATATGGTTTACACTTCAATGACACATCATTACGTTTTTGATTATCATGATGGTGAAATTTATTGGTGTACAGCTGATGTAGGATGGGTGACAGGTCATTCTTATATTGTTTATGGGCCTCTTTCAAATGGAGCAACAACTTTAATGTTTGAAGGAGTTCCTAATTATCCAGACGCAAGTCGATTTTGGCAAATTGTAGATAAGCATAAAGTCAATATTTTCTACACTGCACCAACTGCAATTCGTGCTTTAATGGCAGAAGGAGATGAGCCTGTAAAAAAAACAAGTCGTTCAAGCTTAAGAGTTTTAGGAAGTGTAGGCGAACCAATCAACCCTGAAGCTTGGAATTGGTACAATAATGTAATTGGAAATGGGAAATGCCCAATAGTCGATACTTGGTGGCAAACTGAGACTGGAGGAATTTTAATCACTCCTCTTCCTGGAGCAACGTCTACAAAACCTGGTTCTGCAACTAAACCATTTTTTGGCATTAAGCCAGTTCTCGTAGATAATGAAAACAATGAATTAAATGGACCTTCAGAAGGTAACTTATGTATTAACATGTCATGGCCAGGACAAATGAGAACAGTTTTTGGTGACCATAAACGTTTTATAGAAACATATTTTTCAACTTTTCCGGGAAGGTATTTTTCTGGCGATGGCTGTAGAAGAGATGAAGATGGATATTTTTGGATTACTGGAAGAGTTGACGATGTAATTAATGTATCTGGACATAGAATGGGAACTGCTGAAGTGGAATCTGCTCTTGTAGCGCATCCACAAGTAGCGGAAGCAGCAGTTGTAGGATATCCCCATAATATTAAAGGACAAGGAATATACGCATATGTAACTATTAATATAGATGTTGCTCCTTCAGATGAATTATTAGGTGAATTAAAGAAGTGGGTCAGAAAAGAAATAGGACCAATAGCTACACCAGATTTAATTCAATTTGCACCTGGTCTTCCTAAAACAAGGTCTGGAAAAATTATGAGAAGAATCTTAAGAAAAATTGCAGCAAATGAGCATGATGAACTAGGAGATGTGTCTACTCTAGCTGATCCAGCGGTTGTTGAAAATTTAGTTAACAATCGAAAAAATTTATAATAAGAGAAATAGAATTAGAAACATTAACCAAAAAAATCAAAAAAACTTGATATATGACTAACATTGAAAAGTTAGATAGAAAATTTTAATTTCTTTAATAAAAGTTTTAATATTATTGGCAAGCTTGCTATTAGAATAAAACTTAATAACAATTCAATAGACATGATATCTCTTATTTGATTAATTTTTGAGATTTCTGATCCAGCATATACGTAAACTATTGTTGCAGGCAACATCCCAATTTGGCTAATGAAGTAAAACTTTTTTATACTGATAGGCATCACTCCCATAATTAAATTTATGAGAATATATGAAATTGTTGGAATCAACCTCAAACTTAAAAGATACCATGCTCCATCTTGTTTAAATTTTTTATAAATAACAGAGAATTTTTTACTAAATTTCTTATTAAAATAATCAAATAAAAAATATCTTGAAATAATAAAACATATACATGCTCCAAGTGAAGAAGCAAAAGAAACTAAAATTACTCCTTCGAAAACTCCAAATAAAGCTCCCGCAGCAATTGTCATTACACTTGGTGCGACAGGAACTGATAAACCTGCAAAGGCAATATATAAAATAAAAAATAAACATCTGGAAAATATAGTATTTTCATTTACCCAAAGTTTTATAAATATTTGATTATTCTTTAATTGATCTAAATTAAAAAATTCATGAATATAGAAATATGAAAATATGAATACTAAAGTGAAAAATATTATTAAAAAAAAAATATTTTTCATTTTAATTTAAACATCCCAAATTCTTTTCGCAAACTCTGGGTAAAACTCTGAAACCATTGGAGCTATGTTGTTTCTTAAAATATGTATCCTTTCATTGTCAGGATTAATCATTTCAGAAATATTTTTATCAACATCAAATTTAAACTCGGTTAAATTAGTAACAGTTTCAACTGTTTCATTATGATTAAGTCGTAATAATAAGAATTTTTTATCATTTTTGTTAAATTTAAATAATGCTCTATTAGTTAACAAATACTTAGGGCCTCCTGGCCTATAAATATTATCTTCAGATACTCCAGGCGCAGAAATGAAATCCACTCTATTTACTAAAGTACGAGGTGAATGCTCTTCTCTAAATAAAATAATCTGAGGAACAACAAAATACATTAATGCAGAACCAAATGAACCAGGAAATCTTTTATTTAACTTTGGATATGTACCTGTCCCCACTAGATTTATATTTGCTTGCCCATCTATTTGAACTCCTCCTAAAAAGAAAGTGTCTATTCTTCCTTGTGCTGCACAATCAAATAGTTCTCTGGCGCCATCAGTAAAGTTATTATATTTATTAGAATGTAGTATAGTTACTCTTAATCTTTTATTCTTAATTTTAGCTTCTTCTTTCGCTAAAAGAGCTGCTGCACCTGGTATAGGAGACGCTGCGCCAACAGCTACATGCTTATCATTAACAAGTAAATCGGCTAATTGACTTATTAAAAGTTCTTCTCTTTTAATATTTAGTTCCACTAATATATTCCTTAAATTATTTGGATAATAATAATTTCATATATTCATTAAATCCATCTTTTGTTTTAGCAGCTATAGAGTAATTTTTTATTTCATTATTATCAGCTTTATAAGCTCCTGGAAGAGCGCATGGCCATGCACCATTTTTAGCTAACGCTATTCCATCAACGTATAAAGCAGGTAGACAAGTCGCTGCTGATAATTCATTTTCAAAGAAATCTTCATCTATAATTTTTTCTACTGTAACAAAAACTTTTTTAGATGCATGGGCTAAAGTAGCAAGTTCTCGTCTTCTACCAATTTGAATATTTCCATTTCTATCTGAACAAGCTGCATGAAACACAAAAACATCCAATTGAACAGCTGGTAAAAGTAAAATTGGTTCGTCTTTTATACCAGATGAATTCATTGGATTAGGAATTATACACCAATCTTTTCTATGTTTTTGGATATCTGAACCTATAACGCCTCTAAGTGGCATAAAAGGAACTGATTTTTCTGTAGCCTGCAACTGTGCATGTAATGCTGGACAGGTTGAATCTTTCATTAACAATGTATTTTGCTCTATTGCTTCAGAAAACCTTGAGGCTAGACCAAACTCTCCTAATGTAACCGCCGCAGCTTCAATTTCTGAAACGCAGCCACTACCAATTAACATATCTCCTTGTATTGTTGTTAAAGGAAGACAATATAGGCGTAAATTTTTAATACCTTTTTTAATTAATTCTTTTGTGAATTGCATAGGAACACCAGAATAATCTGCAGGAATACCTAATAGGCAACCATCAGGCACTTCATCAACTATTTCTTTAACTGATAATTGATCAAAAGAGTTCATGTTTTACCCCCCACACTGCAAACTTTAACTAACGTTATTAATATTCATTTTTCTTACCATTTTGTGAATTAATAATTGACTGTTTTAATGTCTTTTCTTCTTCACATCCCAGAAAACATATTTTTTCTAATTTTTTTAAATTTACTCTAGCTTTATCTAATTGCCCTAAAGTGATAAACATTTCACCTTGATATTCAAGTGCACCTTTATGCTTTGGATCAATTTTTAAAGCTTTTTCATAATTAAAAGATGCAGAAGTCATTTCTCCAATTTTTCTATATGAAAACCCTAAATAATTATAAATATCAGGATCATTTTTTGAACTTTGTTTAGCTTTATCTAAACTTTGTATTGCTAATTTAAATTCTTTTTTTTCTATCAATTTCAAGGCATCGTAATAATATGATGATTTAGATACTATCTTAGTGGTACTACTATCTGAATCAGATCCTGCGGCAAGTGAAGCACAGCTAATTATAGCAAACAAAAAAGGTAAAATTATTTTATGTATGTTATCAATAATATACTTTTGGTATGACAAATCAGTCTTCCTCAATTAAAATTATATATAACATTTATTTAATCTTATTATGCACAAAAACCAATAACTTAAAAAATATTTTTAACGGAATCTAATGAAATACTTATTATCAGTTTTAATGTTATTAATATTTATTAATAATAAAGATGCCAAGAGCGAAATTCTTCCAAATGATTTTTTTTCTTCTATAGAAGTGGTAGAGATTCAAATGACTGCATTACAATCGTATTCTATTACTAATAACGAAGGAATATATCAGTGTTGGCTTTTTGCACATCCTAAAAATAAAAGTTTTACTGGTCCCTTTAATAGTTTTATTAACATGATATCTGACACCTCATATAATGTGTTGTTAAATTCTTTAAATTTTAAAACTAAATTATTATTAGAAGAAAACAATATTGCTAAAGTTTCAGTAGATGTGGACGCTCAGGATAATAAAAGATATAATCTCACCTGGATATTAGAAAAAACTTATTTAAGTAAAGAATGTATAAATTGTTGGATGACTTTATCAGTTACACAACCACAATTTATAGGTCTATTAAATTAATCACTTTTAAAGAGGCAAAAATGAAAACAGCTAAAAATTATCTTGAAGAAGCAAATCAACTAGTTATGAAAATAGATGTAAATGAAGCTATACAAAAACATAAAATGAAATCTTCTATTTTTATAGATGTTAGGGATAGTGCTGATATTGAAAAAACAGGAACTATTCTTGAAGGTTTGATAATCCCAAGAGGGTTGATTGAATTTGTAGCTGATGAAGCTACACCATTATATAATAAAGCCCTCAAAAAAGATGCTGAAATAATTCTGATTTGTGGTGCGGGAGGTCAAGCAGCACTAGCTGGGAAAACTCTTATTGAGATGGGTTATAATACAGTATTAAACGTTGGTGGCATTGGTGACTGGGAAAAGAATGGTGGACCGATGAGTAAATAAATATTTTAAAATTCTAATATTATGAGGAATTAATGACTAAAGCTACTATTGGCATTTTAATGCCTGGTGATATGGGGCATGGATGTGGAAAAGCATTTATAAATAATAATTTTAAAGTTATCTCATGTCTCGATGGAAGAAGTACTAGGACCAAAAAACTAGCTCAATCTTCAGGAATAGAGGATGTTAAAACTATTGAGAATGTAATTCAATCTGCTGATATCATTCTTTCAATTCTTCCTCCTGAATCAGCATTACAACAATCAAAAATAGTTAATGCTATAATCTTAAAAACACAAAAGAATATAACATACGTTGATTGTAATGCAGTCTCACCAAAAACTGCAAAAAGTATCAATGAAGCAATATCTTCTAAATTTTGTAATTTTATAGATGCTGGAATTATTGGGTTAAACCCTATAGTTGAAAAAGGTAACACTCGCCTTTATGTTTCTGGACCAGATACAAGCCCAGTTAAAATATTAAATGGAAATGGATTTATTGTAAAAGATCTTGGAAAAGAAATTGGTAAAGCCTCAGCTATGAAAATGATCTACGCTAGCGCTACTAAAGGTACTTTTGCGCTGCATGCAGCTGTACTAACAGCGGCTCATAAATTAGATTTGTCATCTGATTATTTTGAAGAGTTAAAATATAGTAAACCAGATACTTTAGCGGCAATGGAACGAATGGTTCCTAGAATACCTTTAGATGCGGCTCGCTGGGAAGGTGAAATGCATGAAATTGCTAATACTTTTTTAGACATTGGCGTCACTCCAAAATTTCATCTCGGCTCTGCTGATATGATGTCTTTGGCTAACAAGACACCAATTGCAAAAGAAACAAGAGAAACTGTTAACGTCAACAGAACTTTAATTGAAGCTCTAGATATGTATGTTGAGGCTTTAGACAAATAGCATAATTAATATATTTCTTTTTTTTAATTAACATATACACTATTATAATAGTTTCTATATTTATATTTACCAGTCTGAATTATTATGCGTGAAAATGTTTTTAATTTTATAAACCCTAAATTTTTTTATGGTTGGATTATTGTTGGAGTAGCAAATCTTGGTATTTTTTCAAGTGGTCCGGGACAATCTCATACTTTTAGTGTTTTTGTTGGTCCTATTAGTAAAGATTTAGAAATTTCAACTGCTTCAATTGCATCAGCATATGGTCTAGCCACTCTAATTGCTGCATTTTTACTTCCCAATATGGGAAAACTTATTGATAAATACGGATCCAGATCTAGTTTAATAATTATAAGTATAATTTTAGGTATATCATGCATATTTTTTGGAGCAGCATCTAATTTTTTAATGTTAACCGTTGGGTTTGGTTTCTTAAGATTTTTTGGCCAAGGTTCTTTAATGCTTGGTTGTGCAAATATGGTTTCACAATGGTTTGATAGTAAAAGAGGTTTTGCTATGAGCCTTATGGCTCTTGGATTTGGCATATCAATGGCTATCCACCCCCCTTTGTCTCAATTATTAATTGATCAATTTGGATGGAAATACGCTTGGATTATTTTAGGTATATCAACATGGATTATTATGGTTCCTGCTTTGTTTCTTTTAGCATGGGATTCACCTGAAAGCGTTGGACTTAAACCAGATGGAATGCATAAATCAACTTCTAATAAAAATACTGAAAATGAAATTGAAGGCTTAAATCTATCAGAAGCCCTTAGAGAAAAATCATTTTATATTTTAGCTGCCATGTGGTTTGGCATGGCGATGTTAGTAACTACTCTTCACTTTTATCAAGTGACTATATTAACAAGTCAAGGAATAACAAAAGAATTTGCAGCCGCTGTTTTCTCTATCTCCGCTCTTACCATGATTTTATTTATGCCTTTTATTGGTAAACTATTTGATAAATTTCCAACAAGATACGTTTTAGCTTTAGGCCTTATAGTTAATACAATCTCCTTACTATCTATTACTTTTGCAAGTAATGATTTTTTCGTAGTTTTGTATGCAATTTTCTTTGGAATTAATAATGCTATTAGTATGACTATGTTTGGCTATATTTGGCCAAGATACTTTGGAAGAAAATATTTAGGAAGTATTCAAGGAACTGGACAAATGATAGGTGTTATTGGTGCTTCTTTGGGCCCATTGCCTGTTGCTTTTGCAATTGATTACATAGGAAATTCATTGATAACGATTAGATATTTATCTATATACCCAATCGTAATTGCTATTATAGCTATAATATTTCTTAAATCACCTTCTTCACTATCAATAAACAAAAAACTTGAATAAATAGTTTGCTTTAACTGGAAAAAATATTTGATAAAACGATTTAAGAATAAATCTAATAATTTTAAAGCTATTTCGGCTATGATTGTTGCTGTCTTTTGCGTTACTTTAATGAGTGTTCAAGCAAAATTAATAGGCATAGAATATCATCCAGCTCAAATTACATTTGTACGAGCAATCATTGTTTTGATTTTTTTAACTCCACTAATTTATAAATTAGGAGGATTAAAATTCTTAAAAACTAAAAAACCAACCTTACATTTTTTTAGAGGTATTGCAGGACTCATTGGTAACATCATGTTTTTTTCTGCGTATCAAAGATTACCAGTGGCTGATGTTACAGTTATCTCACAAGCAGTCCCTATTTTTGCATGTATTTTAGCAATCATTTTTCTTAAGGAAATTATTGGTTGGCGAAGATGGATTGCAATTTTTATTGGGTTTTTAGGAGTGATAATTGCTATTAACCCTTCTGGAGAAATTGTAATTGCTTCAATCTACGCTTTAATTGGAACTATAATGTGGTCAACAACTATTATTTTTTTGAGATTGTTAGGAACAACTGAAAGTCCAGTTAAAACTGTTTTTTATTTTATGCTTGTTAGCGCTATAACAACTTCTTTTTTCCAACCTTTTTTATGGATTGCTCCTTCTTTTGAAGTTATTTTATTATTTATTGGCCTTGGAGCGTCTGCTTTTTTAACTCAAATACTTATGACATATGCATTACAAAAAGCTCCTGCTTCCATTGTCAGTCCCTTTAACTATACAGGAATAGTTTGGGCTATTATATTTGATTATATTATTTGGAATTCTTCTCCAGTTTTAACAACTATAATAGGATGGTTAATAATAACAGTTGCAGGCGTCTATATCTTTAAAAGAGAAGCATTGACAAAAACTATTAATTAAATCTATTTTCAAACTTATAAAATAAAATTATTTTAAATATAAAAAAACCTAATATTGGCATAATTAGCATTCCTAAGTTTAAAGGTATAAACTCACCAATGGAACCTAGTAAGATTCCTCCAATTGTTAATGCTCCAAAAGATGTACTTGACCACCATGTTAAGACTCTAGCTCTAAATAAATCGTCAACTTCAAGCTGTATAATAGTTTGAGTTCCAATACCTACAACTGTTGTACTAAACCCAACAAAAATGAATAAAAAAGACATCAAATATAAGTTATTTGTAAAAGCTAATATTGAACTCATTATCAATCCTATTAAAACCATAGGGATTAACATTTTTTCTATTTTGAAATTATTATTTTTACGTATACCAATCAATATTGAAGCTAATAAAGCGCCAAAACCAGCGGCGGCAGTTATTAAAGATAATCCTAAGCTACCTTCATCTAATATTTCTCCTGCAATTGTAGGTTGAATTTCAAGCATCCCTCTTACAAAAAAAGCATTAATAAAAACTATAAACAAACTTTTAAATATAATTGGACTATTCAAAGCCAATCTTGCTCCTTCAATAAGTTGCTCATAATAATTATTCATAACTTTTGAAGCTTTTTTTCGTGATCTTAATGGCATATAAATTAGTACTGGAATTAATGGTATATAAGTTAGCATTGCAATAAAGAATGTAGTTTCAAGATCAAATATAGCGATTAAAAATCCGGCAAGTGCTGGGCCAACGACTCTTGAAGCATTAAAAGATGCGGAATTAAGACCTACAGCACTTGGTAATAATTCACGTTCAACAACAACCGATACAAATACTAATCTAACTGGATGGTAACAAGCACTAAGTAACCCTTGAAGAATTGATAGAAATGCTAATGAAAGTAATGTGTGACCATTAATAAATTGTAAGTACCAAATTAATACTCCTATTAAAAACATCAATAGCTTTAAAATTATACTAGCTTTTCTCATATCCCATTTTTCAGCCAAAACGGCAAAAAAAGGTCCTATAATCCCTGCAGGAGCCATAAGAGCCAAGGTAACAAAGCTTGTCCAAAATGTAGACTCTGTCATTTCCCAAGTTAGCCAACCCACTCCTATTTTTTGAATCCAAATACCTAAAAGAGCTAAAGTATTGCTCATAAAATACAGAGAGAAAGGACGACTTGAGAAAGCGTTCATTATTTTTTACAAAAATTTTTCAAGCGCGTTATTAAAAGCTAAAGCGTCTTCACAATATGGCGCATGTCCTACGTTTAACAATTTTATTGTTTCAGCATGTGGTATCTCGTTTTCTAATGCTATAGAGCGTTCTTTCGATACAACCACATCATTTACAGCTGTTATTATTAAACATTTTTGATTAAATTCTGATAAATATTTTGTTGTATCTAAAATCTGCATTGCCATACCTCCAGATTTAATAGACCCTTCTGTTATTTCTTCACTAATAGTGGCTAAAAAATCAAATGTTTCTTTATTTTTTAATCCTGGCAACATTTCGCTAACGCGAAGTATACCAAATTCTTGATCTGAGAGATTTTTTCTTTCTTCAAGTCTTTTTTCAAAAGGTGCTATCAGAGGGTTTCCTTCAGGAATTGCATAGCCTTTGTGAGTGCAAGAGAGTATAACTTTTCTTACTAGTGAATTATGTCTAGATGAAATTACTTGAGCCAACATTCCACCCATTGAGTGACCTACAATATCACATTCATTTATATTAATGCTATTTAGTAACCGTTTAATCAAAGCAGCAATAGCTAACATGTCTATGGCAGCAGGATCTGATTTACCAAACCCAGGAGCATCTATCGCTATGATAGATCTTTTATTTTTAAAAAAATTAAATTGATACGCCCAACTTTTACTATTTCCGTTAAAGCCATGTAATAACAAAATAGGTATGGTTTTACATTCTTTTCTATACCTATAAGACATAGATAAGTTCAGCTCTTTATCATTAAATAAATTTAATTCAGGCAATTGATTGATAATATTTTTAAAACTCAAGAAATGACATCCTTATTTAATTGAAATTGATTATTTAATATTTATTTGACCTTTTTTTTTTAGACCGTTTAGAATATATATAAATGAAATAGAGAATAACCATAATTTTAATTTGATATAGAACTATTGTATTTTAAAAAATGAATATCAACAAACAGATTCAAGTCTTAATTCCTGAAATGAGAGAATGGAGACACCATATTCATCAAAACCCTGAAATAGCTTATGAAGAAAATAATACTTCTGATTTTATTGCCCAAAAACTTAATGAATTTGGAATAGAAGTGCATCGTGGATTTGGTGGCACTGGTATTGTTGGAGTAATTCAGGGAAAACATAAAGGTACAAGTAATAAATCTATTGGCATTAGAGCTGATATGGATGCTCTTCCAATGTCAGAAAAAACTAATCTAATTTATTCTTCAAAGAATGAAGGTAAAATGCATGCTTGTGGACATGACGGTCATTCAACAATGCTATTAGGAGCAGCTAAGTATTTAGCTGAGACTAGAAATTTTTGTGGAACAGTTTATTGCATATTTCAACCTGCTGAAGAAGGTGGCAATGCAGGTGCTAAAGCCATGATTAATGACGGGCTTTTTACAAAATTTCATATTGATAGTGTTTGGGGAATTCATAATTGGCCAGGAGTACCTGTTGGACGAGCTGTTATTCACAAAGGCTTTGCTATGGCTGGGGGAGATATTATTATTCTAACAATAGAAGGAAAAGGAGGTCATGCTGCTCAACCTCAATTTTCTAATGATCCTATTGTTTCTGCTGGCTTAACCATAACAGCTTTACAGACAGCTATATCAAGACAACTAAACCCTTTTGATCAAGCCGTTCTTTCATTAACAAAAATCAATGGTGGATCAGCCTTTAATGTAATACCTGATAATGTTTCAATTGGAGGAACACTAAGATCAACTAATAAAAAAACTAGAGATGACATGCTTACAAAAATAAAAAAAATAGCATCTAACGCGTGTGATATCAATAACTGTAAAGTTAATTTAGAAATAAGACCCGGTTATCCATCAACCATTAATGATATTAAAAGTGCTGAATTTGCTTCCAAAGTATTTGAAGACACTTTTGGAATAGGATCTTTAGACACAATTGAAAAACCTACTATGACATCTGAAGATTTTTCATATATGCTTCAAGAGAAACCGGGAGCATATATCTGGTTAGGGGCAGGAGAAAATTCAGAAAAACTTCATAGCGTATATTATGATTTTAATGATGAATTACTTCCAATTGGTGCCGCATATTGGTCAAACTTAGCTGAAACAATATTAACAAAATAACTTTTAACTTATATTTATAAAAGTATTTCTCCAGCTAAATATTTCCTAGCTTCATTTGTTACTGGTTTTCTAAAAAAAACTTTTGCCTCAGTTTGCTCTAATACTTTTCCTTTATTAATAAATATAATATTTGAGGCTAATCTTTTAGCTTGTGCCATATCATGAGTAGTTAAGATAATGGATGTTCCTTTGATACTTTCTTCTAATATCAGGTCTTCTATTAACTTTAAAGAATATGGATCTAAATTTGTTGTAGGTTCATCGAGAAGTAATAATTTTGGTTTTAATAATAACGCCCTAGCCAAGGATAATCTCTGCTTTTCTCCTCCGGACAACAACCTTGCGGGATGATTATAGAAATCATCTAACCCAACTTTTTTAAGCAAAATTTTAGCATCTGAAATATTTGTTTCTTTATTTATCTTATTTATAAACTCCATATTATCTAAAACAGATCTTCTTAATAAAGTAGGAGTTTGAAAAACCATAGCTTGTTTTTTTCTTATAACTTCACTTGTTTCTTCTGAATTGAAAGTTATTTTTCCTTTTAATATTGGTACCAAACCATTAATTGTTTGTAACAATACACTCTTTCCAGCACCATTAGGCCCTAAAATAGCAGTTATAGATTTATCAAGTATTTCAAAGCTTATATTATCTAAAATCAAATTATTATTAATTTTAGTAGATAAATTTACTATTTCTATAGGGCTTATTTTGAGTTCATCTATAAATTTTATATTACACATATGATCTCCGTTTAGCTGTTATTTTTAAACGGATTAAAAGAAAGTTAACTGTTAATGCTATTAATAACAATATTATCCCTAGGGCCAATGCAAGAGACAAATTACCCTTTGACGTTTCTAAAGCTATTGAAGTGGTCATAACTCTGGTTAAATGATCAATATTCCCACCTACAATAATAACTGCTCCAACCTCAGAAATAGCTCTTCCAAACCCTGCTAGCATAACTGTTAAAATAGAATACCTGGCATCAAAAAGATATGCTTTGACTGCATCTTGAGAAGAAATTACCAAAGATTTAAAAAGATTTTTATACTCTAATTGAATTTCTTCAATAATTTGAGCAGATAAAGATACTATAATCGGAATTATTAATATCATTTGAGCTATTATCATTGCTGTAGGGGTATATAAAATACCCATCCAACCTAATGGTCCAGATCTAGATATAATAATATATACAATTAGCCCAACAACAACTGGGGGCAACCCCATCATAGTATTAAATATAATTAAGATACTATCTCTAAACCAAAAATTTTTAATGGCTAATATAGTTCCCAAAGGCAATCCTATTAAACAAGATAACAATAGAGAAACTAAGCTTACTCTTAGCGAAAGAAATAATATTTCAAATAAATCTTTATCAAAGTTAAATACTAAATCAAATGATTGTTGAAAAGCTTCTAGTAAAATATTCATTTTAATCTTGCAGAATTATGTTTATTTATGCATTATTATGTTTATTTTACATATTGTGAATAAAATTACAATATTATAAAACAATATAGTGAAGCTAATGAAAGAATTTTATATATTTATTATCTGCCTGTTATTTTTCACAAAAACTGTAATTGCAGACAGCTCTATATTAGTCCAATCAACAACCTCTACCTATAATTCTGGATTTTATGATTATATTCTTCCTATTATAAAGAAAGAAATAAACATTACAGCAAACGTTGTCTCTGTTGGTACTGGAGCAGCACTTAAAAATGCCGCTAACTGTGATGGAGATATACTTATTGTTCATTCAAAAGAACGAGAATTAGATTTTGTAAGGAAAGGGTTCGGAGTAAAACGACATAATTTAATGTATAACGATTTTATTATAGTTGGACCAAAAAAAAACCCTGCTAAAATAAATAAAACAGATGGCCCGGTGAAGGCTTTTACAAAAATATATAATACCCAATCTTTTTTTTCATCTAGAGGAGATGAATCCGGCACTCACTCTAAAGAAAATGTAATTTGGAATATATCTAATTTAAATCCTAAAAAATTCTCTGGAAAATGGTATAGAGAAACTGGTTCCGGCATGGGAGCAACACTTAACTTAGCCGCAGGAATGGCGGCCTACACTTTAACCGATAGGGCTACATGGATTAATTTTCAAAACAAATTAGATTTATTTATTGTAACTGAAAATAATGAAATATTATTCAATCAGTATGGAATTACATTGGTTAACCCTAAAAGATGCCCAAATGTAAAAGTTAATAACAGCATAAAATTTATAAATTGGCTTTTATCAAAAAAAGGACAAAATACTATTAGAAATTTTAAAATAAAAGACGAATATTTATTTTATCCAAATGCAAATTAATTAACCGCACATTGACTTAATGGCAAAACATGAGAGACTTTCATTTCTTGCAGAGAAATACTTGAAGACATTTTTGCAAACTCCAATTCTCCAATTAATTTTTGTTGGAAATTGTCATAATCCTCAATACTAGAAGCTACAACTTTTAAAAGATAATCAGCATCTGATCCTGTTAATCTATGAGCCTCAATAATCTGATCATATTTATCAACAACATTCTGCAATTCTGAAATCCAATCTCCAGAATGATGGGCTACCTGTATAGACAAGAAAACAAGCACGGGAAGATTAATCGCCTTTCTGTTTAAAACAATAGTTCTTGCAGATATAACTCCCCTCTCTTCCATCTTCTTAATTCTATTCCAGCATGGAGTGGGAGATATTCCGACTCTTTTAGAAATTTCAGAAAGCGGTAACCCAGCATTTTTTTGTATTAAAACAAGTATCTTTTGATCAATAGTATCTATCATAGCACTCCCCATAAAAAGAATAATTTTCTTTATATTACAATATTATTGAAAAAAATACTATAAATCAATTTTTAATGTTGTTAAAATAGAAAATATATCTAATTAAGCCTTAACAACAAATTTAAAATATACCCAAAGGGACATTACAATGATATTTATCAAAACAAAAAAATGCTTCAGCACCTTTATAGGCGCAATAATAGCATCAACAACTATTTCACTTATTTCTAGCCAATCATATGCTGAAATTCCAAAAATTATAAACATAGATTACGCATATTATAATCCTGTAAGTCTTCTTATGAAAGATAGAGGTTCATTAGAAAAAGCATTTAAAAAGGATAATATAAAAATTAGATGGGTTCTTTCATTAGGATCTAATAAGGCTCTTGAATATCTTAATGGAGGAAGTATAGATTTTGGTTCTACTGCAGGAGCATCTGCTGTAATAGGTAGAGCTAACGGAATTCCAATTAAAGCTATATATGTATATTCTAAGCCAGAATGGACAGCCTTAGTAACAAATAAAAATAGTGGTATTACTGGCATAAAAGATCTTGTTGGCAAAAGAGTTGCAGTTACTAGAGGAACAGACCCTCATATTTTCTTATTACAAGCTCTAGATAGTGTTGGTCTTACTGAGAAAGACATCAAACCAGTACTTCTTCAACATCCTGATGGATATAGAGCACTAGTAAGCGGACAAGTGGACGCTTGGGCTGGACTTGATCCTCATATGGCCAAAGGTGAATTAGAAACACAAACTCCATTATTCTATAGGAACGCAGATTTAAATACTTATGGTATACTTAATGTTAGAGAGGAGTTTTCTACAAAATATCCATTACTAGTTAAAAAAGTTTTAAAGATCTATGAAGAAAATCGTTTGCACGCTATTAAAAATCCAAATGAATTAAAACAATCTTTAATTAAAGCTGTAAAATTATCCGATGCAGTTGCACAAAAACAACTAAACGAAAGAACTGATATTACTAATCCAAATATTGGGCCTAAACAAATTAATACGTTTTTAACTGCAGGAAATATTTTACAAAAAATTGGGATCATTAAAGCATCTGTTTCTATTAAGGATGTTGTTAACGAATTAGTAGACACAAGCTTTCTAACTAAAAACTAAATTTTATAAGTAAAAAATGAATATTTTTTTTAAAATCAAT
>ERZ887849.1344-NODE-1344-length-23517-cov-55.032904_pt1 | contig 23517 bp, 27 predicted proteins | sample MGYA00521267_ERZ887849 | MGnify/ENA primary metagenome ERZ887849 (study PRJEB32303, sample SAMEA104408601) | aquatic metagenome | biome: Brackish water; feature: Pelagic; material: water | place: Baltic Sea | collected 2014-06-06T16:11:00 | depth 2,863 m ... | reverse complement strand
TCACCTGACTAGCAGCACCAGTAACTGATGAGTAGTAAGCTCCAAACATTGCATGCACCTTATCAGAGTTAAGCATTTTTTCTGTTTCACCAACTCCAACATCTGGTTTTCCAGCATGATCACCCACAACAATTGAAATTTTTGCTCCACCAGCACCTGGTAAACCACGAGTCTTAGCAAGAGGCATATCAATGTTATGGGAGTTGTTAATAATATCTAAAGCTGTTTGAACAGCAGCTACAGCATCTTTACCTACCTGGGCAACTGGCCCAGTCAAAGGATAAAGAACACCGATTTTTACATTTTCAACAGCATTTGAAATAGATGCCCATGAAAATATTAAAATTGTTAATAGTATTTTTTTCATTTTGTCCCTTTTTAATTAATTGAACGTACGAAAGTAATCAGGAACACTTGATATGTCAAATGCATATAAGTTAAGTCACTATTACCTTGTTGCAGTTACAATTTGTGTTAAAAAAATTACTTAAATAATATAAATACAAAAATCAATCAGGGGTTGTTTTGACATCAGAAATTATTTTACAGGCAGTTATTAGCGGTTTGTTAATGGGATTAATTTACGCTCTTATTGCTGCTGGGTTAAGTTTAATTTTTGGCTTAATGGAAATCGTAAACTTTGCTCACGGTGAGCATTTAATGCTTTCCATGTTCTCATCATTTTGGCTTTGGACTTTGTTAGGGCTTGATCCAATTTTTTCTATCCCCATTACTATTGCCATTTTAGCAGTTTCAGGAATTTTAACTCACTATTTTTTAATTCGATACATTTTAAAAGCTAAAATGTTAGTACAAATTTGTGCTACCTTTGGTTTGTCAATTTTCATTAGATCATTTGCACAATTCTTATGGACACCAGATTTTCGAAATGTCAAAGATCCAATTTTAAGTGGACGAATTGAAATAGGAAATATCTTTATTGGTCAACCACAGTTGTATGCAAGTTTGATTTGCTTGGTTGCTTTCTTTTTATTGTATTTATTTGTAAACAAAACTGAAACTGGTCTTGCCTTGCAAGCAACAGCACAAGATAGACAAGCTGCAGAAATACTCGGAATACCATCAGACAAGATGTTTGCTCTTGGATGGGCTATTGGACTAGGCTGTGTTGCAGTAGCAGGCGTCATGCTTTCAAATTATTTTTTTATTTTTCCTGATGTCGGCGTCAACTTTGCACTGTTTGCTTTTGTGGCAGTAGCGCTAGGTGGATTTGGAAGTATTATTGGATGTTTGTATGCGGGTATTATTATTGGTCTTGTAGAGTCTGTTGGTGGATTGTTAATTGATCCATCTTTCAAACTTTTATACGTTTTTGCAATCTATCTTGCTGTAGTTATTTGGAAACCGCAAGGAATGTTTGGAAGGTATTAATGAATTCTTCACTTGAAACTGCAAAATTAGAACCTGTTTGGAACACCAATAAAAAAGTTGTTTTTTCAGTTGTTGGTTTACTAATAAGTTTACTTCTTTTTCCCCTTGTAGATCCAAATACTTTCTACCTTCATTTAATGATTATGATTTTTATGCATGCAGTTATGGCTCAATCTTGGAATGTGATTGCTGGTTTTTCAGGACAAATTAGTCTAGGGCATGGTGCTTTTTTTGGTATTGGCGCATATACGAGTTCTTTTTTCTTTGTCGAATATGAGCTCACACCCTGGATAGGAATCTTAATTGGAATTCTATTCTCTGGAATAATTGCTGCATTTATAGGAGCAGTAGTATTGAGACTGAGCGGTCACTATTTTGCCATTGCAACTTTATTAATTGCCATCAGTTTTCAAGTTGTGTTTCAACGTTGGGAATTAGTGGGTGCGGCTTCCGGAATATGGATACCTCTTACAGAGGAAAGTTCTTGGATTAAGTTACAATTTCATGATGGAAAGACTGAATACTATTACATTTTCTTAATTTTATTTGTTTTCATTTATTTTTTAACCTGGATGCTAAGTCGTTCTAAAATTGGATTTAGACTAAGAGCTGTCAGAGATGATCCACAAGCAGCATCTAGCCTTGGTATCAATGTTTCAAAATATAAAATTATTGCTTATGTGATTTCAGCAATCATTATGGCACCGATTGGAAGTTTGTTTGCTCAATATATTTTAATTATTGATCCTGATAGAATGTTTAATATTGAAATATCTATTATAGTTCTTCTAATTACCGTTCTTGGTGGAATTGGAAATGTTTGGGGACCTCTTTTGGGTACAGCAATTTTAATTCCTATTTCGGAATACTCTAGAATTTATTTTGGTGGAACTGGCGGGGCTGTTGACTTAATGATTTATGGAGTAATTTTAATGTTAATATGCATATTTAGACCTGCTGGTCTTATATCTTTGCTTCCACTACATATTTTAGAAAGAGAAAAACAAAGATGAATATTCTCTCCGTAAAAAATATCAGTAAATCATTTGGAGGCATTCATGCAAATTCCGATATATCTTTTGATGTACCTCAAGGAACTATCCTAGGTGTAATTGGACCTAATGGCGCTGGTAAATCAACTCTATTCGATCTAATTACTGGTTACACAAAACCCGATCAAGGTGAAGTTTACTATAAAGAAAAAAATATATTTGGATTACGACCAGATATTATTTCTAATCTTGGGGTTGGAAGAACTTTTCAGAAATTAAAACCTTTTGCAGATCAAACTTTACTTGAAAATGTAATGATTGGATCCTTTGCTAAAGAGTCAAATATTACAAAAGCGAGAAACGCTGCATTAGAAATTATTGAATTTGTAGATTTGATTGAAAAAAGACATCATTTTGCAAGAGAGCTTTCCACAGGACAAAGAAAAAGACTTGAGCTTGCAAGGGCCATGGCAACTAAGCCTGACTTGCTTTTGATGGACGAAGTTACAGGAGGAGTGGATCAAAAAACAATCCCCGGTCTTGTCGAGTTAGTAAAAAAATTAAAAAAAACTGGAGTTACAATTATTACTATTGAACACAATATTAATATCATTATGGATATTTCAGATAATATATTGGCATTAGATCAGGGTAAAAAAATCGCTTACGGAATTCCAAAAGAAATACAAAACAATAAGCAAGTGATAGATGCTTATTTAGGGACTGTGGATGCTGCTTAATATTAAAAATATTGATGTTCTCTATGATGATTTCCAAGTGATTTGGGACATGTCTTTATCGGTAAATAAAGGAGAAATGATTGCATTATTGGGTCCAAATGGATCAGGCAAAAGCACAATTTTAAATACTATTAGCAATTTAATTTCGCCAAAAAAAGGTTCGATTGAATTTAATGGAGAAGCTATTCATACTGTTCCAACTTACCAGAGAACTAAAATTGGTATTTCTCATGTTCTAGAGAGAAGAAGAGTATTTCCTTATTTAACAGTCATGCAAAATTTACTATTAGGTGCTTGGCATGAAGATGCAAAAAAAGATATGAATAAATCTTTAGAGTATGTTTACTCCATCTTTCCAAAATTACAAACTAGGTCTGATCAATTAGCTCACACAATGTCTGGAGGAGAACAACAAACACTTGCAATCGCTAGAGGCCTAATGGGATTGCCAAAACTATTGATGGTGGATGAACCTTTTTTAGGATTGTCTCCAATGGTTGTTAAAGATCTAATTCAAATTTTTAAAAATATTGCAAAAAGCGGAATTGCAATTTTATTTGTTGAACAAAACGTTCGGTTAGCACTTAGTATGGCAGATCGTGGTTATATCCTTGAAAGCGGCAGACTTGTCATAACCGGTGAGGCAAAAGATTTAATTGATAACGAAAAAGTAAAAAAAGTTTTTTTGGGCGATTAATTATAAAGCCGCAAGATCCGTATTTAACTTATCTGTAATTAACATTTTGCCAGGATGGTGGGTAATACAAAAATCAGGTTTAGAACTTTCCAATACTGATTGGGGAGTAACACCACAAGCCCAAAATACAGGTATCTCATTATTTCGTAAAACTCTTGGAGCATCTCCATATTCTGGTTTCATAATATCTTTAATTCCAATTTCATCTGGATTGCCTAGATGAATGGGAGCACCATGTACTGCCGGAAACCTAGAACTAATTTGAATGGATCGAATGGCATCTTTTGCATTTAAAGGTCTCATGGAAACGACTAACTTTCCTGAAAATTGCCCAGCTGGTTCACAATCAATGTTTGTTCGATACATTGGAACAATTGTATCATTAGTAATATGCTGCATCTCAATTCCAGATTCTATCAGGGGTAATTCAAATGACATGGAACAACCTAATACAAAGGTAACTAAATCATCATTCCAATATTTTTTGATATCTAAAGGTTCGTCTACTAAATTTCCTTTTTCCCAAACTCGGTATTGCGGAACATCTGTACGTATATCAATATCTCCAAGGTCTTTTAGCATAGGATCACCTTTCGTTCCAAAGCCAATCAATGGACATGGTTTAGGATTTTTTTGACAAAAAGAGGCAAAATCTAAAGCGTATTTGCTTGGCAAAATACAAAGGTTACCTTGCACGTATTTACCAGCAGTTCCCGCTGTTTGTTCGGTGTATTTATTTTCTCTTATAACTTTTCTTGCTTCTTTAGGATCCTGAATATCTAACATAAAATTTTTTAACTATTTTAATACTACTATAATTTTTTCTACACTTATATTTGATTTTACAAAATAAAAATTAGTTATATGTATTTCAGGCAATGTTTTTTAGCAATTTAATTAAAGAGATAAAAGGAGTGGCAATTCCTCTTTTTAAAATCCTAATACCTTTTGTATTTATTATCAAATTATTAGAAATTATTGGTGCTATTACTTTTTTATCTAAAATTTTTGCACCCTTGATGAGTTTAATAGGGCTTCCACCGGAACTTGGAATTGTCTGGGTTACTGCTTTTACGGTGAATATTTATGCTTCCTTAGTATTATTTGTAAATATTATTCCTGGTCTAGATGTAACCGTTGCTCAGATAACTATCTTAACAACAGCAATGTTGCTTTGTCATAACCTTGCAATCGAGTCTGCTATTTCGAGAACAGCTGGAGTTTCTTTTATCTATACTGTTTTTTTTAGAATTATTTCTGCTTTTATAATTTGCTTTATATTGGGAAAAATTTATCAAAGTTTTAATTTTTTAAATGAGCCTTACAAAACTTTATTTACTATTGAACCTCCAAAAGAAGGTTTGGTTTTTTGGTTTCAAGATCAAGTAATAAATCTTCTATATATTTTAGGTATTGTGATTGTCATGGTCACTTTTTTAGAAATATTAAAAAAAATTGGTGTTGAACAATTTTTAAAAGCAATACTAATTCCTCCTTTAAAATTATTTGGCATCGGTAAAGATGCAATGAATATTATTGTTGTTGGCATGACTATAGGTTTGCAATTTGGTGGAGGTGTATTAATCCGAGAAGTGAATACAGGAAGAATTGATAAGCAGAGTGTATTTCTTGCTGTCTCGATGCTAAATCTACTTCATGCGATCATTGAAGATACGCTCTTGATGTTAGCAGTGGGTGGTCATTTTTCAGGAATATTTTTTGCACGAATTATATTTAGCTTACTAATTTGCCTTTTGATGTTCAAAATCTACCAAAGGTTCAGTAGTTTTTTTTCTAAATATATATTTAGTAAAAAACTCAACGCCCTTCCTGAAATAAAAGATTGAATAAAAACTAAAATACAATAAATTATATCTATGGTTAAAGCAGTTAGAATTGAAAAATTTGGTGGTCCTGAAGAATTTAAGCTTGTTGATGTTGAGCTTCCTAAATTAAATCCTAATGAAGTTGTGGTAAAAAATTTAGCTATAGGACTGAATTATATTGATGTTTACCACAGAACAGGACTTTACCCCATTCCATTACCAAGTGGCATTGGACTTGAAGCTTGTGGAATTGTTGAGGAGATTGGTTCAGAAGTAAATTTATTTAAAGTTGGTGACCGAGTAGCTCACTCATCTATGCCAATTGGATCTTATTCAGAAAAACAAGTATTTCCTCAAGAAAAACTTGTTAGCGTTCCAGATGGAATCTCTAATGAAATAGCAGCAGTTATTATGCTCAAAGGAATTACTGCAGAATACTTATTACATCGATCCTACCCAGCTAAAAAAGGAGATAAAATTTTATTTCATGCTGCAGCAGGAGGTGTTGGACAAATTTTATGTCAATGGGCCAATTCTATTGGTTGTACTGTTATTGGAACAGTCGGTTCTAAAGAAAAAGAAGCTATTGCAAAAAAAAATGGCTGTCATCATGTAATTAATTATACAGATCATAATTTTGTCGAAGAAGTTGAAAAGATAGTTGGCAAAAATGGAATTGATGTTGTCTATGATGGTGTCGGTGCTTCTACATTTGAAGGTTCAATTGAATGTTTGAAAATTAGAGGAATGATGGTTGCATTTGGTAATGCATCTGGTTACGTTAAAACTCTTGATATAAAAAAACATATTAATACTAAAGGTTTGTTTTTTACTCGTCCATCCATTGCACACTACACTGTTACAAGAAAAGAATTAGAAGATGCAGCGGCGACAGTATTTGATGCAATTTTGACCGGAAAATTTAAAGTAGATATATTTAAAAAGTTTTCGCTATCAGAAGCGCAAAAAGCTCATGAAGAGTTAGAAGCTAGATTGCTTAAAGGTCCTGCTGTTATACTTCCCTAATTCATCCAAAATAAAACTACAATCATTACTAATAAAAAAGCCATGATGTAATGATAAATTGCGATAGAAGTTTTATTTGTTAGCACTGTTTTTAAATAACCTCCAAACATTGCCCATGTGCTGATTGATAAAAAAGCAGATAAACAGCATAGGCTAATAACTATGATAGTATCTCTTATAAAATTTTCATTATTATCAATAAATTTTGTAACAATAATAATTGCCGTAACTACTCCCTTAGGATTAATAAATTGAAAAAAAAAATAAGGTACAAATCTTATTGGCTCATCCAATTCCTTTTCTTCAATATTTTTAGTTTGGCTCAATTTATATGCCAAATAAATAAGAAAAACAGATCCAGAAACCTCTAAAATTGTTTGAACAATAGGATATTGTCTAAAAATAAAAATAAGACCAAAATTCGTAGCCAAAATTAAAGCAGGCCATCCAAAAGTGACAGCCATAATTAAGGGAATTGTTTTTTTTAATCCAAAATGAAATCCAGAATAAGAAGCAAATATATTATTAGGACCGGGTGTGAAATTTCCAACAAATAAAAGTAAAGCTAAGGGTAAGAAAAGATCGTACAAATTGTTAAAAATGTAAATATTCGTAAAAAGATCTCACTGCAATTATTAAAAGAAAAAATCCAAAAATTTTGCTTAATAATCCTTTGTCAATTTTATGAACTAATCTAGCTCCTATAGGGGCCATCATCATTGTGATGGGGACAAATACTAAAAAACCTGGAAGATTAACGTAGCCATAACTAAGAGGTGAATTAACATCATCAAATAATCTACCGCTTAAAGACATGCTCACTGCACCAGCTACTGAAATTAAAAATCCAATGGCAGCAGAAGTACCAATGGCATTTCGAATAGAATAACCAAATAACCGCATAAAGGGTACAGATAAAGATCCTCCGCCAATGCCAAGTGGAACTGAAATAAAGCCGATAAAAGTTCCTATAAAACTTTTAATTGCGCTTGGAATGTTTCTTGGAGTTTCTCCTAATTTTTCTCTAAAAAAAATAAAAAAGATACCTACGCAAGCTGAGAAAATAGAAAATAACAAAAGAAGTTTTTTAGTTTCTAAATTAGATGCCATGACAGTTCCTAAAATAACTCCCGCTACAACAAACAATCCAAATGATTTTATTAATGCAAAATCAACAGCTTTAAACTGCATGTGTGTTTTGGTGCTCATGACTGAAGTTGGAATAATAATTGCTAAAGATGTGCCTAACGATAAATGCATTTTAGTAGTTTCGTCAAAATGCAAAACAGTAAAAGCATAATATAAAGCAGGCACCATTAAAATTCCTCCTCCTACCCCAAGTAATCCTGCCATAAATCCTGAGATAGTTGCCGCTACCGCAAGTATCGAAACTAAATTTAATAATTCATAAAAAGTTAAGCCGTCAAACATAATTATCTTTCAGCAATCAACTTTTCATTATTTTGTACAACTTCTAAAATATGATTTACTTTTTGAAAATCGGAATCTCTAGCCATCATATTATTTGACAAATACTGTTTCCATTTGGTTGCACCTTTTTGACCATGATACAAACCAACTGTGTGTCTCATGATTTGATTAACCCTTGTACCTTTTTTAACCTCCTCAGCAACATATTTGACAAGTTCTTCAATTATTTCAGACCTACTTAAAATATCAGAATTATTGAAAATATCCTTTTCAATATCAGCTAAAAAATAAGGTGATTGGTAAATAGCTCTACCAATCATAACACCGTCAACGTTTTCTAAATGAGATTGGATTTGTTCACAGTTTGTGATTCCCCCATTGATAATAATTTCCAAATCTTGATTTGCTCTTTTTATTTGATTAACCATTTCATAATTTAATTTTGGAATTTTTAAATTTTCTCTTGGCGACAAACCTTTTAAAATAGCTTTCCTAGCATGTAAGATAATAGTCTTGGAACCTGCAGATGAAATTTTATTTACAAAATTATTTAAATAATCAAATTCCTCAACATCATCAAAACCAATTCTAGTTTTTGCAGTTACAGGAATTTTACAACTATTCACCATTTCATGAATACACTCAGCGACTAGATCCGGTTCTTTAATTAAACATGCACCAAATTTATTTTTTTGAACTTTTTTACTTGGGCAACCTAAATTAATATTAATTTCATCATAACCCATGTCTTCAGCAATTTTAGCTACTTCTGCTAAATCATTTTTATTTGATCCTCCAACTTGTAAAGCCAAGGGTTTTTCAAAATTTCTAAAACCGAGCACCTTTTCCCTGTCGCCTTTTAAAGCAGCGCCAGTTGCAATCATTTCGGTATACAAAAGAACATTTTTACTAATAAGACGCAAAAAATAACGATCATGCCGATCCGTGCAATCCATCATGGGAGCAACAGAAACCGTTCGGTTAATTTTAGACATATTTTTTTATTTTATCAGAATAAGAAATTTGATGATTACTAATATACTCTTCATGAATTTTTTCTAGCTTATCTAAATGATAAATATAATTCACCATGATTCCAAAAGACTCGTTGTATCCATAATCAGAAATATTTCCATTGATAACAATGTTTTCAATACTTGCACCATTTCCTAAGTGAAAACGAGTTACTGCATTAACAGGTTTGTCATTCACTTTTTCTTTAATCAAATAATGAATTGTTAGTTTTTTTATAATTTTTTTATGTTCAATTATTCTTGGATCTCCAATTTTAATTTCTGTTGATCGTAAAAATTTAACTTTTTCATAATCTTCACTTCCTAAAATAGAACGTAATTTATTTTCTTCTATATAATTGACCCATTCTGCAAAACCTGGGAGTGGTGAAAGCGTTCCAAAGTGTTTAATTTTTGGATTTTCCTGCTGTATTTCATACACGACTCTTTTAATTAAAAAGTTTCCAAGCGTAACACTTGTTAATCCTTGCTGACAGTTGCTTATAGAATAAAAAGTTGCAGTATCAGCTTTTGGTTGATTAGGTGTCATAGGCTTAATGATATCTTGAACAGAACTTGCCAAGCCTTGTGTAAAAGCAACTTGAACAAAGATAAGAGGCTCATCTGGTAATACTGGATGAAAGTATGCGTAAAATCTTCTATCCTCATCTAGTCTACGTTTTAAATCCGTCATGTCTTTAATTTTATGAACTTTCTCATAGGAAATAATTCTTTCTAGAACAGCAGCTTTTGTATCCCAAGTAATTCTCTCTAAACGTAAAAAACCTGGATTAAACCAAGATCGAAACAAATGTCTAAAATCTTCATCTAAATTTGATAGCGACGAATCTTCCAATACAAAGCGTAATAAATCTTCTCGCATCGATACTAAAAATGCAGTTCCGTTAGGAGCCATGTTCATTCGTCTGATAAATTCTTGACGATTTCCTTCTGCTAAAGAAGATAATTCTTTTAGTGTATTGGTATTTTTATTTTTAATAAATTCTAATGATTTTTTTTCTGCAGCTTCTAAATTAGGTTTAAACTTTTCATCAACCGCTATGAAGAATTTTTTTTTATCCTCTTTAGATAAAGATAAATAAATTTCTGAAATTTCTCTAGCAATTGCAATACCGCTGGCAACGCCCTTATAGGAAATTAAATCATCACAAAGTTCTAATAAGGTTTCTAGATTTTTTTTAATAGGTAAAGTTTTGTGAAGAAGCTCCTTGCCAGCATCGGCAATAGAGTTAATTATTTTTTTTAAAAACATTTTAGTTGCCTAGAAGATACCTTGGTAACCAGGTAGCAATTTCTGGGAATATACAAAGAATTACTATGGCAAGAACCATACATAACATAAAAGGTAGTGAGCCTCTTAATATTTCAGGCAAACTGATATCGGGTGATATCCCCTTAATTACATAGAGGTTTAATCCTACAGGTGGAGTTATTAGTCCAATTTCCATATTAATAGTTAAGACAACTGCAAACCATATTGGATCAAATCCTGCACTTTCAATAATCGGAAGCAATATTGGTGTTGTCATTAAAATGATGGCAACTGGCGGTAAGAAAAAGCCCGCTATTAATAAAAAAATATTTATAATAAATAACAACACCCATTTATTAACTGAAAGATCTGCCATAACTTGGGCAATAGTTTGGGTCACATACAAATTTGAAAGCGTAAAACTAAAAAGATAAGAACAAGCAATAATCATCATGATCATCACACTTTCTTTCATAGAGCCTCTTAAAATTTTCCATAGTTTTGTTGGACTGTAAATTTTATAAATAACAGCAACTAAAATTATACATAAGAAAGCTCCAATGCCTGATGCTTCAGATGGAGTTGCGATACCGCCATACAAAACGTAAAGGACTCCAACTACGACTGCAAGGAAAGGTAATATTCTTGGTAAAATTTCAAATCTTTCTTTCCAAGAAAAATGATTAAAAGCAACTGTTGTTGCATTCACATCTTTATTAGTTCTCCATGTTTTGAAAATTGCCCAAGCCATAAACAAACCTGTAAGCATAATTCCTGGAAATACTCCTGCCATAAATAACTGACCAATAGATGTTTCGGTTGAAATTCCAAATACAATCATGGTGATGCTTGGTGGAATTAAAATTCCAAGTGTTCCACCCGCAGCAATAGTCCCTGCACTAATTTCTTTAGTATACCCTCTCTCTCTCATTTCGGGTATTCCCATTTTTCCAATAGCCGCACAAGTAGCTGGTGAAGATCCGCTTAACGCAGCAAATAATGCACAAGCTCCTAAATTTGAAACTACCAATCCTCCGGGCACTCTATTTAACCATCTATCTAAAGCTGAATATAAGTCTTTACCAGCAGGTGATGATGCTACAGCCATTCCCATTACAATAAACATTGGAATAGAAACGATGGTAAACTCCATTAGTCCTTCTAAAAAAGTATCCGCAATCACTTTTGTCATACCAAAACCTTCGAAGGCTAACAAAAAAGTAACGGCAACAAATCCAAGACCAAAAGCTACAGGAATTCCTAATGCAAAAACACCGATTGTAACTGCGGTAACTAGTAAACCAATAATTGCTGGATCCATTATTCTATAATCTCCTCTAATTTAGCAGGTGGGAAAGGCATTTCCTTTTTCGTTACCAAAGAAATAATATCTGCAAGATATTGCAAGATCATTACAAAAAAACCAATTGGCAAAGAAATATAAAGTTTCCACAAAGGAGCATTCCATAACGTACCAGTGGTATGATTATTTGTGTAGGCATCTATCCAAAGATGACAGGCTAAAACAAAAATTACGGTACAAAAAATTAAAGATAAAACTGAACAAATAATGGCTAAAATTAACTTTCCTTTATAATCAAGATAATGAGGTAATAATTCAACATTTACATGCCCCTTCTCTAACAAAACATACGGGCTACCAATAAACGTCGCGCCTGCTAATGAGTAAATTACATATTCCGTTTGCCATGATGTAGTAAGATTAAAAACATATCTTTCTACAACCATATTAATAATTACTAAAATAGCTGAAATTAAAAGAACTGTAGCAACAGTTCCACAAAAACGGGATAGGGTATGTGTGAATTTTATAAAAGAATCCATAAAAAAATTTACTTGGTGACCTTCTAACAAACAAACCCCAGATAAAAATATCTGGGGTTTGAATAATTTATATTTACTTAACTGCTAATGCTTTTTTAATTAACTCTGCTCCAGCTGGAACTTTTGCTGAAAACTCTTTAAATGAAGTTTTCTTAGCAATTTCAACCCAAGCATTGTAATCTTTTTCAGACATGTAAGACAACTTAATGCCTTTAGCTTTGTAAGTGTCTTCCATTTTTTTATCTAAAGCTGCTACTTGTCCTAGCATGTATTTTTCAGCTTTTTTTCCGGCAGCCAAAAGAGCTTTCTTTTGTTTGTCGTTCAAAGCATTGAAAGATTTTTTAGATATAAGAATTGGCTCATACATAAACCATAGACCAAATTTTCCTGGAGGTGTTGCACATTTAACTTGTTCATAAAGTTTAAATGAAACAAAGCTTCCTGAACTTGTATTAACTCCAGTCAATACTCCAGTTTGTAAAGCAGCATAAACTTCTGAACTTGCCATTGAAGCGATTGATGCTCCGGCACCTTCTAACATCTTGTTAAACATTGGTCCTGCAGCTCTCATGACTTGTCCTTTTACAGACGCAGGTCCAGTAACGCATGTTTTTTTAGATGCAAATCCACCACCTAACCATGCATCTGAAAGAACCATTGCTCCAGCTCCATCAATGATTTTTCTGATGTCATCCATGAATGGTGATTTGTTAATTCTTTGTGCATGCTCATGATTTTTCACAATTCCTGGCATCAATGTTATTGAAAACTCAGGATGAAAAGAGTTTGCATAATCCAATGGTAGAGATGTCATATCTAACTGACCATCCACCAATGGTTTCCATTGTGCTTTTGCTTTATATAGAGATTGACCAGGATAAACTTGGATTTTAAAATCTACATTTGCCTTAGCAACTTCTTTTGCAATAATTTGTACCATTTCATCACGTGCATCTCCTTTTCCTCCTGGAAACTGGTGAGAAGCTTTCCACGTTACTGGTTTGCTATGACTGCCAGCAAAAGACGCGCTAGTTAAAAATGATAGAGTAATTAATGCAAAAATTATTTTACTTAAAATTTTCATTATTATTTCCCCTGTTAAGTTAATATTTGTGTGGGTGAACTTAACTGATTAGATTAGTTTTTAAAATAGCTAATTTTTCTATAATTTGTGATTATTATTGTATAATAAAGAAATATATGAACGAAGGACCATTAAAAGGACTATTAGTATTAGATCTTACAAGAGTACTGGTTGGACCTTATTGTACAATGGTTTTGTCAGATTTAGGAGCAAGAGTAATTAAAGTAGAAGCTCCAGAGGTTGGTGATGACTCAAGAGGATTTGGCCCTTTTATTGAAGATCAGTCTGCATACTTCATGTCACTTAATAGAGGCAAAGAAAGTATTGCTCTCAATTTAAAGAATGACGAAGATAAAAAAATATTTGAAAAAATTTTAGCTAAAGCAGACATACTAGTTGAAAACTTCAAACCAGGAACTTTAGAAAAATGGGGTTATGGCTATAATGATATTAAAGATAAGTATCCAAAATTAATTTACGCATCTGCATCCGGCTTTGGTCAAACTGGACCAATGAAAGAACTACCTGCGTACGACATGGTGGTACAAGGAATGGGTGGCTTGATGAGCGTAACTGGACAACCTAACAGTGAACCTACCAGAGTTGGAACTTCTATTGGTGATATTACAGCAGGATTATTTACTGCAATTGGAATCAATGCAGCTTTATTTGATAGAGAAAAAACTGGAAAAGGTTCTCACATAGATGTTTCTATGTTGGATTGTCAAATTGCAATCTTAGAAAATGCAATTGCAAGATACTTATCAAAAGGAGAAATTCCAAAACCAATGGGATCACGTCATCCTTCTATTGCACCTTTTGAAGCTTTTAAAACAAAAGATAGTTACATTATTGTTGCGGCAGGTAATGATAAGTTATTTGAGGGAATGTGTCTAACGCTTGGCTGCGATTGTCATAAGGAGGAAAAATTTAAAGATAATAAATCGAGAAATCAAAATATTGATGAACTTAAAATTATTATTGAAGATAAATTAAAAAATAAAACAACTAGTGAATGGGTTGGTATTTTTACGGAGAAAAAAATCCCATGCGGGCCTATCAATAATATTAAAGAGGCAGTAGAAAATCCTCAAATTCAATTTAGAAATATGATTGTAAGTGCAGAACATAATAAAATCGGCACATTTAAAATGGCTGGAAACCCAATTAAATTATCAGGTTACCAAGATTCTATCACTCGTGGTGAAATTCCTGACCTGGATCAGCATCGTAAAAAAATATTAGAAGAGTTTAAATAAAATTATTCTGAATCTTTAGCTTCAACTTCAGCAGATGAATTATCTTCTGCTCCATCATCACCTTCATCGCCATCATCATCGCCGTCATCACTTGCGGCAGCGTTTGGTGTTGGAATTTTTCTTGATCGTTTTGATGGTAAGATTGCTTGACCAGATTTAGATACTTCACCTTTGTAAATTTCTTCAAAGGCATCACCTACATCTGCATCAAAGTCTTCTTGCACTAATGCGTCTTCAGGATGATCACGCGCTCTATCAACAGTCGCATCAATTAATTTTTTTGGATCAATTTTTTTATCTCCAATTTCTCTTAAAGAAATTACAGTTTTTTTATCATTGTCCTCTTCAACCAAAGGTGCATCCCCTGCTCCAATTTGCAGAGTTCTCTCTTTTGCTAAAATTACTAAATCGTATTGATTAGGGACTTGTTCTAAACAATCTTCTACTGTTACACGTGCCATAAAGTTGAGGTCTTCTAAAGACTTTGGGCCTTAAAATCAAGCAATTTTTATAGGTCTATAGTCTTTCAATTTGAACAAAAATAACAAATTAGCAAAAACCAAATAAGCGAGCATGATGGTAAATATTTGATTAATACTAAAACCATGATCAATTAAGTATCCAAATAAGAATGGTGCAATTGCCGTTGAAAAGACAAAAAAAGAAACGGTAATGGACCGAATGCCACCAAGATGCTTGGTGCCATAAATTTCAGACCAAGTAGATGTTAGTAAAACGCTAGATGTGCCGTTGGTCATTGCAATTAAAATCATCATAGCGATTGGTGCGTAAGCCCATTCACTTAACACAACAAAGAGATACGCTGACATTGTGGGAACTAAATAAAAAGGTAAAACTTTAATTGCTGAAAATCGATCAATTAAAAATCCTGAAACTGCTAAAGTTATAACGCTAACAATTGCATATAGAGTAAATCCTTGTGCAAGTAACAACATCGACCAACCTTTGCTTTCAAAAATATAAATTTGATTAATAAAAATTCCAGTAGTTAAAAATGCGGGAGCTAAAACAGCTGGAAGTAAAAAATAAAACTTTTTATCTCTAATCACTTCAGCTCTAGTCCAATTCTTAATTTCGTGATTAACTTCTTGTTTTAAACTAGCAGTTTCCGTACTTCCATCTTGATAATTCTTTAAAATAATAAAAACACTTGGAATAATTACAAAGAGTATAAATAAAGAAATTCCCAACCAAATCATTTTCCATGAATAAAACTTCATTAGAAAAACAATTAGATAAGGTAACAATCCTTCACCCAAAGAAAGGCCTAACCAAGAAATGCTTAAAGCTTTTCCTCTATTTACATCAAAAAATTTAGCCATAGATGTTGATGCGGTATGAGTCATCAAACCTTGCCCAGACAAACGAAGAAAATAAATAGCAAAAAATAAAAGAATAATATTAGTAACTAGTGTTAAAAAAAAAGAAGCAAAGGCTACAAATAGACAAACTAAAATTGCAAAATATATAATTTTAACATCGTCAATTTTTTTACCTGCCCAAATTAAGGTAAAGCTACTTAAAAGAGTTGCAATAGAGTAAATAAAGCCAAACTCTGAATGGCTTAATTGCAAATCTTCACGAATAAAAGGATTAAAAATACCAATAAAAAAAGTTTGACCAAAGCTAGAACAAAATGTCAAAATGAAACCAAATAAAAGAAATCTAAAATTATTTTTAACGAATTGATAATTAAACATTTAATAAACAGGAGATAAGTATGTCAAAAAAAGTAACGTTTATAGGTCTAGGAGTCATGGGGTATCCAATGGCTGGATATATAGCAAAAGCTGGTCATGATGTAACGGTTTATAATCGTACAGCAGCCAAAGCAGAAAAATGGGTTGGAGAGTATGGTGGAAAACATGCGGCTACTCCAAAAGAAGCAGCAAAAGATTCTGATTTTGTTTTTACCTGTGTAGGAAATGATAATGATTTAAAAGAAGTAACGATCGGTGAACATGGTGCTTTTCACAGTGTTAAAGAAGGAGCAATCTTTATCGATAACACAACTGCTTCAGCCAAGATTGCCAGAGAATTAAAAACGGAAGCTACTAAAAGAAAGTTTGGTTTTTTAGATGCTCCTGTTTCAGGAGGACAAGCGGGAGCAGAAAATGGTGCACTGACGGTCATGGTTGGCGGAGATCAAACTGACTACGACAAGGCTGAACCAGTTATTGACTGTTATGCTAAAAAAATAAAATTATTAGGATCATCTGGCAGCGGTCAACTTGCCAAAATGGTAAATCAAATTTGTATTGCTGGTTTAGTGCAGGGATTGTCAGAAGCCATTCGCTTTGGACAAAATGCTGGATTAAATATGGAAGATGTAATTGAAGTAATTTCAAAAGGTGCGGCACAATCTTGGCAAATGGAAAATAGATACAAAACTATGATTACAGATAAATTTGATTATGGTTTTGCTGTAGACTGGATGAGAAAAGATTTATCTATTGCCATGGAAGAAGCAAAAAATAATGGATCATCTCTTCCGGTGACTGAAATTGTAGATACATTTTATGCTGAGGTTCAAAAAAATGGTGGAAACCGATTTGATACTTCTAGTTTAATCACTCTATTGCCTAAAAAATAGATTCGTGAATAATTCGGAGCCTGGATTTTATAACAATAAAGATTTAATTCTTGATGAAATTTGGGCTCTACTTACAAAAGGGGTAACAGATAGAAGTGAGGATTTCAGGTTACCAGTAGTAGTATTAAACTCCCATAGTGGGCCTGATGCAAGAATTGTTGTTTTGCGTGGTGCTTTTCAAGAGAGAAATACATTACGTTTTCATACAGATATACGATCAGAAAAAATAGAATTTATCAAAAATAATAATGAAATTTATTTTCTTTTTTATAACAAGGAAAGAAAGATCCAAGTAAGAGCAGCCGGCAATGCTACAATACATTATAAAAACAAAACTACGGAGGAGGCTTGGAAAAAAACTCAAGTTATCAGTAGAAAATGTTACTTAGCATCTAATGCGCCTGGTACTAGGAGTGAAATTCCAACTTCAGGAATTCCAGAACAGTATGAAGGAAAAAATGTGCCAATAGAAGAAAGTGAAGTGGGTTACGAGAATTTTTCTATTATTGAAAGTAAAATTCATACTTTTGAGTGGTTATACTTAGCTTCCAAGGGTCATCGTAGAGCCAAAATTAAACTAACCGATCATGGGTCTGAGGCTACTTGGGTTACGCCCTAATCACTACTAATTTTAAATATTTTTTCCTTTTAATTGCGGAAAAGATACCGCGCTTGTAAACCAGCATGATTTACAATTTTTTTCTGATCCTATTTCTACTTTCCACTCATAAAAAAAATGTCTTTGATCTTTAGTGGTAATTTTAATTTCATAAATTTTTTCCGTTGCACTAGAAACAGTTAAATTTAGTTGATGCGAATGATGATTGAGCAAAATAATATAATGTGGGTCGTAAAGCATTTTTTTAAACTTGGCATAAGGACCTGTGGCTAGCTTATTTTTAGGATGAGCAAATAACCACGTTTGTTCAATTCCCGAGTCATTTGTGTCATTATTTTTTAGAGCATTCAGTTGTATTAAAATTACTTCCTCCGAAGATAAATTTGCTTTTGGCTTAATATTTTTTGCATTACCTAAAGTTGATAATGATAGAAATAAAAGAAAAAAAATAAATATATTTTTCATTTAAAGTAGTATCGCAAAAACTTACTAATCGATTTGTTCTTTAGCTTCAGTTTCGTAACGTAGTGAGTTTTTAATATAACGCATTGCATTATCTTTGATATCTTGAATTTCTTTATCAGTAACTTCCCGAATAACTTTTCCTGGAGAACCCATTACTAAAGATCGCTCAGGAATTTTTTTACCTTCTGTAATTAAACTATTGGCGCCAATAATAGAATTTTTACCAATGTGAGCTCCATTCAGAACAGTTGCTCCCATTCCAATTAACGAGTCATCTTCAATGGTACATCCATGTAAAATAACTGAATGTCCAACTGTAATTCCTTTTCCAATTGTTAATTTACAATTCGTATCAGTGTGCAACACACTATTATCTTGAACATTAGTACCTTCATCGATTGAAATATTTTCAATATCACCCCGCAATACTGCTCCATACCAAATATTTACGTTATTTTTTAATATCACATCTCCTGTAACTACTGCAGATGGAGCTATCCAAACTCTTCCGTGCATAATTACTTTAATATCGCCAAGTGAATAAATCATGGATAGTTAATAACAAAGTTTATAATATAAGAAAATAAAATGTTCCTACTATTATGTCGCTAACTGAAACTCCTGTTTGTAACTTTGGTGAAAAAATAAAAAATTTTTCTTTACGTTCCACTGATGAAAAACAATTAACTCTTGCTGATATCCAAGGACCTAAAGGAACGTTAATAATGTTTATTTGTAATCATTGTCCTTATGTTCAAGCTATCATGCAAGAAACAGTCGAAATTGTTAATGAAATCAAAAAATTAGGAATTAGTTCAGTTGCAATTATGTCTAATGATACATTGCGTTACCAAGAAGATAGCTTTGACAATATGAAACTTTTTAAGAAAAAATATAACATTTCATTTCCCTATCTATTTGATGAAACGCAAGAAATTGCAAAATCCTACGGTGCAGTTTGTACACCAGATTTCTTTGGGTATAACAAGGATGGGGAATTACAATATCGAGGAAGAGTAAGAGAGTTAAAACATTTAACACCTGTTATGGAAAAAGAAAGTGAGCTTCTACTAGCGATGAAAATGATTGCATCAACAAACAAAGGTCCTTTACAACAATATCCAAGCATGGGATGCAACATTAAATGGAAATAATATGTTTGTTATAACCACGAGAAATTTTCCTCCTGATATTGGAGGCATGCAAACCTTAATGGGAAATATTGCTTCTAGCTTACTAGAGCATGGTCCAGTGCATGTCTTCGCCGATGCATTTGATGGAGATACAAATTATGACAAAAAACAAAAATATACTATTGAAAGAATAAAGGGATTTAAATTTTTAAAAAAATATAGAAAAGCAAATCAATTAGAAATTTTTTGCTCTCAACAAAAAAAAGTTAAAGCCATTATTGCCGACCACTGGAAAAGTTTAGAAAAAATTTCTTTTAATACCTGCGCTAATGTTTCAACGCTATGTCTAATACATGGAAAAGAAATCAATCATGCAAAAGCATCCCCTACTCATACAAGAATGATACAATCTTTAAAAAAAGCAAAATTTATTATAGCTAATTCAGCATTTACTAAAAATTTAGCAATTAAGAAGGGAATTAAAGCATCTCAAATTAAAATCATTAATCCTGGTATTTTTACTAATATTACAGTCCCAAAAAATAGTATCAAAAAAGCGTCGAGTATATTTGAAAATAAATCACCAAAATTTATTTCTGTAACAAGATTAGAAAAAAGAAAAGGCATTCACTCTGTGATTCTGGCCTTGAAAAATATTCAAGTGCTTCACCCTAAGTTTTTATATGTAATTGTTGGAGATGGTGAGGAATATAATAGTTTAAAAAATTTAACGAGAAATATGGATTTAACTAATAACGTTATTTTTTTAAGATCAATAGACCAAGATACCAAAAATGCTTTACTACAAAAGTCAGACATATTTTTAATGCCCTCCATTGAGGATGGCAAATCAATTGAAGGATTTGGAATTTCCTTTTTAGAAGCATCCTTATTCAAAACACCTTGTATAGGAGGTATTGCTGGCGGTGCAGCAGATGCAATAAAAGATGGCAAAACTGGCTATCTTTGTGATGGTACTAAGCACGATCAAATTTACCAAAGTATTTTGAAAATTTTAGATCCTAAAAGATTAAAAAAGATGAGTAGCGAAGCTGAAAAATTTGCCAAAACTTTTTCTTGGAAAGAACAAATTAAAAAATATTTAAAATTAATTTAAACTAACGGGAGCAATTATGATATTCTTACAAAAATACCTTAAATGGATTAGTACTTTTTTAGTATTAACTGGAATCTTGCTAACTAATTTAAATATATACCCTCTCAATATCGCATTTCATGGATTGGGTGTTGTTGGTTGGACCATTGCTGGGTTTGCCAATAAGGATAAAGCCATTATTACAAACTTTGGATTACAAATTCCTTTATTTGCTATGGGATATATTAAATTATTATTTTAATATTTTTTTTATCTGCTTCATCACAGTTTCTGCAGATAATTGTTTTAAATCTTCTACTTGATAAGCTTTAAATAATTTGGTTTCGATACTTACTTTTTTAGCAGTCGTATGACTTCCAAATAAAACTAAACCTTTGCAACCTAGATGTGCCGCCATGTGCGCAGGACCTGTATCATTAGAAACAACAAAGACTGAATCTTGTATAATTTTTGTAAGTTGAGAAAAATTTGTAGCCTTTTCACCATCAAGAATAACATTTGCATTTAATAATTTTGCATTTTCTATTTCAGAAGGACCTGGCGCAACTACCATTTCGTATTGAGGGTATTCTAGTTTTAATAGTTCAATCAGTTCTTTATAATAAGGCCATCGCTTATGCAGTAGTTTTCCTGAGGAAAAAGGAGAGAGAAAAATATAAGGCTTTGCCACTGGAATATGAAAATGATTATCAGCCGCCCAAGAAAAATCTGGGTACAAAGTATTGTTTGGCTTAATGCCAGTTCGTTCTAGCTGAGTTTTAAATCTTTCAAGCACGCCATCTTGATCAAAATCAGATTTGCTTTCATTCGTTTGTAAAATAGTTCTAGTAGAAGACCAATTGGCAATATTAAATAAGTACTTTCGGTAAAATTCTGTTCTCGATGAATTTTGAAGATCAATGACTTGAGAAAATACTCCCTCTTCGATAATTTTTTTTAATTTAAATAAATAAAATAAATTCCATCTTGGCTTTCTTTCATCAACTAAAACCCGGTCAATATAAGGGCATTTTTCAAACAAAGGCTTATATAAAGAGGATGTTAACATTGTAATTGTGTCTTGATAAAAATGATTTCTAATATCCTGCAAAACACCGGAAGCTTGCACGATATCTCCTAATGAGCCATGCTTGATGATTAAAATATTTGACATAAATTCTTAATAAAATAACTAGTAAATCAATGAATACCACAAATAAAATATTATCTGAAATATCTGCAGGTGAATTATTTGATAAAATAACCATTTTACAAATCAAAATGGAGAAAATCCAAGATCCAGAAAAACAGATTATCATTAATAAAGAATTAACTAGTCTTAATGAAACTTTGACAAAACACATCGAAATGAACCAAGACCTAGAGGCATTAATGGGTGAGTTAAAAAATATCAATCTTCAATTATGGGATATTGAAGAAGGAAAAAGAGAATGTGAAAGACAAAAAGACTTTGGTGATACTTTTGTTCAACTTGCGAGAAGAGTGTATCAAGATAATGATAAACGAGCGAAAGTGAAAGCTGCAATTAATAAGCTTACTAATTCAAATATTTCTGAAGTAAAAAGTTATAAGGCCTATTAATCTAAATTCAAACTTGGAATTTTTTGTCTAAGTATTGCAGGCAAATTACTATCTATCTCTGCCATAATAAAACCCGTTCCATTTTTTTTCTCAGCTAAAATTGCACCATCTGGAGATATAATTAATGAATGTCCAAAGGTTTGTCTTTTATTAAAGTGAGTTCCAGTTTGGGCTGGAGCAAAAACATAAGAAAAATTTTCAATCGCTCTTGCTTGTAATAATGTGTGCCAATGTTTTTCGCCTGTAGTTTTAGTGAAGGCTGAGGGAACTGATAAAAAAATACATCCAAGCTTTGCCATTTTTCTATACATTTTAGGAAAACGTAAATCATAACAAATACTCATACCTAATTTTCCCCACGGCAAATCTGCAATAGCCAACTCTTGACCAGGTAAATATTTTTCAGACTCTTGATATTGCTCGGTACTAGACAAGACCACATCAAACATATGCATCTTGTCATACGTTTTAACTATTTCACCGCTCTTATTGATTAAAATTGAGCGATTAACTAATTTAGAAGATGAAACTTTGATTGGCATCCCACCAATTAAAAACCATTTTTTTGCAGATTTAGATAATTTTTGTATAGATTGAATAAATGAATTTTTCTCATAACCTTCGCAAGTAGCTAATAATTCTTTTCCATCCAAAGAAAAAAGAGAAGAGTTCTCGGGTGTAAGAATAAAATCAGCCCCTGCTTTTATAGCCTCATTTGCATAGTCAGTAATAGATTGTAAATTTTCTTCTACTTTATTGGTGCATGTCAGCTGAATACAAGCGACATTAAATTTCATGCAAATTATCTATTAACAGAGCTGACGAAATTCCAATTGCAATCAAAGCTTGGAATAAAAACCTCTGAAATTTTGCTATTTCCAAAGGATGTTTCTAGGGTCTGGATCCAATTTTGTACTTGAATAGGTTTTTTATTATTAGATCCAACTTGGGCTGTGATAACACCATCTTTTTTAACAATTCGTTTAATTTGATCCATATTTTTTTCAGCAAGATTAATGCAGTAGGGATCGTCATTTAAATCAATAAACAAATGATCATATTTTTCATCCTCGCTTGATAAAATATTATGAAAAGCATCGCCCCAAATCGTATTTACATTGTTACTTTTGTTTATGTTTTTAAATACTTCTGGAAGATACTTTTGACATGCCTCTACTACTTCTTGGTCTAATTCAAACCAATCAACATAATTAAAGCCATTCTTAATGCATTCTCTAGCAACACCACCATCACCACCACCAATAATAGCAGCAGAAGAATTTTTTGTAGATAAAGATAATCCTGAATTAACAAAAGTAGACGAATAAAGCTTTTCATCTTTTTCTGCTACTTGGATTTCATTATCAATAAATAAAGCATTGCCAAATTCTTTTAATTTTAAAATTTCAA
>ERZ887849.1343-NODE-1343-length-23520-cov-7.910036_pt1 | contig 23520 bp, 21 predicted proteins | sample MGYA00521267_ERZ887849 | MGnify/ENA primary metagenome ERZ887849 (study PRJEB32303, sample SAMEA104408601) | aquatic metagenome | biome: Brackish water; feature: Pelagic; material: water | place: Baltic Sea | collected 2014-06-06T16:11:00 | depth 2,863 m ... | reverse complement strand
ATGAAGTACAACGGCGAGGGTATACAACATATCGCTTTTGCATGTGACGATTTACCGGCGTGCTGGGATCGCCTCAAGGAGCGCGGTACGCCGTTTATGACACCACCGCCAGAAACCTATTATGAAATGTTGGAAGAAAGACTGCCTGGCCACGGTGAGCCAGTTGAAGAACTAAAATCCAAAGGTATTTTACTGGATGGGTCGACTGAAGATGAAAAACCCCGCCTGCTGCTACAGATTTTCTCTGAGACTATGATTGGTCCAATTTTCTTCGAGTTCATCCAGCGCAAGGAGGATGAGGGCTTCGGTGAAGGCAACTTTCAGGCGTTGTTTGAATCTATGGAGCGCGATCAACTACGCCGCGGCACCATCGATACAGAATCCGCTGCTTGAGGAGACCCAAAATGCAACTCAAGCGAATACACCATGTAGCCTATCGCTGCCGGGACGCCCGAGAAACCGTGGAGTTTTATCAAAGGGTTCTGGGTATGGGGTTTGTTCTGGCGATAGCCGAGAACCAAGTGCCGTCTACCAAGGCACCCGACCCATATATGCATGTTTTCCTCGATGCCGGAATGGGAAATGTCCTGGCGTTCTTCGAGCTGCCAAACTCACCCGAGATGGGGGTCGACCAGAACACCCCGGACTGGGTACAGCACATTGCCTTTGAACTGGAGGATATGAATGCCTTACTTGCAGCCAAAAAAATAGTGGAAGCAGAAGGACTGGAATTGATTGGCCCCACCAATCACGGCATCTTTCACTCAATTTATTTTCGTGATCCTAATGGGCATCGTCTGGAACTGGTTGCCAATACGTGCAGTGATGCGGAAATGGCTGAGCTCTGTCGTGTTGCACCGGCTATGCTGGAAGAGTGGAGTCAGACCAAAAAGGCACCGAAGCATGCAGCATGGCTGCATGAAAAGGAATTTAAAGGAGAAAGCGCATGAAACTGGCCAGCCTTAAATCAGGAAGAGACGGCGAACTCATTGTCGTGTCGCGCGACATGAGCCAGGCAGTCAAAGTTTCCGATATAGCCCTGACGCTACAGTCGGCACTCGACAACTGGGATAGCTCCGTATCAGCACTTGAGCAGGTCTACGGGTCACTGAACGCTAATGATATGGAGGGGGCCTTTGAGTTCAATCCAAAAGATTGTGATGCTCCCCTACCCCGCGCCTACCACTGGGCCGACGGCAGTGCTTATGTCACCCATGTAGAGCTGGTGCGCAAGGCACGGGGTGCGGATCTGCCGGAATCTTTCTGGTCAGATCCATTGGTCTATATGGGTGCCTCCGATGCATTTATCGGTCCCCGGGATGATATCGAAGTTGAGCGCGAAGATTGGGGCATAGACTTCGAGGCCGAGGTGGTAGTTGTTACAGATGATGTACCTGCTGGTGTATCTCGAGAACTGGCCAGAGATCATATCCGGCTGATAGGTCTGGTCAATGACGTATCCCTTCGAAACCTGATTCCCGCTGAACTGGGCAAGCAATTCGGGTTCTACCAGTCCAAACCCTGGACCAGCTTTACACCCGTACTGGTCACTCCGGATGAACTTGGAGAGGCCTGGGACGGCGCCAAGTTGCACTTGCCACTTCAAGCCACGCTGAACGGTAAACTGGTCGGCGCACCAAACGCCGGCGTAGATATGACTTTCGACTTGCCTACACTGATTGCCCATTGCGCCAAGTCCCGTACTCTTATGACCGGGACTGTGATCGGTTCAGGCACGGTATCAAACGTCGACAGCAAAGACGGCTCCTGTTGCCTGGCGGAAGTACGTTGTCTGGAGACCATCGCGGATGGTGCCCCCAGCACTCCCTTCATGTCATTTGGTGACCGAATTGAAATCGAAATGCTGGATGCCGAAGGAAAATCGATTTTTGGCAAAATCGATCAAAGGGTGACCCAATACATACCGCCGGGAAGATGATTCGATGAAGCTCTATTCGTATTTTCGATCCTCCGCCGCCTACAGGCTGCGAATCGCCCTCAATCTGAAGGGATTGGAATACGAATACATTCCGGTCAACCTGCTCAAGGGAGAGAATAGACGGGATAACTACCTGGCACTCAACGCACAAGGCCTTGTTCCTGCAATGGAGTTACCGGGAGGCTCAACCTTGGGGCAATCCATCGCGCTAATTGAATGGCTGGAAGACACCCATCCAATGCCACCTTTGCTACCTGAAAGCCCACTGGCCCGTGCGAGGGTCCGCTCCATGGTAAACAACATCACCTGTGATATTCATCCCATCTGCAACCTATCCGTCACCAACTACCTCAAAGAACACTTCAGCGCCAATCAGGAAGATATCGTCAAATGGTACATTGCGTGGATGCACCGGGGGTTCAGTGCGATCGAACAAGTCTTAGCCGACAACAATTCGCGCTACTGCTTTGGCGACGAACCGGGTTTTGCCGATCTGTGCCTGGTACCACAAGTATACAACGCTAGACGCTTCGATATTCCCCTTGGTGACTTTCCCAACATTACACGCGTGGTAGACAACTGCAATGGACTGGCTGCCTTTACGGATGCCGCACCGGAGAGGCAACCAGACGGATAGCATTCGTTCGGCTTGCAGCACATGTTCTCGTGAAACGGACTCGCGGTCTGCGCACTGTTTGCTATCGCGCGGCAGGATGAAGCTCTGTTCAACAGGGCAAATTAAGTGCTTCCTGCTCAGCCCTGAAAGTATTTGAATAAGATAAATTCCAATCTGAATAATCGCACAACTGTTACCTGTAATAGCATCAGAAACTTATGGGAAGCATCAATTGTAGAACCGTCTGAGGTAAAAATGTCCAAATCAATTGTGGCAGCAGTGCAGTGGGCCCCTGAGGTCCTAAACCCCTCAAGGGGGGCCCAAAAGGCAGCAGCAGCTATTGCAGAGGCTTCGGAAAAAGGAGCAGATCTGGTGGTCTTCCCGGAGTGCTGGCTACAGGGCTACCCCTACTGGTCCGGGCTCGCCCCATCCAGTCCGGAATATCAGGCTTTTCGCCAACTTAGTTTTGAGTCTTCAATTACCGTTAACGACCCATGCCTGGACCCTGTCTACCAGGCAGCAGCCGACCATCAATGTACAGTCGTACTGGGTTTGCAGGAAAGAGAAGGAGGGACGCTTTATTGCACACTGTTATATATCGGTGCCGATGGCCGAGCGTTGGGCAAGCAACGCAAGTTAATCCCCACGCAGGCAGAAAGACTTGTTTGGGGCCGAGGCGATGGCTCTGATCTTGACGTCTATGAAACGCCCGCCGGTCGATTGGGTGGGCTAAACTGTTTCGAACATCAAATGGCAACCGCCCGCATCGCCCTCTGCGACCAGAATATCCAGATTCACGCAGCGGCTTGGCCAGGCCACGCTTTCCTCGACCCCATCATAGACGCATCTACACGACATCTGGCACACGAAAACGCATGCTTCGTAATCGTAGCGAGGGAAGTCATGTCACCGGAACTTGTCCCAGAGCACTTTCCGATGAGTGAAAGTGCCGCGGGGCACTGGAACGGACATGGTGGCAGCGCGATTATCGCACCTGGAGGTCGGTATCTCGCAGGGCCTATTTTTGGTAAGGAAACCATTGTTAGCGCAGAGATAGACCTTGCAGATATCAGTGTCAACAAATGGTTCTTTGATGGTACCGGACACTATGCACGGCCAGACGTATTCCAACTTCGATGGGATAAAAGGCCAAAGCCAGCAGTAGATGTTATAAGTAATGACTAGAATTCTAGCTTGTCTGCTAATGCTCGCGCATGGGACCTTACTCGCACAATCAGCTTCGGCTGATCCGGAGTCCCTGTATTTTCCTTGCATATCCTGCCATGGGAAAAATGGCGAGGGGAGCCCCGCCATACGTGCACCGGCTATCGGTGGACAATCATCCGTGTATCTGGAGCGACAACTGCACAATTTCAGGATGGGCATCAGGGGTCAACATCCGGGTGATCCCTGGGGTGCACAAATGGCCCTCATGGCCGAGAACCTCAATGATGATGACATCAATGTGCTGGCTGATTTTGTGTCACAAATGCCAGTGAAGAAAACCGAGGGCGGCACATCAGAAGCGCCCGAGTTTTACGTGGGATGCGTCGCTTGTCATGGTAAAAAAGGTCAGGGCATCGAGTCGCTCAATGCACCGCGCATTGCAGGCCTCGATGAGGCCTACACAAGCCTGCATTTACGCTATTTCCGGGATGGCCTTCGTGGATCAGTGGAAGGCGACCAATGGGGTGCAGTGATGCGCGATGCCCTGCCTGACAACATCAATGATGCCGCAATACAAAAGTTGGCGAAATACATCCAGTCGCTTTAACAATTGCGACCTATAGAAAATAAGAGAGACTTCTTATGACTGCTGTCAAACCTCACTTCACAACCGCCAACCGAGCAGGCGATTTTATCTTTGTTTCAGGGCAACTGCCCTTTGATAATGAGATGAAAATCAGCAGTGGCGATATTGCCAGCCAAACTCGGATTGTTATGGAGCACATAGCTAAAGCCCTCAAAGACGTGGGTAGCGATCTCCAACACGTTGTCAAAACCATGGTTTGGCTTACGGACCCCGAAGACTTCCCTGTGTTTAATAAAACCTATGCGGATTACTTTCCGCACCCCCCCCCGGCAAGGGCTACAGTGGCCTCTCGGTTAATGGTTGCGGGTGCACTCATAGAGATCGAGGCTATCGCCTATCACCCACAGTAACCCACGACCTGCTTCAAACGAGCGGTTGTACAGCGACAAGTGAGATAAATAATGGAAATTGCCGTACTTGGTGGCGGACACGGTTGTTACGCAGCCGCCGCAGAACTTTCAGAAAAGGGGCACAGTGTTCGATTTTGGCGTCGGGACGCCGAGGCGTTGCGACCGGTTATCGAAGCGGGAAGCATCTCTGTTACAGATTTTCTCGGTGACCGGGATATTGCGATAGCCCGCCCCACTGCGTCGCTCAAGGAAGCAATCGATGGCGCGCAACTGATCGTCATCCCGCTACCCGCAACAACCCATGTTTCACTAGCCAAGGCAGTCGCACCTCATCTGCAAGAAGGGCAGGTTGTCTATCTACCTCCCGGTACATTTGGCTCTTACGTGTTTGCCAGTGCCATGCGCAATGTAAAGAATAGCGCAGATGTCAGCTTTGCTGAAACAGGCACCCTTCCCTATCTGGCACGTAAACACGGTCCCCGTAAGGTCGTAATCAGTGGCTACGCAACTCGACTGCCGACCGGCGTCTTACCGGCCAAAAACACCGAATATGCTTTCACATTGTTGAAACAGGCATACCCGATTGAGCACTGCAAGGACGCGCTCAGCGGCGCCCTGATGAACGCAGGCCCCATCATACACCCGCCTCTAATTATAATGAATGCGGGTCCACTGGAGCACTTCGAACACTGGGACATCCATAATGAAGGTACACAACCCGCCATTCGCCGGGTTACAACTGCGCTCGACAGTGAGCGTATGGCTGTTCGAGAAGCACTGGGCTACGGCGCGCCCCACTTCCCATTGTCTGATCACTATAATCGAGAGGGTGAGGGGGATGAATGGATGTACGGGAGGTCTGCTCACGAGAAGCTAACCGATAGCGGAGACTGGCGTGAGCACATCGACCTAAAGTCACATCGCTATATGTTGGAAGACACTCGCTTGGGGTTATCGCTGCTTGTTTCCGTCGGCCGATTCGCTGGCGTGCCGACTCCCGTAGCAGAGGGGTTACTAAACGTTGCGAGCGCCATTGCTGAGCGAGACCTCTATCAAGAAGGCCGGACCTTGGAAAATCTCGGTCTAGATAAGCTGACACACACAGAAATGCGAGATCTGTTGAATGACGGACCTGGACAGGTGCTTTAAGAATGAGCCATGAAATAGCAGTAATGGGTGCAGGCCGCATGGGCAGGGGTATTGCTCTTAGCTATATATTTGCCGGAATTCCAGTTGTATTAATTGATATGAAGATACGATCCAGTAATGAACGCCAAGCACTGACTGACTCGGCCCTGAATGAAATCCAGCGGGATTTGAATTTCCTTTCAGATATGGGTCTGGTAGAGAATGAATGCATTCCTGACATTATGTCGCTGGTCAGTTTCAGTCACCGCGATGCGACTGAAAATCCGTTAAAGAACGCAAGATTTATTTTCGAAGGTGTCCCGGAAGTCTTGGATGCCAAACGAGAGGCCTTTACATACGCTAATGAGGCGGCACCTGACAATGCGGTCATCGCCTCCACCACCTCGACTTTTCTGGTTACAGACTTGTCCCAGCTGGTGAAAAAACCGTCTCGGTTTATGAACGCCCATTGGCTTAATCCGGCTCACCTGATGCCACTGATCGAAATCAGTCGTAGCAAAGAGACATCCCAGTCCAGTCTCAACGAGATGATTAAATCACTAGAATCAGTGGGTAAGATGCCGATCGTGTGTTCCGCCTCCGCCGGCTATATCGTACCCCGAATTCAGGCTCTTGCAATGAATGAGGCGGCCCGTCTGGTGGAAGAGGGTGTCGCTTCTGCAGAAGACGTCGACAAAGCCATTAATGTCGGGTTTGGTATACGATTCGCCGTATTGGGCTTGCTGGAGTTCATCGACTGGGGTGGAGGCGATATACTTTACTACGCGTCCAAATATTTGGCCCGAGAGGTAGGCGAGCGCTACGAAGCACCGGACATCGTGCGCGAGAACATGGAGAGCGGACGAAACGGCCTAAGAGATGGCCAAGGCTTCTTCGACTACAGCGATGTGGACGTAAATAGCTATCGACAACAACGTATGCAGGACTTTGTAGCCCAACTCCGTTTTAAAAACTTGCTGCCTACTTATAAACCAGCAGCCAAAGATGAGTGACCAAGTTACAGCAATCGTTCGTGCACGGGTTTTACCCATTAATGTAGATGATTATCGCCGGGCTACTCTAGAGCTTTCCGCTCAATGCAACGGATTTTCAGGTTATTGTGGCACCCGCATTGTAGAGCCGCGCAATGAAGGCGACGAATGGGTAACTATTTTCAGTTTCAATAATTATGAAAATTATGAAACGTGGATTAATTCTGAGGACAGGTCCCAGGGAGTCAAGGTACTGGACAGCCTCGCCGATGGAGAGACTGCCAGAGAACAAATACACGGCCTGCACTACTGGTTCGAGCCTGACACTAAGGCTGGGCGCTCTTGGCCGCCGAGCTGGCGCATGGCGGCCGTCGCATTTGTTGCTATATTTCCACTGTCTTTCTATCTTGCACCGGCGGTACGGAACCAGATGCCCAACCACCCTCTTGTAGCTTCAGTTCTGGCTATAGCATCAGTGACTTGCGTGATGAGCTATGTTTCGCTCCCGCTCGCTGTGAGAATATTTCGACGCTGGTTGTGAGCCGCATGGGCCGTGCCGCTTAGCACGTCTGGGTCAATTGGCAGAAATCCGAAAGTTCGATATTCGCACCACAGGCAATAACCCCAACGCGCATTCCCGAAAATCGTCCCTTGAGCGGCCCACACAAAGCGGCGGTGGCGGCGGCTCCCGCTGGTTCAACGGCCAACTTTATGTCGTAGAATATCGTGCGCATGGCCGCCCGTAATTGTTCATCGGATACCAGCACAATCTCATCCACGACATCCCGACATACTCCAAAGGTATAGGGTTCTGCCCTCGGCGGGGCGAGACTGTCGGCAATAGTACTGACGGATTCCAGGACCACAGGCGCGCCCTCTTTAAAACTGAGTGACATGGTGTTCGCTCCCTCAGGCTCAACTCCAAAAACCTTCACCCCTGGCCATGCTTGTTTCAAAGCTGAGGCAAAGCCAGCACACAGACCGCCGCCTCCGATGGGCAAAATCATTGCATCAAGTTGCGGCACCTGCTGACTGAATTCGAGCCCGGCTGTGGCAGTACCCTGCACGGTGAGCGGCCCCTCGAACGGATGGACAAAGGTGCGGCCCTCCTCTTCCTCAGCCTGCTCTGCCCGCTCGAACATCTCCGTCTGTGTATCGCACAATATTATCTCCGGACCATAGCTACGCGCCCGCGCAATTCTCAAAGGCTTGGCCACTTTGGGCATAAAGATACGTGCATGAGTGCCTACCTGGTGAGCACAATAAGCTGCGGCTATAGCGTGATTTCCTGCGCTGACTGCAGTAATACCGCGCTGCAACTGCTCATCAGAGAGATGCTGCATGACGTTCATCGCGCCCCGAGCCTTAAACGTGCCCGTGCGCTGAAACAGCTCCAGTTTTACGTATATCTCAGAGTTCGAACCAATTATGCGATGCAGCTCATCTCCTTGCCAACGCAAAGCAGGTGTTGTGATGACGTTGTCCCCCAGTCTATCTCGGGTCGCTGCTATCGCTTCAAGGCTCAGTTCGCTTCTGTTTTCAGACATGCAAAACCTCCTGTCTCTTTAAGAATTTAAGGCTGCGATTGCCTGTCTGGTGACTTGTATGGAACGGCTCCAGAATGCGCAGCGCCACTCCCAGTCTGCTGGATGGTGATACTCCAGCAACTGAGCCCTGATAGCTTGCATTACTTTTGACGACACTTCCTCGGGCTGCTGCATAAGCAAGTGTTCCTGCACCAATAGCGCAAGTGTCTGGTCAGGTGGATACGTGCCAAACTCCAGAGTGACCGCCGATATTTCAGCCCCCGGAAAACTCTCTCGGTATGCCTCAATCGTATGTCCGGTAACGATACGATACCCTTCTTCGCCAGGTTGCTTGTCCGCAGATGGGTTGAACACCCAGGGACCGAAGTGGCGCCTGACGCGCTCTAGCTCTTCACCCTGATGCATGGTGATCAATTGTCCATAGGCCCAGGGCCCCAGACCAGTATGAAACTCGATAATACAGGTGCGCTCTACGCCAATGCTGTATTTGGCGAGTATGGCCCGTAGCGTGAGATTGGACCATTCAGGCTTGCTGCCGCCATAGCCGAAACCCCGTTCATATTCGTACTGCCCCGCCATAAACAGATCAACGACATACTCGAGGCCAGACTCAGTCACCATTTGACCCAGGTAAGGGCCAGCAAATTGGCCCCTGTCACCTAATTTCTCGCCTAGTCTCAGCTCGTCATGAATGGCTGAGTAGCTCTGATTGACGGGTAAAGGCTGGGAAAAATCGAGAAAATTGCGACAGAGGTCGACATTGCTTTCCGTATAACGACGCAGGTTGGCAGCGCCCCAGGGATTGATCAGGTGGATCATCAATACCGCCGTGTCACTGGGTAACGTCCTGTAGCCCTCCTGGGCAATCCAACCAACCTGAGACGCGGAGCCTGAAAACCCCTCGACACCATGTACGCCCGAAACCATCACGAGCAACCGGGTGGCATCAGATGGGCCGAACAAAGCCACGTCAGTCGCCAACTCACTGCCATCAGGACTTACCAGGGTATGAATGTGGCTCTCCACCGCCACCCCGGCCTGCTCACATATCGAGAGAAAGTTCAATCTCGCCTGGCGGTATTCGTCAGCCTGCCACTCGGGATCCGGTTGATCTTTGTACATGGAGTTCGCATCCTCGCCATTATCAGTCAACCTGAAGTTTAGAATGGCCCAGCAACTGGCTTCAACTCGCCGGCAGCAAGTAATTGAGATTGCATTACAGAATCAGCCATTCCCATAAGTGATAACGGATGAATGCGCTACTTTTCCCTATATAGTTGATAAGTTGCATATTACGGAGCTATCCAGTTGAAATTCGGAAGCGATAACGAAGCGCCAGTCAGGCCTGAGATCATGGCTGCGATCGAGGCCGCCAATACGGATGCCGTACCTTCTTACGGTGAGGATTCAATTACAGAATCCCTAAAACCCGCCTACTCCCAACTATTCGAGACTGAACTAAATATCGAGCCGATAGCAACGGGTACTGCGGCGAATGCCATCGCTCTCTCCCAGATAATACCTCGCTATGGCGCCATAGTCTGCCATGCCCGGGCTCACATTCTACTGCACGAGTGCGGCGCCCCTGAGTTCTTCAGTGGCGGCAAACTAATCCCTGTTTCCGGTGAAGACGGCAAGATGAAACCTGAGTTACTGCAACGGGCTTTGCATCACGCTACGGAGACACGCTATCACAGCAATCATATAGCTGCGGTGAGCCTAACCCAGGCCACTGAGTACGGGACAGTCTATACAGGACAAGAGATCCGGCAAATCGCTGATATCACCCACGAGTCAGGTGCAATGCTGCACATGGATGGTGCCAGATTTGCCAATGCGCTGGTGTTTAGCGGTTGTACACCGGCGGAGATGACCTGGAAGGCGGGGGTGGATATCCTGACCCTGGGTAGTTCCAAAAACGGGACGCTCAACGCAGAGGCGATCATCACATTCAATCCAGATCTCAATCTCGGCCTGAAGCATCGCCTGAAACAGTCCGGCCACCTAGCCAGCAAGTCGCGCTACCTCAGCGCGCAATTGTTGGCGTATGTAGAAAAAAATCGCTGGCTGGATTGGGCCCAGGAGGCTAACCAAATGGCCAGAATGATGTATGACGGTCTCAAATCTTGCCCTGACATCCAGGTCGCACTCCCGGTTGAGGCCAATTTTCTGGTAGTACGAATATCTCAGGCCAGAGCAGAACAGCTGCTTAGCGCGGGCGTCCGATTTTACCCTTGGCATGAGCGTGCAGGACACTATCGTCTGGTCCTGTCCAATCAGAATACCGCTGAGGATGTAGATGCATTCCTAGCAGTGCTAAAGACCTTGTCCGCAAACCAATAGCCGTGGTCTATTGGTCTATAACACGACGTTCATGCGAGATTGAACTGTCTAGCTGGTTGAAGGTAGTCAGCAAATGTCCGAGAACTGCGTTAATCTCCGATTTCCCGGGGCCGAGACTATTCAATCACGCTATGACTATTTCTCCGTCCTTGTGATCCTGATCGCCCAACAATGGCTAGATCCGGTAGGGATGATCTTGATTGAACCAATGCTCCCAGATCAGCTCTTGTTCATCGATGCAAAAGAAGGTCTGTCCGCGTATAACCACGGAGGGGTCTTTTGCGTAGACCTTATCAAGGGTGCCGTTGAGGATTATGAATGATAGCGAGGCTCTGATCTGCACAGATGTCTGCAAAAAAAGCCGGCCTACTCACAAAGCGTAGGCCGGCTGCATAGATAACTAACTGCTAGAACCGATAGGTACCGGTAATACCCATAATCCGGGGCGCTCCGACATGCGACCATGTAGTACTGTGAGGGAAGAAAAGAGCGCCATCAAAAGGAATCTGGAACTGGCTATTTACCACCCGCTCATCGGTGCAGTTACGACACCAGGCGGCTACTTCCCAACTATCGTCCGTGGTGCGAACACCAGCCCTCAAGCTATAGAGCTCGTATCCATCTTGCTTCCTGTCCAGTGCAGGATCGGGATCAGCAAGGTAACTGCTACGTGCAAACATGTTCCCCGATACAAAGCCATTCAAGCTGTCGGTTATTGGCGCGTCAAAAACGAATCCCACACTACCCGTCCAATCAGAAACAAAAGGAAGGTTCTCTCCGCCTACCGGAATCGGTGTAGTCAAGCCGCCCACGTCATCCGCATAAGTAGCATCCACCCACTGAACAGAGGCGTTGAAAGTGAGGTAGTCATTGGCACTGTAGTCACCATCTACCTCGATACCGTATGATTCCGCACCTTCGACATTGGTCACCGCAAAACTGCCATCCGGGTTAAGTACCTGTACCTGTAAGTCGTCAAATTCAGTGTACCAAACAGCCGCATTCAGGCGCATGCTGCCCCCGAGGAGGGTAGACTTTACGCCGGCCTCAAAACTCTCCGCGGTTTCTTTATCGAACGTCGGATCCACGGAGGGAAATGGACCTATAGGCCCAGCGGGAGTGAACCCCAAGAGCGCCCCTGCCGCATCCCGCGTCATACTTATACCACCTGATTTGAAGCCGGTACTGTAGCTGACATAGGTCATGACATCATCACTAAGGTCGTACTGCAGGCTGAGAGTGCCTGTGGTGGCACTGTCGTCTACATCTGCATCATAGTCATAAACGACTGGCAGAGGGAACACGGCAGGAATCATGAATGGTGGGAACGGCACTTCCACCAGAGGATGCTCGTTACGCAGTGAACCGTCTTTTTCGTCACTGGTATAACGCAGACCAGCTGTCAGTGATAGTCGGTCGGTAAGCGCTAAGATACCGTGGGCGAATACCGCCATGGTCTCTCCGCTCTGTTCAAAGTTGGCGCCGTAAGCCTTTGCGTTACTAGTAATTACACCCTGCTGACCCCAGATAAAGTCATTGATGAGTTCTATATCTTCTTCGGCATAATAGGCGCCAACGGTCCAGTCCAGCCCCTGTAAGAAATTCTCTGCGGTACCCGCTAGGCGTAACTCCTGCGAAAACAAGGACACCTCGGGCAAACTCTGCACAGAACGCAGGACATCGACCCCCGTAAAGTCATTGTCTTTAATGCCTTCGTCCTCGTAGTCGCGCCAGGCGGTTATGGAGGTCAGCGTGACACCCCCGAAGCTCCAGTTGATATCCAGAGACGCGCCTACGTCTTCCGCCTCCAAGCTTGGGTCAATATTCAAGGCCACATCCATGTCATCGATATCGGCGGGGTCGATAATCGTGGAACCGATAGATTCGGCTAACGGCCGGTTAACCGCTCCGGTACGCGGATCGTTCTCATAACGAAGAGGCGTGCAACAGGCCTCATCCAGTTCCGCGTAATCGGCACTAAGCTTTATGCTCAGGTCCTGCGTTGGTTCAAACAGAAACTGACCGCGAATGTTCCAGCGATCCCTATCGTGTATTTCATTGCCATTGGCTTTGTTATCTACCTGGCCGTCGCCGCTGGCTATAGAGCCAGTAATTCGCGCAGCAGCCTTGCCCTGCATCAGAGGGAAGTTGATCACACCGTTGGCTCTGACCGTGTTGTATTCCTCATAGCTCAATTCTACGTGGCCGCTAGTTTCATCGAGAACCGGCGGATTGGTGTAGAAGCTGACTACACCACCAGTGGAGTTCTTCCCAAACAGCGTCCCTTGAGGCCCTTTCAACACCTCCACACGTGCCATATCTACCAGATCTGAACCCGATACTAGTCCTGACCGGCTGCGGTAAACGCCATCGATAAATGTGGCCACGGTCGGTTCAAAGCCCATATTGAATACTGAGGTACCCAGGCCGCGTATTGCGAAGGAAGTGCCTTGAGAGGGGGGATCAACCGCTCGGACCTCCAGTGCAGGCACTACCGCCCGCAAGTCGAAAATGTCCGTGACAAGATTCTCTCTCATGGCGTCACCCGACACTGCGGAGATAGAGATAGGAATATCTTGCACAGACTGGACCCGCTTCTGCGCTGTAACCATTACTTCCTCAAGTTGAGCTGAGAAAGCGGGAGTCATCGCAGACCCTACCAGACTGGCGGCCATTACGGCCTGTGACACGCGGCTAATTTTCATAGTTTCTCCGGCTGAATTTTCGCTCTGTTGGTTATGCTTAACAATTTTAGATATGCACCAAATTTAGACCAGATCAACGAGTAAATATTATTCAAAACTGACCTAGTTCTTATTCGATTACATTGTCTATAACCAGTGCAAGCGCTACATCACTACTGATTGCTATTGCCCGTGTCCAGAATGATTTTCCAGCGCCCATCAGGCTGGCGCTCCCATAAAAGCATGAACTTACCCTGCTCACGACCAAAAGGGGCACTGCCATCCTCTCTCGACACGAAATGCGTTATGTACTCACCAGCTGTATAGGCCCAATCCGCTGATACGCGAATATCGGTCACCTCGACACTGTATTCTTTCAATTCAAAGAACTTGTGAACGGTGCGACCAAAGGTCTCTATAGCTCCACGCCCGCGATCTATCGGTCGACGATTGTGCATGGCAACCGCCTCCTGATCGAAGGCGTCTATCCACTTGTCGATGTCTCCGGTTTTGAAAGGCTCGACATAGGCAGACGCGACCAACTGCCGAAAGTCTGTTTCTTCAGCTCCATCGGATGCACTCACTACAACAGGAAAAGTTAAAACAAACAAAAAGCAAAGTCGCAACATTGAGTGGCCTTTAAAGCATTTTGGAGTCGGTACGGCGAGACAGCCAGCGCCTGACAATCAGGTGACGGCGCTCGTCAATTGGATAGTTAAAGAGCAGTACTGCCCCGGGCAAGGCCAGCACGAGTGGAAGTATCAGGCAACTAAAGTTCAAGCCCCAAAGACCCGCGGGACTATTGCTGATCATTGGATCAAAGCCCATAACACCTGCAAGTGGAAGAGCGAGTCCAACCCCGGCAGCCATCGCCATTTTCTGCATGAAATAGTAGACGGACATGTAAATTGCGGGGTCATCCGCTCCTCCGCTGATCATCCCGAACTCTACTGCATCCGCGACCAGGGCAGGCGGCATTACCCAGATAAAGGAGGTCACCGCTCCCATCGCGATGAAGATCATTAGCGCCCCCTGGAAGTCTCCCGGGGACACCAACAAAAAGAGTGGTGCCAGACCCATGAACGCGAGTGATCCAAACACCAGTGCCCGGTGCTTCCCAATGCGATTGCCAAGTTTTACCGCCAGAGGAAGCATCACAATGCTGGCAATATACTGTGAGAAGACAAACCAAAGAAAAGAGGAAGTTGGCAGCTGCAGGGTATGCTGAACCATGAACAGCACCAGTGCATTGAATACGCCTCCTGCCAGCCAGAACGCAAACACACCCCCAGCAAGCCGCATGAAAGGCTTATTGCCCTTCACTCCCGACAAGGCGTCTCTGAGCGTCACCCTGCCTGTATCTATGTAGGACCCTTGCGGTGTGCGCCATAACGCCCAGGCCACTGTAATTGGCAAGAGGATACTGATCGCCACTACAAAAACCAGTAGTATTTCCCTAAGGCTTGGATCTCGACCTGCAAGGAAGAACAGCGGCAATGCCGTCGCGAGAACGGTGCCGAGCATCCCCCCCGCCTCTCGAAAACCAACAACCTTGGTACGAATGGCGTAATCCCTGGATAACTCTGGCCCCCAGGACATATAAGGAATATCAACTGCCGTCATGGCCACATAAAAGAGAAAGGCGGAAATTGCCAAATAGCCAAGCCCAACGTTTTCCGGTGGCTGACAAAATAACCAAAGGGTAGCCACCAACAACGGTGTCCCTATTGCCATCCAGGGTTTACGTCTCCCCCAGCGGGTACGCGTTCTGTCCGAAAGATTACCCATCACCGGGTCAATGACGGCATCCCAGCCACGGGCAAGGAAGAAAACCATGCCGATAGCCGCTATTTCCAGCCCCATCTCGGCCGCATAAAAAGGAGGGACGTAAACGACCAGTTGCATAAGGAGAATGCGCAGTGGTATTGCAGGTCCCGAGTACGCTATCAGGCTACCGTTACTGGTCGGGTTTCCGAGCAATGTATCACCTTTTTCGCTATGCTTTACGTGTCACCAGACTATTGTGGAACCTGTCGCGGTACTTATGCGAGCTGTACTGATTATTATGCAATTCCCTGCTCTTAATCGCATAATCAATAGCAGTCTGCCGCATAAGCACCGGGTTTCGGTCCACTCAATAATGGACCGGCATACAACAAAATTGAGATAGTTACATGTCAGGAAACTCTCAGAAAGAAGCCGCCGCACACGTCTGGACCCGACGAGGTTTCGTAGGTGCGCTCGGGCTGCTTATTGCCAGTCGCAGCAATGCCATGAAGGGAATCAAGCCTGCCGCTGACAGCGACTGGCGAAACGATTTTCCCGGCCGCAGCGTACTCAAGGCAGAGCCGGATTATGAAGCGTGGCGCCAGGCGATGCCCTGGCAGATGCACACGGTAGAGCGCTTCCCGGATATGATCGTAAGGCCCAATACAGCCGCAGCTATACCGGGCATCATTACCCGGGCGCGCCACCAGGGGCAACGTGTGGCAATCAAATCTGGCGGTCACAATGTCAGCGAGGCCTTCCTGCGTAACGGAGGCACCTTGCTCGATCTTGGTGAGCTGCAGGCGGTTAATGTTGACCCAGAAACCAGCACGGTCTGGGTGGAGCCCGCTCTATGGAGTCACGGCCTCGTTCGTGCCCTCGAACCGCACAATTTAGCCTTCCCGGTCGCGCACTGCGCCACTGTTCCCATGGGAGGATATTTACTAGGAGGGGGTCTGGGATATAACCATGATAACTGGGGAACACTGGCCTGCGATTCCATCCTTGCCGCTGAAGTAGTCCTGGCTAGTGGCGAAAAAGTAATTGCCTCACCTGATTCACACCCTGAACTTTACTGGGCAGTAAGAGGAGCTGGCACTGGTTTTTTTGGAGTTGTTACACGCTACAAGTTACAACTCTACAAAAACCCTGGCACGACGCAAGAAAGCAGCTATATCTTTCCATTGAGCATGCTAGATGAGGCGACAAGTATGCTACAGGATTGGGCGGCATCAAGTCCGCTGGATACCGAGCTGATGATGTTGCTGGCACACAATCCCATGGCCACTGCAGAAACAGACCCCCTGGACTCTAAAATGTGCATTGTAAGGGCCGTAACCTACGCAGCAACCGCCAAGGATGCAGGCCGAGAGCTAAAAAAGCTGGGCAACCACCCATCAACAGAGAAAGCGTTGATGAAGAATGAGCGCGTTAGTACCAGCCTCTCGCAGATGCAGGTAGAAAGCGTGAATGCCAATATGGGACTGGGCTTTGGCCACTACGCAGTTGACACTGTATGGACCAACCGCCTGCCAGATGTCATGAGGGCTATAAAACAGCACTTCGTGAATGCGAATTCAGCCAAAACACACTTTGTAGTATCGCCAAAGATGAACAGGAAACTAGACGGCGGCGCGTTCTCAGTAATAGGGGATACCTTCGTAGGTGCCTACGCCATGTGGGACGAGGCCAGCGACACACCGGCAAGCTTCAATTGGCTGGACGGCACCAGCCGCCTGATGCGACCCCTGGCAGTAGGTCAGTACATCAATGAGGTAGACGCCTTTCGCGATACTACTGCGCCTAAGCGATGCTTCAGTCCTGAGACCTGGAAGCAGCTTGCACAGCTGCGTAAGCACTACGACCCTACCGGCCAGTTTTTCAGCTGGCCGTGATTCTCCCGACTCACCCCATACAGAACTCTATGGATTGTTGGCGCATATAACTGCGCAGACCATTGGGCCCCCCCTCGACACCATAGCCAGACTGACCGCAAGGTTCGGCAGAGTGACAGAACCCTGCCCCCTCGACCTCCGCAAGCGATGCGACAATACGCACCTTGCCCGCCTGGAGATGACCTGCCATGCGATTAGCCCTCACCAAGTCTCTGGTCCAGATAGTGGCAGCGAGACCATAATCGGTGCTGTTTGCAAGGGTCATGGCTTCATCCTCATCGGCAAAAGGCATGACACACAAAACCGGACCGAATATCTCCTCTTTCGCTATACGTGCAGAAGAAGGGACATCGGCGAATATGGTCGGACCGACAAAGCTTCCCCCTTCACAGCCCGCCGGGTTCCGTCCGTCCAATAGCAGGCGTGCTCCGTCTTCAACACCTGACTGAATATAGTCTTCTACCTGACTACATTGTCGCGCACTTGCAAGGGGACCGAACATAGTGGTGGGCAAGGCGGGATCTCCGGGCACCATAGTCGCAGCTGCTGCGACCAGCGCCTCCAAAAACGGTTCATAGATACCCTGCTGCACTAGTATCCGGCTTCTGGCCACACAAACCTGCCCCTGGTTCCAGAGTGCCCCGCGGGCCACTTGGGACGCCACACCTGGCAACCCCAAGGACGCCATATCTTCAAAAAGGATTTCGGGAGATTTCCCTCCACACTCTAGCAACACCGGCTTAATCGTTGAATCACTGACAGAACGAAGCACCGCTTTGCCGGTGGCGGTAGAACCGGTAAAAGTGAGCATATCAACCCCTGGGTGACGAACCAATGCGTCTCCGGTAGCGCCGCCGCCTGGTATGACATTTATCACGCCGTCGGGAATACCGACATCGCGCGCTAATTGCGCCAGCAATAGTGTCGACCTGGGCGACAATTCAGACGGCTTAATTACAACGGTATTGCCTGCCGCAAGTGCGGGGCCAAGCTTGAAGCAAGCGTTAATGAGCGGAAAGTTCCAAGGCGTTATAGCCCCTACCACGCCGCGTGGCCGCCAGACCTGCAGCTCCATAGCCCCGGCGCCAGTTGGCGCAACGTTCCCGGCAAAAACCTTGTCAATCGACTCCGCGTAATAACGCAGGAATCCGGCGGCAGGAAAGGCCTCTCCAGCCGCTGCCGTCACGGGCTTGCCGATGTCCAGGCTATCGCACAGGGTCAACTTCTCGCCATTTGCAATTACCGCGTCTGCCAGCGCCAGAAGCAACTGTTTCCGTGTACCCGGTCCGATATCACGCCAGACTCCTTCCCACGCAGTCCTCGCCGCAACAACTGCCGCATCTACTTCATCGGGACCGCAGTCAACAAACGTGAAGCCCTCGCTACCATCTGCCGGGTAGATCGTCGTGCGGACCTTAGAACCTGGACAATCCCTGGCTTCGCCTCCAATAAATGGATTGCCGCTTACCTGCAACTGGTTCGCTGCGCTGTGTCTGTCTGGCTTGCTATCGTTCGTCATTTTTCAGTACTCGTCTTCAAGGATCATTGCGGCAGCTTTTTCACCGACCATGATGCAACTGGCATTTATGTTGCCTGCTGGCACCGTCGGAAAAATCGAGGCGTCTGCGACCCACAGGCCACTCAAACCTCTCACCTTTAAGCGATGGTCTACTACTGCCATTTCGTCCACTCCCATCTTGCAGGTGCCACAGGGATGGTACATCAGTCCGGACGACTCCCGGATGTGTTGGTCAAGCTGCTCGTCGCTCTCCAACTCTGCTCCTGGCAGGCGCTCATTTACTACATACTCGGCCATGGCCGGAGAGGAGAATATTCTTCTGGTCAAGCGCATGGCTTCGCGCAACTGCGCAACATCGTCAGGATTGGCAAGCAGCGAATAATCGATGATCGGCTTGTCCTCAAACTTGGATGAGCGAAGGCGAATTTCGCCCTGGGTCTGGATACGGCAGAGGCCGATGCCAACACCCACAGCCGGTTTGCGATAAGGTTTGGGCCCTGCATCTGTGAGGTCATAGGACAAAGGCGCAAAGATAATCTGTGCATTGGGTGCCTCAAGCCCTTCTCGCGTATGCGCAAGAGCCTGCGCGTGCCCTATGCAAGTTGCCAGCGCGCCTCTCCCACGGAAAACATAGTCCAATCCATGCATAAGTGAGCGCAGCGGGCTGTTTAGATCACTGGTAAGAGTACTGGCGTTTCGCACATGAAAGCTCATGCGCACCACAGGGTGTTCCTGCAAGTTTTGCCCAACTCCTGGCAAATCAAGCTGCGACTCGATGCCGTGGTCTGCGAGTTTACCGACCTCACCAATACCGGACAGCATCATCAACTTTGGGGAGGCAATTGCGCCTGCACTAAGCACCACACCGCGCTGAGCAGTGGCGCTTTCAGACTTGTCGTTAAGTCGATAATCAACACCGGTGACACAGCCATCTTTTATGACCAAACGTGTGACCTCAGCCCCCAACTGCACCTTGAGGTTAGACCGTGCCATAGCCGACGCGAGGAACGCGCGCGCCGTGCTGTTTCGCCAGCCACGCTTCTGTGAAGCCTGGCAGAACCCAACACCTTCCTGGCATTCGCCGTTGAGATCATTATTGTAAGGAATACCGGCCTGCTCTGCCGCCTTGATGAAGGCATCATTTAGAGGGTTGCTAATACGCACCTTGTTAACCGATTGTGGACCATCGAAGCCCCTACTCTCTGCACTACCCACATCACTGGTTTCCGCACTGCGAAAGTAGGGCAACACATCAGCATAAGACCAACCACTATTGCCCAAGCCGGCCCAGTGATCATAATCACTGCGATGGCCCCGCACGTACATCATCCCGTTTATCGCGCTACCGCCGCCGATCACCTTCCCGGCGGGCCAGATATCAACACGGTCGCCGCGCGATGGATCGGGTTCAGACATGTAAAGCCAGTTCATGTCAGGACGCGAAAAAGCGTACATCTGACCAGCGGGCACGCGAGTGTAGAGATGTCTATCATTCCGCCCCGCATCCAGCAGCAGCACTCGCCTTGCAGGGTTCGCAGACAGGCGATTCGCCAGCACACAACCGGCAGAGCCACCACCCACTACGATATAATCCCAACTATTCTCTGGCACTGTCGCTACTCCATTTCTACAAATACTACTGCGAATACTGCAATGTACGGGCTGGGATCTACAGTGCTTATGCAAAGAACCACAGGATTCTATGCGAGATCAATATCTGACAAACTTTTTTCCGACGAAGAATTCCGGTATAACTCAGCTTTAACAATAAACTGAGCTACTAATGAAGTTTGGTTTCAAAGGCGATTCGACGAAAGACAACTGGCACATCGATCCTGGTGCTTTGGAGAACTATTACTCCCTGAGTGGTCTCCAGCCGCTTTCTGGGGAGGGAGCTGTTCGATTGCAGCCGACCTTTGGAGATGCTGAGGGTTTTCGTGAAATCATCCTACTAGAGGATGGATTTCAGGTGGTAATCGGGGATATTACGTGCCACAAGGAAGCGTATCTTTCCATGAAGTCGGACGATTCCCTCAAATTTCACTATCGCCTTGAAGGTTTCAGTGGCATCGAGTTGGTCGAACAACAGGAGGATGAAACTCGAGTCAGCGACTACAGCATGGGCGTTTTGCTTCACCCTGAGGGCCTGGAAAAGCATGAACACTATCTCGCAGGCCAGCACGAAAGATCTGTGACCCTGATCTGCGAATCGAGTTTTCTTGCGGATCTGTTTACGGGCATTGCCGAAAAGCTACCGGAAGCGATGGCGGACTATCTCACCCAAGGAAAGGCAAAAGCCTACAGAAACAGCCTACCGATGAGCACAGACATGGTCACAGCAGCTGCGACCATTCTGAGCACTACACTTAAAGGAACTTTGCGTCGCTATTACATCGAGGGGCGAGCCCTTGAGCTACTCACACTAAGCCTGCAGGCGTGTATAGAAAATCAGGCAAACTCTGACAAACCCGAGCGCGGCATGAGTCAACGCGAGGTCGAGCGAATGCATCGCACCCGCGAGCTGCTCGAGGACCGATTCATCAACCCGCCAACAATAGGCGACCTGGCGCGCCACATCGGCCTCAATGAAGCGAAGCTGATGCATGACTTCAAACAACTTTTTGGCCAAACAATTTTCGATTTCACCCAGAATCTGCGTATGGACGAAGCCAAGCGGCTACTGGAGACTACCGAGAGAAGCATTACTGAAGTAGCCTTTGATGTGGGCTATGAGTACTCTAGCAATTTCACCACCGCCTTTAAGCGCCGGTTCGGCATCACGCCGTCCGTTGCGCGGGAAGCTTTTCGCAGATAAGAGCTCCGATCGGGCAATCGCAAAGTAATTTGTGGCATTCAAATAAGCACGTAACACCTCGTAGCACTATCGTAAGAGTATAAAAACCTGTGCAATGGAGATTTCTCTTTCTATGGTGGATTACTTTAACGCAATTCTGGCGGAAGACATCGATGGCAAAGCCGTCGCTTCACTACGGCAAATTACCCTGGCCGACCTCCCCGACGAAGACGTGATGGTTGACGTCAGTTTCTCGACGCTGAACTACAAGGACGGATTAGCGGTTTCAGGGATGGGGCGGATATGTCGCACGCTACCACTGATTTGCGGCATCGACTTGGCCGGTGTTGTCGCTGAATCTCGCGATAGCCGCTATCAGCCTGGCGACCAGGTGTTGGTTAACGGCTATGGTATGTCAGAAACTGTGAATGGAGGATACACACAACGGCAGCGCATCAAGCCAGAGTGGATCGTTCGAGTTCCTGAGAGCATGAGCCTGGAAGAAACTATGGCCGTGGGTACCGCAGGCTATACGTCTATGCTGTGCATTCAGGCGCTGCAAGACGCGGGGGTTGAACCCAATCACGGGCCTGTCCTCGTCACCGGTGCTGTAGGAGGGGTAGGTTCAATCGCCATATCCCTGCTCGCAAAGTTAGGCTATGAGGTACATGCAAGTACCGGCCGTGTTGAAACCGAGGGCGAGTTCTTACGTAAGTTAGGCGCTTCCGTCCTGATACCTCGACAGAACCTCTCTCGCGATTGCAAACCCCTTGAAAGAGAAACCTGGGCGGGCGTGATTGACACCGTCGGCGACAAAACCCTGGCCACGGCTGTGGCACAAACCAAATATGGTGGCACAGTCGCTGCCTGTGGTCTCGCGGGAGGGGCAGAACTGCACAGCTCGGTTATGCCGTTCATTCTCCGTGGAGTCACTTTGCGCGGTATTGACTCGGTCATGGCCAATCAGGCGAAAAGGCAGCGCGCATGGGATGCACTGGCGGACATTCTGGACAGAGACCTGCTTAAAACAATTTATGAGGTTGTCCCAATGACGTGCGTTCCCGAACTGGCGCCAAAAATTGTCAATGGGGAGGTCCGTGGCCGAGTTGTCGTCGACGTAAATGCCTAAAGGAAATGCAGGGGACCGTGCAATGAGCGAACAAAGAATCAATAGCGGAATCATCAGCGGTGAAAGATACCTAAGCCCCCAGGCATTGGGCAACAATGCTGCTCGAGCAGCGAGCGCCCTGCACTCTGTGGGCGTATGGCAGGGCGATGTTGTGGCCCTGCTTTTGCGTAATGACTTTGCTTTCTTTGAAGCCACACGCGGTGCTACTCTGCTAGGTGCCACGACAGTTCCAATGAACTGGCATATGTCGGTAGACGAAATCGCCTATGTGCTAGATGACTGTGACGCCAAAGTACTAATTGCGCATTCCGACCTGCTCAGCGAATCTGTCCTCGCTATTTGCGGAGGTCGCGAGGTGATTGCTGTCGAGTCACCACCAGAAATTGCCAAGGCATTTTCACTGGAGGCTAACCAGTGCCGGACCCATGCCGCCGTACCCGAATGGTACACGTGGCTCAGTGCATTCCAGCCATGGGAAGAACAACCTCGGGCACTTTCCAACCCCATGTTCTATACCTCGGGCACAACTGGCATGCCAAAAGGAGTATTGCGCAAGCCCGTGGCACCTGAGGTGGCCGCCCGGGCAATGCAACGATCTGCTGCTGCCTGGGGTTTGGGCGCTGATGCAGCCCGGTCGATCATGACAGGACCCTTGTACCACTCTGCACCCAATGCTTATGGTATGGGGTTAGTGCGCAACGGCGGTTTGCTGGTAATGCAGCCACGTTTCGATCCGGAAGACATGCTGGCAGTCATCGAACAACAGGAAATTACTCACCTGCACATGGTGCCCACGATGTTTGTGCGACTGCTAAAGCTACCTGCGGAAATCAGAAATACTTATGATCTCTCCAGTTTACAACATGTGGCACATGGCGCTGCACCCTGCCCACGCGAGGTGAAACAGCAGATGATCGACTGGTGGGGACCGGTAATCCACGAATACTACGCAATGACTGAGACAGGCATCGTTGCCATGTGCAACAGCGAAGAGTGGGTGGCAC
>ERZ887849.1341-NODE-1341-length-23526-cov-39.877721_pt1 | contig 23526 bp, 24 predicted proteins | sample MGYA00521267_ERZ887849 | MGnify/ENA primary metagenome ERZ887849 (study PRJEB32303, sample SAMEA104408601) | aquatic metagenome | biome: Brackish water; feature: Pelagic; material: water | place: Baltic Sea | collected 2014-06-06T16:11:00 | depth 2,863 m ... | reverse complement strand
GTGAAAAAAGTTGAAATCGTTAACAAACGAAAGGCTTTGGTATATCTCACTACAACAGCATCTAACAAAGAAATTCACAAAAAAAACAAAAAGGAATCCTTTTTTCCATTGGCTGCCTCAAGTCCAAATTATCAATTTGAATTTGGAGACGTCCAATTGTTTCAAAAACAATTAGAAGACACTATTCAGGAAAAAGAACTTGAAACCGTCTTAGACTTTAAAACAGAAACCAATCCTTGGGGAGATCTTTTATCCTCTCTACTTCCATTTATTTTAATCATTGGAATTTGGATTTTTATCATGCGACGTATGTCAGGTGGTGGGGGTCCTGGTGGTGGGGGTCAAATTTTCAATATTGGAAAATCAAAAGCAAAATTATTTGATCAGAATCTAGAAACCAAAACAACTTTTGAGGATGTAGCAGGACTAGAAGGTGCAAAAGAAGAAGTTCAAGAAATTGTAGATTTTCTAAAACACCCTGAAAAATATACCGCTTTGGGAGGTAAAATTCCAAAAGGTGCCTTGTTGGTAGGCCCTCCTGGAACAGGAAAAACTTTATTAGCAAAAGCAGTGGCAGGTGAAGCAAAAGCACCCTTTTTCTCGTTGTCGGGATCTGATTTTGTTGAAATGTTTGTTGGAGTTGGGGCCTCAAGAGTCAGAGATTTATTCAAACAAGCGAAAGACAAATCACCATCAATTATTTTTATTGATGAGATTGATGCAATAGGTCGTGCGCGTGGAAAGAATAATTTTTCTGGTTCTAATGATGAAAGAGAAAATACACTAAACCAGTTATTAACCGAAATGGATGGATTTGGAACCAATACAAACGTGATTGTTTTGGCAGCGACCAACCGTGCAGATGTACTTGATAAAGCCTTAATGCGAGCAGGGCGTTTTGACCGTCAAATTTATGTTGATTTACCAGACATCAGAGAACGAAAAGAAATTTTTGAGGTCCACTTAAAGCCCTTAAAAAAATCAAAAGATTTAGAGACCGACTTTTTATCAAAACAAACTCCTGGTTTTTCTGGAGCAGATATTGCGAATGTCTGTAATGAAGCGGCACTTATTGCGGCACGAAACAACAAAAAAGCAGTAGAAAAACAAGATTTCCTTGATGCAGTCGATCGAATTATAGGAGGTCTCGAAAAGAAAAATAAGATAATAACACCAAGTGAAAAAAGAGCAGTTGCATTTCATGAAGCGGGGCATGCCACAGTAAGCTGGATGCTAGAACATGCTTCTCCCTTGGTAAAAGTAACCATTGTTCCAAGAGGACGGTCTTTAGGAGCCGCTTGGTACCTTCCTGAAGAACGACTGATTGTACGACCAGAACAGATGCTAGATGAAATGTGTGCTGCCTTGGGAGGTCGTGCCGCTGAAAAAGTAATTTTTAATAAAATATCTACAGGTGCTTTGAGTGATTTAGAAAAAGTGACCAAACAAGCAAGAGCGATGGTTACTGTTTATGGTCTAAGTGATAAAGTTGGTAACCTGACATATTATGATTCATCAGGAGGAAATGAATATGGGTTTTCTAAACCCTACAGCGAACGCACTGCTGAACTGATTGACAAAGAAATCTCAAACATCATTGAAACACAATATGAACGTGCTGTAAAACTCTTAGAAGACAATAAAGATAAGTTAACAGAGTTGGCTGAAGTACTTCTGAAAAAAGAGGTAATCTTTAAAGACAACCTAGAAGCCATCTTTGGAAAACGTCCTTTTGTAGTAGAAGAAGCCGTAAAATCTTCTCCTAAAAAAGAAGAGGAAGAAGAATAAGTTCAAAATAACTTTTTATTAGACCTATATTTTTTATCTTTGGAATAATATAAGCTCAAAACTTATATTTAAGATGAAAAATGAGCGTATTTCGTAAAATATTTGGTTCAAATACGGATGCTTCTAAAAGCAAAACTGATGAAAAAGATCAGAGTGAGTTTTTAGATACAAGCAACTTACCTATAGATGAAGCCTTTACCATCAACTTTAATAAAAATGGTGGTAAATTTTTGTATTGCGAAACTAACGATGAAGTTCAAGGTTTTCTTGAAAATATTATTGAAGAAAATAATTGGGATAAAAAAAAGGCACTCATCCTTAATAAACAATTAAAAGAAAAATTCAAATATTTTAAGCTAGGAACCGCTCAAAAAGCAAATGATGCAGATTTTCTATTTACTAGCTGTGAGTTTCTAATTGCAAATGACGGATCCTTGCTCATATCTTCCAATCAAATTGCTGAAAAAAAATTAGTTGAATTGCCTGAAAATTTCATTGTATTTGCAACAACAAGTCAGTTTGTAAACACCATTAGTGAAGGGCTTCAAGGAATTAAAGCACAGAATAATACTAAAATACCTTCAAATATTACCACCATTAAACATTTTAAAGCCAACCATCCCAATGATTTTTTAAGTTATGGAAGTAGCACAAAAAACCTATATTTGCTGCTATTAGAAGATTTATAATATAACATTGAAAGAACTTACCACAAGAGCTTTATCAGGCTTGTTATTTGCGACTATTTTAATTGGTTCACTCCAATTAAAATACGCTTGTATTGCTCTATTTTTTATTTTTGGATTGACTTGCTTATCAGAATTCAATAAATTAATTCACCAAAAAAATACAGCCTCTTACTTCATTTTTATAGTGTTGTTTTTGACGACCGCGTTCTGGAATAATCTCTTTAAATCTGAAGAGATTCTCTCTGAAATTTCACAAATATTACTCGTTATTTCGTTATTGGTAAACCTATTATTGATTCGGGATTTATTTTCTTATAAGAGCCTCCCAACCTTGCTTACAAATCATTTTATAAACACCACTTTCTATGTGAGTAGTGGGTTTGTATTTTTATTATTGATAGCTCTAAATTCTAAAAACTACAGTGCAGATATCATTATGTATATTTTCATTTTGATTTGGATCAACGACAGTTTTGCATACATCGTTGGTAAAAATATTGGGAAACAAAAATTGTTTGAAAGCATTTCTCCTAAAAAAACAGTCGAAGGATTTTTAGCAGGCGTATTTTTTGCGGCAATCGGAAGTTATGTCATTGCCAATTTTACAGATTCATTAAGCTTTACTCATTGGTTAATTATCAGTGTTATTGTGAGTATTTTCGGAACTCTGGGTGACTTGGTAGAATCCAAATACAAACGTCAAGCAGGAGTTAAAGACAGTGGTAAAATAATGCCTGGACATGGAGGTCTATTAGATCGCTTAGATAGTGCTATATTTGCATCACCATTTATCTATTTATTTTTAAGAATATTAAATTATGTTTCATAAAGAAGGTCAAAAAATAATTTTTATCACACTTGTTTTTGTAGTGGCTACATCACTTCTAATTGACAATTTACAAATACCTTGGCTTGCAAAACTCATTCAGCTCAGCTTATTGGTAATTCTTGTACTTATACTACAATTTTTTAGAAACCCTAAACGTCATACCCAACAAAATGACCGTCAAGTAATCGCTCCAGTCGATGGAAAGGTTGTGGTAATCGAAGAAGTTGAAGAAACAGAATATTTCAAAGAAAAGCGGCTTCAAGTCAGTATTTTCATGTCACCTATCAATGTGCATGTAACACGCTACCCCATAAGTGGATCTGTACTTTTTAGTAAATACCATCCAGGAAAATATTTGGTTGCATGGCATCCAAAGGCAAGCACTGATAATGAACGTACTACGATTGTTGTTGAGAATAATTCCTATGGAAAAGTGCTCTACAGACAGATTGCAGGAGCGTTGGCACGACGTATTGTAAATTATGCAAAAGAAGGTCAAACAGTTGTTCAAGGCACCGATGCAGGTTTTATAAAATTTGGTTCTAGAGTGGATTTATTTTTACCTTTGGATACCAAACTAAAAGTCAAACTAAATCAAAAAGTTAAAGGCGGAGAATGCATCATCGCAAGTGCATAGTATGAACTCAGATGTTTTAGACATAGAATTTAGAGAAGCTGTCAAGAGTATCAATAATCATGACCAGCCGTTCCCTGCTGATATCCTCTTAAAACTCTATGCCTATTACAAAAAAGCTACTAACGATTACAGCCGACCAAGCAGTAGTAAAGCGATCATAAATGCTTTTAAAACAAACGCACTGTTTCAGGTTGAAGACATTACTCAAGACGAAGCAAAAAAACGCTACATCGACTTGGCTAATACGTACCTAATTTACCGAAAATAAGATTATTTTAAATTTTTCAAACTTGCTTTAAGAGTGTCAATTTTTGCGACGGCATCCGCTTCTTTTTTCTTTTCACTTGCCACAACTTGTTCTGGAGCTCCCGAAACAAAACGCTCATTAGACAATTTCTTTTGAACCGATTTCAAAAAGCCTTCTGTGTACTTCAGCTCTTCTTCTAATTTTAATAGTTCGGCTGCAACATCAATGCTGTCATTTGCTGGAATAAAATATTCATTAGATTTTACCCTGAAGGACAATGCATTTTCAACTGTTTCAGTAGTATAGGTCAGGTTTGAAATATTTCCTAATTTAGTAATGATCACATCAAAATCTTTGGTTTGAGATTCCTTGTTCAATACCAACAGTTCAATCGGATTTTTAAATGCAATATTTTTTTCTTTTCGAATTGTACGAATTCCCGATACTACATCTGATGCAAATTCAAAATCATCTAACAGGGCTTGATTATAGGGCTTCTGTTCTGGCCAAGAAGCAATAATTAGAGCCTTCTCTGGCGTTCTTTTTTCCAAAAATTGCCAGATTTCTTCAGTAAGAAATGGCATAAAAGGATGTAAAATTTTCAGATTTGATTCCAATATTGCAACAACAGCCTCCTGTGTTATTTTATCAATTGGCGCCCCATAAGCCGGTTTTACCATTTCTAAAAGCCAAGAACAAAAATCATCCCAAATTAATTTATAGGTTGTCATCAAAGCATCACTTAAACGATACTTACTAAAATGATCTTCTATTTCTACTAAAGTTTTTTGAAATTTTGCTTGATACCAATCAATCGCTATGACGGCATACTCAGGTTGATCGATTTCAGCAACTTCCCAACCCTGGATAAGTCGAAAAGCATTCCATATTTTATTTCCAAACGCTTTTCCTTGTTGACACAGCGCTTCATCAAACATTAAATCATTTCCAGCAGCAGAACTCAATAACAATCCAACACGAACACCATCAGCTCCAAAGTTTTCTATGAGTTTTAAGGCGTCTGGAGAGTTTCCTAAAGACTTGCTCATCTTTCGACGTTGTTTGTCTCGTACAAGTCCTGTAAAGTACACGTTATTAAAAGGCTTTTGATTTTTATATTCATAGCCTGCAACAATCATACGAGCTACCCAGAAAAATAAAATATCTGGCCCCGTTACTAAATCATTGGTTGGGTAATAATATTTGATGTCTTCATTTTCAGGATTTCGAATTCCATCAAAGACAGATATTGGCCACAACCACGATGAGAACCAGGTGTCTAAAACATCACTATCTTGCCTTAAATCTTTAATATCTAGTTGTGTATTTCCCGATTTGTCTTTTGCTAATTCTAACGCTTTTTCAATAGATTCTGCTACAACAAAATCGTCTTTGCCATCTCCATAAAAATATGCGGGTATCTGTTGTCCCCAAAATAATTGTCTCGAAATATTCCAATCGCGGATATTTTCCATCCAATGACGATAGGTGTTTTCAAATTTATTTGGAAACAGCTTAATTGTTTTGTCTTCTAAAACCGCTTTGATTGCAGGTTTTGCAAGAGTTTCCATTTTTAAAAACCACTGATCAGACAAACGTGGTTCAATAACTACTTTTGTACGTTCTGAAGTACCTACTTTATGAACATGCTGTTCCGTTTTAATCAGAACCCCTTTTGAGTCCAGCTCTTTTACAATTTCTTTTCGAACTACAAACCGATCTTTCCCTTCATAATGAAGACCAAAACTATTCAGGGTAGCATCGGCATTAAAAATATCGATCACTTCTAGATTGTGTTTTTCGCCAAGTGCTTTATCATTTAAATCATGTGCTGGTGTTACTTTCAAACAACCCGTTCCAAAATCAATATCAACATAGTCATCTTCAATGATAGGAATGATACGACCACATAAAGGAACAATCGCTTTTTTTCCTTTCAAATGCGAATAGCGTTCATCATTTGGATTGATACAAATTGCGGTATCCCCTAAAATCGTTTCGGGACGTGTGGTTGCAATGACAATCTGCTCATTACTGTCTTGAATTTTATAATTTAAATAGAATAAGTTGCCTTGACGTTCTTCATAAATCACTTCTTCATCAGATAAGGTAGTTTGAGCTTGAGGATCCCAATTTACCATTCTAAACCCTCTATAAATCAATCCTTTATTAAATAGATCAATAAATACTTTAATCACGGACTCACTCATCTGGTCATCCATCGTGAATTTCGTACGATCCCAATCACAAGAACAGCCTAATTTTTTAAGTTGTTCAAGAATAACGCCTCCATACTCTTCAGTCCATTCCCAAGCATGCTCCATAAACTGTGCTCTAGAAAGATCGTTTTTTTGAATTCCTTTCTCTTTAAGTTTTGCTACCACTTTGGCTTCAGTAGCAATCGAAGCATGGTCTGTCCCTGGCACCCAACAGGCATTTTTGCCCTGTAAGCGTGCACGACGTACCAAAATATCCTGAATGGTATTGTTCAACATATGTCCCATATGTAAAATCCCCGTTACATTTGGTGGAGGTATTACAATCGTATATGGCTCTCGAGAATCGGGAGTTGAATGAAAATAGTCATGGGTCATCCAATAGTCATACCATTTGTTTTCAACAATTGAAGCATCATATTTTGAAGGAATTGACATACTTTGGAATAGTTTTTGAGTAATAGTTTACAAAAGTACTTATATTTTAGTTTCTTAAAAATTAATAATTGAATTTATATTACTACATTTTTGTAATTTTACGAAAAGTCCCTAAATTTACACTAACAAAAACAATATTATGAAAAAGCTTTTTACATTAGTATTCATTTCTGTCTTCGGTTTAGGAATCTATGCACAAGACAAAATTGCTAAAATTGAATTTGAATCAGAAACAATCGACTATGGAGTCATAGAGAAAGGTTCTGATGGAGTGCGTGTTTTTAAATTCAAAAATACAGGCAATGCCCCTTTAATCGTTTCTGCTGTAAAATCAAGTTGTGGCTGTACGGTTCCTAAAAAACCAACTGCGCCTATATTACCTGGAGAAAATGGTGAAATTGAAGTGAAATACGACACAAAACGCGTCAACCCAATTCGAAAAACCATTACAGTCACTTCCAATGCAGATAGACCAACAGTTGCCTTAAAAATTAAAGGTACTGTTATCGATTCTAGTAAAGCGAGTGTAATTGAAGATAAAGATAAAAGTGTTTTAGAACAATAAGCTGAAAACCACATCATAAAAAAAGCACCTTAATTGGTGCTTTTTTTATGCAATAAATCGCGAAGCTTAAAGAAATATTTCATAATAACCCCTTCACGCTCAATAGTCATTTTAATTCGTTTTCCATCAGGTCCATAAAATTGGTCAATCGCGTTTTGAAGTGTCAATGAACTAAGGTTTCGATTATTGATTGAAAGCACCACATCCCCTATTTTGAGCCCCGCTTGATCTGCTTGAGAATCGGGTCTTATATCTGAAATAATCAACTCTGGTACAACCTCAAATTTGTAAGTAGAACTAAACGTTATCGTATTTGAATTTTGAGTAGATTGAGCCGTAGAAGAACCAAGTGTTTTATTTGGAATTCGAGTTTGTGATTTAACCAATCGAACCCCCGTATATTGCATTACGATCCCACTTTTATCATACTCAAAAGGTTTGTTGAAAAATTTATTTTTTTTGAAGGCAACCCAAGTTGATTTATAATTAAACACCCAATTAAATCGATGTAACACATCTCCAAGTAAGCTCCCATTTCTAAACTTATTTTTTTTCGCTTTTTCAATGGATGAGGAATCTGGAAAAGATACATTAACTGCATTTAACTGAAAATCTTTTAAGTGGAATGACTCAAGAACCGCACGTTTTCCAAAGATAGAACCACTCAACCCTTTACCTAAAAAATCATCAAAATTATTTGTTGGAATTTTAAGAGATTGATTAGAATCTTCGAAAATCCACAAAGCATCACTGCCTCCTGTATCGATTAAAAGATTGACTGGAACAACTTGATTTTGACTTTTAACTGATGCTTCAAGCATAGGTTTTTTATTAAAAAAAATGAGCTCTAATTTTCTCCATTTTCGTGATAATTTTGAATCATAAAAAGAGGGTTATAAAGTTTTATGAATTTTCGACTGTAATTTATTTCGACCACAAAATCTTTAAAAATATCATAGCCAATAATTCCGTGAATAGGAATCCCCAAGCTAGGTGCAAAGTTTATGGAGGTATCTATAATTGCAAATAGATCTTGATTGAGAGATACAGCTTCTCCAATAATGACTGTGTTATTTGAAGATCGTAAGGCTTCAACTTGTTTGTCGTTGCCCAGCCCTTGAATATAGATTAATTCAGTTTTATGAATCGATAACTCTTCTTTTAAATTAAAGAAATTAAAAATAATGGGTTTTGAAACTCCAGTATCTAGCAAAAACGACAAAGAAACACCATTTATAGAAACAGGAATGACGATTAGATTATTGACTAATTTAAAATGTATTTTATCACTTTTACCATTTTGAAGTTCAAAACTACTCTGAGTGAAAGCACTCAAATTAAAGCCCATAAAAAAAATAACATAAAGCAATTTCATGTTTAGCATCCTAAAAGTAGTAAGGGTTATACACAATTTACGATAGATTTATTTAAATAATAGTTAAAGGTCTTTATTTTATACAAACTTTAAGATAAATTTGTAAACTATCTATATTATAAAACCATGCCAAATATTTCTCGAAAAGGACAATTAATGCCGCAATCACCAATTAGAAAACTGGAGACTTATGCTGAAAAAGCAAAAAAAGAAGGCGTTAATGTCTATCATTTGAATATTGGTCAGCCTGACATTAAAACCCCCGAAGTGGCATTAAATGCTGTTAAAAACAACTCCTTAGTCACCCTAGCCTACAGTCGATCAGATGGATCAGACACCTACCGCACAAAATTAGCAGGGTATTACAAGAAACATGACATCCATGTCTGTGCCGAAGATATCCTCGTAACCACTGGAGGTAGCGAAGCTTTATTTTTTACGTTTGGAAGCATTATGGATCCGGGAGATGAAGTGATTATTCCCGAGCCTTTTTATGCAAATTACAATGGGTTTTCTACGGCACAAGGGGTAAAAGTTGTTCCAGTAGCTTCTAACATTGAATCCAATTTTGCACTGCCCCCTATTGCTGATTTTGAAGCGTTAATCACTCCAAAAACAAAAGCGATATTAATTTGCAACCCCGGAAATCCAACAGGATACTTGTATAGCAAATCTGAAATTAAGCAGCTCGCTATCCTTGTAAAAAAACATGATTTATTTTTAATTTCTGACGAAGTATATAGGGAATTCACCTATGATGGACACGTACATTATTCCATCATGCAAGAAAAAAACTTAGAATTGAATGCCATTATTATTGATTCGGTATCAAAAAGATACAGCATGTGTGGCGCACGAATTGGATGTATTGTAACTAAAAACAAAACCGTTCTTGAAACGGCTTTAAAATTTGCACAAGCCCGATTATCGCCCCCTACCTATGCCCTTCTTGCCAGTGAAGCAGCTTTGGAAACTCCAGATAGTTATTTTAATGAAGTAATTTCTGAATATGTAGAACGTCGAAACGTTTTGGTAGAAGAACTTGAAAAAATTGACGGCGTAAAGGTAGCCAATCCCAAAGGTGCTTTTTACTGCATTGTAGAGCTTCCAATAAACGATTCGGATGTATTTGCGCAATGGTTATTAGAAACATTTAGACTTGAAAATGAAACCATCATGGTGGCACCGGCTGCTGGGTTTTATTCTACGGAAGGGCTGGGAAAAAATCAAGTAAGAATTGCTTATGTCCTAAATAAAGAAGACCTTAGAACTTCGGTTGCTATTTTAAAAGCCGCCCTCTCTCAGTACAAAGATTAATGACTATTAAGAATAACATCTCCCTTAAACCTTTCAATACTTTTGGAATAGACGTGAATGCTTCGCAATTTGCGGTCATCAGCTCTGTAGAAGACCTCAAGGATGTTTTAAACACAAACCCCTCGGACTTACTGATCCTAGGCGGGGGGAGTAATATGTTACTGACCAAGGATATCGATGCTCTAATATTACAAATAAACCTCAAAGGGATTCGAGTTCTTTCAAGGTTTGAAAACAGGGTTCGAATAGAGGTTGCAGCAGGCGAAAACTGGCATGAATTTGTATGTTGGTGTCTCAAAGAAAACTATGGAGGGCTTGAAAATTTGTCATTAATTCCTGGAAATGTAGGAACTGCACCTATCCAAAATATTGGAGCTTACGGAGTAGAACTAAAAGATGTGTTTGTAAGCTGTGAAGCGCTTCATATTCAAACTAAAGAACTGAAAGTTTTTACTAATGAGGATTGTAATTTTGGTTATAGAAATTCTATTTTTAAGCAAGAATTAAAAGGCCAATACATCATTACTTCGGTTGTGTTTGAGCTAAGCAGTCATCATCACATTCTTAAAACTAACTATGGAGCCATTGAATCGAAGCTCAAAAACACTGGAATAGAAACCCCTACAATTCAAGATGTTTCAAAAGCCGTTATTTCCATTAGAAACTCAAAGTTACCAGATCCAAAAATTATTGGAAATGGTGGCAGTTTTTTTAAAAACCCTGTAATTTCGACTTCTAAATTTCAAATTTTAAAATCTCAATTTCAACTAATTCCGCATTACAATGTTTCGGAAGATTCAATAAAAATCCCCGCAGCTTGGTTAATTGACACCGCAGGTTTTAAAGGAAAAACATTTGGAAATTTTGGTGTGCATGCAAAACAAGCTTTAGTTTTAGTAAACTACGGAGGAGCCTCAGGAAAAGATATTTTAAATCTATCTCTACAAATTCAAAAAGCGGTAAAGCTAATTTTTGATATTGATTTAGAAACGGAAGTCAATATCCTATAAATTAGATTCTACACTTTTTTACTTAATTTACAAACGAGTCCTGCAACAATCGCTCCAGCAATAGGTGCCAACCAGAACAACCAGAGCTGACCAACATAGTTACCTCCTTCAGCAAAAAACACCTGTCCTGTTGATCGTGCGGGATTTACAGAAGTATTTGAAATCGGAATTGTAATTAAGTGAATCAATGTCAGGGTTAATCCAATAGCAATTGGAGCTAATTTCTTAGAATCTATGTGAGTAGTGCTTCCTAAAATAATAATCATAAAAAAAGCAGTGGTCACAAATTCTGTAATTAATACAGATGACATAGAATATCCCCCTGGAGAGAGGTCAGCGTATCCATTCGCAGCAAAACTACCAACAGAAACAAAATCAGATTTTCCTGAAACGATTAAAAACAAGGTCGCAGCAGCTACAATCGCTCCAAGAACTTGAACAATAATATAACCAAATACGTCTTTGGTTGGAAACTTTCCACAGGACCAAAAACCAAGTGTAACTGCTGGGTTAAAATGAGCTCCAGAGACAGGCCCTACTGCGAAAGTCATTGATAAGACCGTCAAACCAAATGCAGTGGCAACTCCAAAAAACCCAATCCCTAAATCTTGATAATTGGCTGCAAAAATAGCACTACCACAGCCTCCAAACACAAGCCAAAAAGTTCCAAAAAATTCTGCAAATAATTTCTTCATAATACTAAAAGTTTTTAGGTTCTTTTTACTTTGACACAGAAATTAAAATAAGTCACATTAGGATATCAAATTCATGAAAAGTGTATCTTTGTAAAAAAATTAAAATGAATTTATTTTTAATTACGTTAGCGCTCTTAGGTATTGCTGTTTCAGGGATTTCGATAAAATTATGGGCTAAAAAAGACGGTAAATTTGCAGGGACCTGTGCCAGTCAAAATCCTATGATTAATAAAAAAGGAGAAAACTGTGGGTTTTGTGGTAAAACTCCTGAGGAATACCAAAACTGCTCTGAACCCCAACATTCTTAAAATCTTTAATAGTACACAACGCTGTTAAATGAACACCAAGCCATTGGAAATAAACGACGCCATACAGAAAGCTAAAAAAAACGATCAAATTGCGTTCAATTTGTTATTACATACATTTTGGAACGATGTGTATGGATTTTTAATGAAACGAACTCATAATGAGAATGATGCAGAAGACACCACAATTGAAACGTTTTCAAAAGCCTTCGAAAAAATCGAAACTTTTGATGAGAATTTCAAATTTAAAACATGGCTGATTACCATTGCCAAAAATACGCACTCTGACAGTTTAAGAAAACAAAAAACATCCTTTAGCAACCAAACTTCGGAAGAAGATGAAGAACGTGTGTATTGGATTCAGGACGAAGCACCCTCTCCAGAAGACAAGCTGATCAATGAACAAAATCTCGCGGAATTATTAAAAGACATTAAAAAATTAAAACCTCATTACCAACAAGTAATTAATTTACGGTATTTTCAAGAGCTATCCTATCTCGAGATTTCTAAAAAGATTGAGACCCCTGTGAATAATGTAAAAATTAAACTCTTAAGAGCAAAAAAACTGTTAGCCGAAATTATTTTAACAAAACAATGAAACATTCGTAACTAAATTTTCAATACGCAGCAGAATAATTAAATGAATGTTACAACTACCTGCCTCAGGAGGTATGAGCTAAAAAAATAATAATTACAAAAGGATGAAACGTTTTATAAAAAAACTAGGCCCTGGACTTCTTTTTGCGGGTGCTGCCATTGGTGTTTCACACCTTGTTCAGTCCACACGTGCAGGAGCAGATTATGGATTTGGACTCCTTTGGGCATTGCTTCTCATTCACTTGGTTAAATATCCATTTTTTCAGTTTGGTCCTCGCTATGCCAATGCAACTGGAGAAAGTTTGCTAGAAGGCTATCTAAAATTAGGAAAGGGCGTTTTAATCCTATACGGCCTACTAACTTCCTTAACCATGTTTACTATTCAAGCGGCTGTTACGATTGTAACCGCTGGTATTGCCACTTCTTTATTTGGCGATTTTATTAGTGTAAAACTTTGGACTGTGGTCATTTTATCTGTGTGTTTTATCATCTTAAATATTGGGAAATATCAATTCTTAGATGTCATGATGAAAATCATCATTATCGTCTTAACCCTTACAACCTTGGGTGCCACAGCAATGGCAATTTACAATTCAAGCGAAGCAGTTTCATTTACACAATTATTACCTGAAGGTAGTATGGAAATTACATTTTTAATCGCCTTTATGGGATGGATGCCCGCACCATTGGATGTTTCGGTGTGGCACTCCTTATGGACCATTGAAAAACAAAAAAACAGCAGTGAAAAACGCAACCCAAATACAGCCTTACTGGATTTTAATATTGGATACTTAGGAACAATTCTTTTAGGGATTAGTTTTGTAGTGCTTGGTGCACTTGTTATGCATCCAACAGGTCAAAGTTTCAGTACAAGTGCTAGTAAATTTCCAATTCAACTTATTGAAATGTACACGCAAAGCCTCGGAAACTGGACCTCAATTATTATTGGAATTGCAGCATTTACTACAATGTTTAGTACGACCTTAACAACTCTTGATGCCTCACCCCGATCGATGCATAAAACACTAGAATTGGTTTTTGAAAAACCGTTCAAAAATGGGTATTTTATATGGAGCACCGTATTGATCTTAGGAACACTGAGTATTTATTTTTTCTTTCTATCGGAAATGGGAATCCTTATAAAAGTAGCTACGCTATTATCATTCCTAACAGCTCCTTTTTACGCACTGACCAACTATATTTTAATTGCTAGCAAACATACTCCAAAAGAGTGGCGACCTTCCAAAATCCTCCATATTATGAGCTGTATTGGGATTCTTTTTTTAATCGGTTTTAGCGTGTGGTATCTCACAATTTTATGATTAATTTATAAGAATACTTTGTATCTTTGCCATTCAAATTGAACGTATGGCTGTAGAAACACTTTCAGATCCAATTGTAAGACAACCGAAACCGAAATGGCTTCGTGTCAAACTACCAACAGGCAAAAAATACACTGAACTAAGAGGGCTTGTTGACAAATACAACCTCAACACAATTTGTGCTTCTGGAAGTTGCCCAAATATGGGAGAATGCTGGGGTGAAGGCACAGCGACCTTTATGATTTTAGGGAATATTTGCACCCGTTCTTGTGGATTTTGTGGCGTTAAAACTGGACGCCCAGAATCCGTAGATTGGGACGAACCTGAAAAAGTAGCACGTTCCATCAAAATCATGAATATCAAACATGCTGTATTGACAAGTGTAGATAGAGATGACTTAAAAGACATGGGAAGCATCATGTGGGCAGAAACCGTCAAAGCGGTGAGACGCATGAATCCAAACATCACTATGGAAACTTTAATTCCAGATTTTCAAGGAATTGAAAAACACATCGACCGTATTGTGGAGGTAGCACCCGAAGTTGTATCTCACAATATGGAAACGGTAAGACGTTTAACACGTGAAGTTCGAATTCAAGCAAAATACGACAAAAGCTTGGGTGTTTTGAAATATCTAAAAGATCAGGGGCAACGTCGCACAAAAACAGGTCTAATGCTTGGTCTTGGTGAAACCCGTGATGAAGTTATTGAGACCCTTCACGACATAAGAAATGCAGATGTGGATGTGGTTACAATAGGTCAATACCTACAACCAAGTAAAAAACACTTACCTGTAAAGCAATATATAACTCCAGATCAATTCAAAGAATATGAAACAATTGGATTGGATTTAGGCTTTCGTCATGTTGAAAGTAGTGCCTTGGTAAGATCTTCTTATAAAGCTCAAAAACACATCAACTAACCATGGTACGGGTTGCCATTAACGGCTTTGGGCGTATTGGCCGTCGGGTGTTTAGACTCCTGCAATCCCATCCTACAATTGAAGTGGTTGCTATTAACGATCTGGCGGATACTAAAACCTTAGCGCATCTGCTCAAGTACGACAGTATTCACGGCACTTTAAAAAATCATGTTTCTAGCAATTTTTCAAATATCATCTTTGATGGGAAAACGATTCCTGTTTTAAACAAAACCCATCCTAAAGACCTCAACTGGACGCCCTACGATGTGGATGTTGTTATTGAAGCCACTGGAAAATTTAAAACCCAAAAAGAGTTAACTCACCATATTACCAACGGAGCTACCAAAGTGATTTTGAGTGTTCCTCCAGTAGATGACGATATTAAAACATTTGTATTAGGAGTTAATGATAATTTATTAAACACAAACGACCGTATCATTTCTAATGCTTCATGCACCACCAATAATGCCGCACCAATGGTGTCCATTATCAATGAACTTTGCGGTATTAATCAAGCCTACATCACTACGGTTCATTCTTATACATCAGATCAGAGTTTACATGATCAACCCCACAAAGATTTAAGACGGGCCCGTGCTGCTGGACAATCGATTGTACCAACAACAACAGGGGCTGCCAAAGCATTGACAAAAATTTTTCCAGAACTGGCCAACTGTATTGGAGGTTGTGGGATTCGAGTGCCGGTTATCAACGGATCGCTCACGGATATTACATTTAATGTTAAAAAAGAAATCTCTGTAGAAGCGATTAATAAAGCATTTAAACAGGCTTCAGAAACGACTTTTAAAGGAGTTTTAGAATATACCGAAGACCCCATTGTTTCGATTGATATTGTAGGAAACACACATTCTTGTATTTTTGATGCACAAATGACGTCTGTCATTGGAACAATGGTAAAAATTATTGGATGGTACGATAATGAAACAGGCTACTCCAGCCGTATCATAGATTTGATTTATAGGATAACTGTTTAGGTAGTTGTTTCATACATTGACCTAATTTATCAACCCTTAAACTCCTCAATATAAGTCTCCACCATACGTTTAAACTCCGCTTCTTTATCAATTTTTAATTGAATAGGCAAATAGTAAATCTGATCTTTGGATTCTGTTTGTAAACGTGAAAAATCTTTTTCGGTAGTTACTACAAGTGATTTTGAATGAATCCATTCTAATTCAGATGCAGAAAACTCATGATGATCTTTGAAATTAAAATGCTCAAAATCGAGTCCTAAATTGATTAAATACTCAACCAAAGGAGTCGGATCTGCAATTCCTGTTACCAATGTAAAATGTGTTCCTTTTAGATCTTTCAAAGCACGGCTTGAGGTGGATGACCTCAACCTATCACTGTAGTAAATACTACTGAAAAATACGACTTGATTGGATTCTGGATTTAATCGTGTTTTGATTTGCATTTTTTCTAAACCGCTCATCTGTTCTGGACACTTGGTCACTACAATCACCTGTGCTCGTTTGGCACCCGATTTAGGTTCTCTAAGGTTTCCAGTAGGCAAAACAAAATCATCACAATACATTTGATCGTATGCGGTTAAAAGTATATTAAACCCTGCCTTCACTTTTCGGTGTTGAAACGCATCGTCTAACAACACAACTTCCAAAGAAGGATCATTTTGAATGAGACGTTTTAATCCATTCTGCCGATCAGCATCAACCGAAACCGTTATGTTTTTAAATTTATTATAAATCTGTAACGGCTCATCTCCAATATCTTGAGACCTTACCCCTGAAGTAGCCTTAAGAAAGCCTTTGGACTTTCGTCCATAACCACGGCTTAGGGTTGCTAACTTATATTTAGAATCAAGTAGTGAAATTAAATATTCGATCATGGGTGTTTTTCCAGTTCCACCAACAGATAAATTACCAACACAGAGTAATGGAAGCTCATAAGATTTGGACTTATAGAGCGACCAATCATAAAATTTATTTCTAAAAAATACCGCCGTATAATAGAGGGGTACAAAGGGAAATAATATTTTTCTAAAAAGCTTCATTGCAACGAAAGTAATTATTTTATCTTTGAACTTAAACAAAAACTTATGATAGTTCAAGATGTGATTACGCATTTAGAGGCTTTGGCTCCACTTGCCTATGCTGAAGAATTTGATAATGTAGGCCTTTTGGTCGGTGATAAAAACACTGAATTAACAGGGGTATTGGTCACGTTGGACACCCTTGAAGCGGTCGTCGATGAGGCTATTGAAAACCACTGTAATTTGATTATTAGTTTTCATCCGATTATTTTTAAAGGACTCAAAAAAATAACGGGAAAAACTTATGTTGAGCGTGTATTAATAAAAGCAATCAAACATAAAATTGCTATTTATGCCATTCATACAGCACTTGACAATGCGTTTGAAGGAGCAAATGCTGGACTTTGCGAACTTTTAGGACTCAAAAATAAAGCCATTCTGATTCCACAAGCAGGGACTGTAAAACAATTAACCACTTATGTTCCAGAAAAAGATGCAGATGCCCTCAGAACAGCCTTGTTTACGTGTGGTGCTGGGAGCATTGGAAATTATACCGACTGTAGTTTTGGCAGTACTGGAACAGGAACTTATAAAGGAAATGAACATTCAAACCCCGTTATTGGAGTCAAACATGTTTTACAAAAAGTTTCAGAAACAAGAATCACCGTTAGCTTTGCGAAACATCTAGAAAATGACATTCTGAAAGCGCTTTTTAGAACCCACCCCTACGAAGAAGTTGCTTATGAAGTTGTGACATTAGAAAACAAAAATCAACATATTGGGTTGGGGATGGTTGGTCAATTGGAGCAACCAATGGACGGAATCTCATTTTTAGGCTTTTTAAAAAGCCGATTAAACAGTTCGGTCATAAAACATTCTAAATTATTAGAAACTCCTATACGCAAAGTAGCTGTTTTAGGTGGATCTGGAAGTTTTGCAATTGAAGCCGCCAAAGCTGTTGGTGCAGATGCTTTTATTACGGCAGATCTAAAATATCATGATTTTTTTAGTGCAGAAAACAAGATTGTATTAATAGATGTAGGGCACTATGAAAGTGAACAACATATAAAAAATATTTTAGTTGCCTATCTTAAGAAAAAAATTACTAATTTTGCAGTCCTTTTATCAAAAACAAATACAAATCCTGTAAACTATAAATAAGCATGGCTAAAAAGAAAGAACTAAGCGTAGAGGATCGATTAAGAGCTCTTTATGATTTACAATTAATCGACTCAAGAGTTGACGAAATTAGAAATGTAAGAGGAGAACTTCCTTTAGAAGTTAGAGATTTAGAAGACGATGTTGAAGGATTCAAAAACAGAGTTGAAAAGTTTGAAGAAAATCTTGCTGAAATCGAAAATCAAATAAAATCTAAAAAGATTCTTATTGAGGAAGCTACTGGATTGATTAAAAAATATACTGAGCAACAAAAAAATGTTCGTAACAATCGTGAATTTAATTCTTTAACTAAAGAAGTTGAGTATCAAGAATTAGAAATCCAATTGGCCGAAAAACACATTAAAGAGTTTAGTGCTCAAATAGAACAAAAAAATCTTGTAATCGCTTCGACTAAAGAACGTTTAGCAGAACGTGAAACGCATTTAAAACATAAAAAAGCAGATCTTGATGCAATCCTTGCTGAGACCGAAAAAGAAGAAAAACTTTTATTAGCTAAATCAGACGATTATAAAAAGAATATCGAAGAACGCCTTGTAAAAGCTTATACTAAAATACGCTCAAACGTCAAAAATGGCTTGGCCATTGTCCCTATAGAAAGAGGTGCTTCAGGCGGGTCTTACTTTACAATCCCACCACAAGTACAAATGGAAATTGCATCTCGTAAAAAAATCATTACGGATGAGCACAGTGGTCGAATTTTAGTAGATGCTGCTTTGGCTGAAGAACAAAAAATTAAAATGGAAAAATTGATTTCTAAACTTTAATTTTTTTTCTAAAAATCATTCAAAGCCTTCATTTTTAATGAGGGCTTTTTTATTTAATATATTTTTCACACTTTCATAAAATTTGCGTTGTAGTTTTGTTGCGTAAATAAATATAAAACCGATGAAAAATTTTATAACACTAATGCTTTGCTTTACCTTAAGTTTTATAAGTTGTCAAACAAAAAATGATGACTCCAAAAATCAAATTGATGTTAGGAATGCTAAACCCATTGAAGTCCCTCTGAAGGACGGTATGGCACGTGCCTATTTTGCTAGTGGTTGCTTTTGGTGTGTCGAAGCAATTTATGAAAGTGTGAAAGGCGTTTCTGAAGTTATTAATGGCTATGCAGGCGGTTATACAAAAAATCCAACATACCAATCGAGCAACACTGGTAGAACTGGTCATGCCGAAGCTGTAGAAGTTATTTACGACCCTACAGTTGTTAGCTTCTCAACCCTACTAGACGTGTATTTTGGCTCACAAAATGTGACGCAAATCAATGGTCAGGGACCTGATAGAGGATCGCAATACCGCTCTATTGTTTTTTATCAAAATGAAACTCAAAAAATACTTATAGAACAAAAAAAAGAAGCCATTGCAAAATTATTGAACAAAACCGTTGCAGCAGAAGTCTATCCATTTCAAAAATTTTGGAAGGGTGAAGACTACCATCAAAATTATGAACGTTTACATCCAAACAATTCCTACATACGGAATGTTTCTATCCCTCGTTTACGAAAATTTCAACAGAAATTTCCACACTTACTTAAATCAAACCATTAATTTTTAGACTGCAATTCCATTTTTTTTCAATCAAAATTGTTTATTTTTGAGAGAATTCAAACTACTAACTATTGACAATTCATAAGCCTGGAATCGACTATGCTAAAGCTCAAGATCAAAAAGATCCTTTGGCAAACTACCGCGAAAAGTTTCACATTCCTAAAAATACAGACGGTAAGGAATGGTTGTACTTCACAGGAAACTCTTTAGGACTTCAACCTAAACAAACCAAAAATCACATACAACAGGAGTTAGATGATTGGGCAAAACTGGGAGTAGAAGGTCATTTCGAAGCCAAAAATCCTTGGATGCCTTATCATGAATTCCTTACTGAAACCATGGCGGAAATTGTAGGAGCAAAACCGATAGAAGTGGTCATCATGAATACACTTACAACTAACCTTCATCTATTGATGGTTTCCTTTTATCAACCGACCAATACAAAATACAAAATCATTATTGAAAGTGATGCCTTTCCATCCGATCGATACGCTGTAGAAACACAGCTACAGTTCCATGGATATGATCCTTCAGAGTCACTTATAGAATGGAGTCCTAGAGATGGTGAAACACTTCTAAATATTGAGGATTTAGAATCCATTTTAAAAACTCAAGGCAATGAAATTGCTTTATTATTAATTGGTGGGGTGAATTATTACACAGGACAATACTTGAATTTAAAAAGAATTGCCGAATTGGGTCATCAAAAAGGGTGTAAAGTCGGAATTGACTTAGCACATGGCGTTGGAAACATTCAGCCAAAACTACATGATACGGGGGTGGATTTTGCAGCTTGGTGTACCTATAAATATATGAATTCTGGACCTGGGAGTCTTGGAGGTATTTTTGTTCACGAACGTTATGCCCATGACACTTCCTTAAAACGATTTGCAGGTTGGTGGAGTCAAAACAAAGAAACCCGTTTTGACATGCGACAACCCTTAGATATCACCCCTGGTGCTGAAGGTTGGCAATTAAGCAACCCGCCCATTTTATCCATGGCGGCAATTAAAGCGTCATTGGAATTATTCAGTGAAGTTGGAATGCAAGCATTAAGAGATAAATCCATACAACTAACGGGATACTTGGAATATCTTATTTTGAAATTAGACAACAAAAATATTTCTATAATAACTCCAAAAGATCCTGAAGAAAGAGGGTGCCAATTGTCCATACAAGTAAAAAATGCTAACAAATCTCTGCACACTAAACTCACAGAAGCACATGTAATCACCGACTGGAGAACACCCAATGTCATTCGTTGTGCTCCTGTCCCATTTTACAATTCCTTTGAAGACGTTTATAGAATGGTAGAAATCTTAAAAACTATTTTAAATGACTAAACAAGAATCCATATTGATTATTGGTGCAGGACTCTGTGGATCCTTACTCGCTTTGCGACTGGGTCAACGCGGATTTAGAGTACGTGTCATTGAAATGCGTCAAGATTTACGAAAAGTAGATATCAGTGCGGGAAGATCTATCAATTTGGCATTCTCAAATCGTGGACTAAAAGCGATTAAGATGGTTGGATTGGAATCAAAAGTTGAACCCTTATGCATTCCAATGCACGGAAGAATGATTCACGATACTGAAGGAAATACCGTTCTTTCGAACTACAGCGGACGTAAAAATGAATTTATAAGCTCTATATCAAGAGAATTACTGACCGCTCTTTTATTAGATGAAGCGGAAGCTCTAGACAATGTAACAATTGAATTTGAAAAACGCTGTCGAAAAGTAGATTTCGAATCCAAAGTAGGGTTTTTTGAAGACACCACTACTGGTGAAGCTTTTGAAGTATCAGCAGACCTCATCTTCGGAACAGATGGCGCAGGCTCCTCCCTAAGAAAAAGTTATTTCCAAGAACGAAAATTTTTATTTAGTTTTTCTCAGAATTATCTGACCCACGGCTATAAAGAACTTACCATTCAACCTACAAAAAATGGCGACTTTAGAGCTTATAAAAATGCCCTTCATATATGGCCAAGAGGCGATTTTATGATTATTGCATTGCCTAATTTAGATGGTAGTTTTACAGTTACTCTCTTTCTAAGTTACAAATCAGGGGCTTATAATTTCAATAATTTAACAACTCCTGAAATTGTTACCGAATTTTTTAAAAAGGAGTTTCCTGATGCACTGGACTTAATGCCGGATTTAGTAGATGAGTTTTTTGAAAACCCAACAGCTCCTTTAGGAACCGTTAAATGTTTTCCTTGGCATTATAAAGGCAACAGTCTTTTACTCGGAGATGCTGCGCACGCTATTGTTCCATTTTACGGACAAGGTATGAATTGTTCCTTTGAAGATGTGGTTGAACTTGATGCGTTTTTAGATACCCATGACGGCAATTGGGAAGCTACATTCAAAGCCTTTGAAACACACAGAAAAGTGGATACCGATGCTATTGCCGATTTAGCAATCGACAATTTCCATGAAATGAAAGACCATATCGCCAGCCCACTATTTCAAGAAAAACGAAAAATTGAAATGGCTTTAGAAGCTGAATTTCCAGAGACTTATTATTCAAAATATTCAATGGTAACTTTCAAAGAAACGATTGGTTACAACCAAGCCATGACTGTGGGTCGTGCCCAAGACAAAGCAATTTTGAGCATGCTATCCAATAATAAAATAGATCCCAAAGAGAGTAGATCCAAACAACTAAAAAAAATACAAGAAGAAACCAACTCTATTCTTGCGGAAGATGCAATTTAAAAAATATTAAAGCTCTAAAAAACAAGCACTATGAATACGAAAGTTAAACCAAGAGGGGCCTATCCACATACCAAACGTGTTGGAGATTTTATCTTTGTATCAGGCACCAGTTCGAGGCGTGCAGACAATAGTATTGCGGGTGTGGATCTGATTGATGAAATGGGCACAAAACACTTAAATATTGAAACACAAACTCGTGAAGTCCTTCAAAACATAAACACCAATTTAATCAACCAAGGCTTTCATTTCCTAGTTAACAACGTATTGCCTGGGTTTACAGAAACCGAACGATAGAATGAAATTATTAAAATTAAAGCCGATCAAGCAAAGAAAAGTATTGAGGAGATGACTGAAATTATGAAAACCTATACCCCTGCAAAACGCTTTGCAAAACCAGATGAAACTGCCAATGCGGTTGTGTTTTTAGCAAGCGCTGCGGCCAGCTATATAAATGGTGTTAACATCCCTGTTGATGGTGGTCGTGCAAAATCTTTGTAACTTTAAAAAATAATTTAAAAACAATAACCCATGAGCAAACTAGTATCTCCCTTAAATATCAAAGCATGGATCGAAGAAAACAGAGCATTACTAAAACCTCCTGTTGGAAACAAATGTGTATGGAATGATGGTGAATTTATTGTAATGGTCGTTGGGGGCCCCAATAACCGAAAAGATTACCATTACAATGAAACCCCTGAATTCTTCTATCAGCTGGAAGGGAATATCATTCTAAAAATAATTGATAATGGCGTTGCAAAAGATGTTCACATCAAAGAAGGGGATATTTATTTATTGCCTGCAAAAGTCCCACATTCACCACAACGGGGAGCCAACACAGTAGGAATCGTTATTGAATATCCACGCCCCAAAGGCGTTGAAGATGCTTTGGAATGGTATTGTGAAAACTGCAACCATCAACTGTTCAGAGCCCCTTTTGTTCTTGACAATATTGAAACTGACATGCCTGTGATTTTTGACCGCTATTATTCGAGTGAGGAACATTGTACCTGCTCACAGTGCGGCACTAAAATGGAGGCACCAAACAAAATCTAAACACATGAAACATTCATATCTAAATCTTGATTCCCAAAATAAATGATTAAATGGATGTA